>Ga0209780_1000450_pt1 | contig 21774 bp, 12 predicted proteins | sample WorMetexBAHAMAS2_FD_187384 | JGI IMG/M metagenome (GOLD analysis project Ga0209780, IMG submission 187384) | Marine gutless worms symbiont microbial communities from Max Planck institute for Marine Microbiology, Germany - Inanidrilus exumae... | ecosystem: Host-associated > Annelida > Digestive...
GCAGTTCATCACCACCACCTTCTCCACCATCACCACTATCTGTCACTACTTCAGTCTTTCATTCCGAACTTAAGACTTGGCTTTTTGGCAAATCCTTTCCACCATAGGCCTTTTCCTTACCTATCGAACTGACTCCACGGACTACCTGACCATTTCCGGCTGTACTTCGCTCAACGGCTTGATTTGTTTACATAGTGTGTTAGACAAAGCCGGCTCTCAGTCGGTTTTCAAACGCACTTAAAATCCTCGCATTTTCATTCATTCATTCATAGTCTACGTTTAGTGTAAGTTTTCATGGTTTATTTGAACTCGCCAGTGTAGTATGACGTACACCGGGAAAGTGAAAGGCTGTCGTTATAGGTCGGGAAGTCATACGTGAAAGGATGTCCCGCCGACATCCACTCATGGCGAGAAAAATGCACATTAACGCGTTCAAGACTCTGCTGTCAGGCTGCTCTGCACACACCACGCATCACCACTGCGCAAGCAGCTGCACTGGCTACCAGTGTCGAGTCGCATCCAGTACAAACTGTGCACCATAATGTTTAACGTGCAGCATGGCAGGACACCAGAATATATCACGGACTTGTGCGTACCACGTCAAAACAGTAGACTACGGTCAGCTGTGTGAGTGAGGCAACTTAGACGTTCGTGACACCAATTTCAAACTTACCACAGCAGCCTTTTCAATAGCTGTACCGTGCCACTATAGCACTTTGCTGACTAGGTTGCAGCAAGCTGGCTTGTGTGTGACATTCAGCAGCAAACTGAAGACTCACTTTTTATGTTGATCCGAGACGACCTAATAAAGCCGGTCTCAAAATGTCCGTCCGTCCGTACAAAGGTCCACAAAAAGTTTCTTCGATTTCAATGAAATTTGGCATGTAGGTAGAGGCCGATTGAGTAATGCATGACGGTATGCAGTATGACCCGATCCAAGGTCAAGTTTAAGGTCACAAGCTTTAAGAGCTTGTGACCTTAAACTTGACCTTGGATCGGGTCATACTGCATACTGTTAGAAATTAGTTAGAAATCAGCTATTCTCACCACCATTTACAATGGGAGCAGGCAACAGTATCTAAACTTGATCAGGCCGGCCTTAATGAGATATGTTACATATGCGAGTGTTACAGACGACGACAACAGACGCCAGTGACCGTTACTAGTCTGGCCCCCTACACTATGTGTAGGGCTGTAGGTGGGCCAGTAATAAGGAAAACTAAAACAAAAAACCGAGTAGCTCAGAAGAAACGGTCCGGACGAAGTCCATGAAGGCAGTTCGGGAGGAAGTAGTGATAAACTGTCAGTAATAAAACTGTTATGTTACCTAGATTACATAAAGATCACATGATGAAGAAATCCGCTGCTAGCAGCAAAGCCAAGCCAGCAGGTTTGTATTATGTTTTGTACTATTTGAAGGTTGCCATTGGAAATTGAGAACCAATAACAAATGGTAGTCATTGGTAGTTGAGTAAAATGACTTGTTTTGTTATTTCATCATCAGCATCATTACTGCTATTTTATTTTAAGTGATTTGATTTTTTTTGTATATTATGAATGAATAAGAAAACGAGTAAAGGATTAAAAATTGGAAATGCTTACTGTTTGAATCAGAATGCCAATGCCAAGGTGTTAGAGAAAAGTCTCAGAATTTTATTTGTCATATTTATTTGGAACCCTGTGTTTAAGTCTTGATTTTTTAGTACAACAACACTGTATGTAATGCATTTTCCAATGCCTGTAATGTTGTAGTACACATCTGTGCTTCATTCTTTGGACGTTAACGTCAGTGCACAAGTAATAATGTCATAGTTTTGATAGTAGTGTTGTGACTTGTGCATCTGCAGCAAAACGCAAGAAGGTGGCCACAAACAGTCATCCGCTGTCCAAACCACTGCCTGAGGGATCAGTTCTCAGGGACTTGCTCAAAGGTGAATGGAAGGTTGGCAAGCCAGTTGGCAGCGGAGGATTTGGCCTGATATATCTAGGTCAGTTCCTGATATATCTAGGTCAGTTTAGAGTTGTGTGATGGAATAAATGTGTGTAATTGATTTTGAATGGACCACTGTGAGGAAATATTAGTATCAACTAACACACATTATTGTTGGAGTTAATGACAGAATTGGTGAGAAATGCATTGATGCTGTACAGAGTAATAATAGATCTAAAACTAGAATGTTGGCAATTAACGTGTCAATTTCCAACCTGTACATTGCCCGTCTTGCTCATTTTTGACCGTGGCAATTCAATGTATGAACAACAAACATGAAGGCTTACAATTGGCTTACAGAACAGGAACACTGGCTGTCAATAGCATGAAGCATATTATGTCAAAAATCGCGAAATTTTCCCACCCACGTATAATCTAGCACGTCGATCTCTGTCTCTGTTTAACCAACCCCTACCAAATTTGGTGAAAGTATAGGCTTTGTAAATCGAGCCCCGGGCTGCTTCACTTAATATGTATCACTTTTTCTAAGCTGGGTATTTAGTGACTGAAGTCAGATGAACCAGTGTCTGGTGTGAAATGTTTGTGCAGCTGACAAGAACTCTGCATGCTCCACGGTTTCCAGTTCAGCTCTGTATGCTCTCAAAGTGGTGAGTAACTCATACATATTCATCAAGTTAATACACGTGCATAGCTTCAACTCTCCATTGTTACTGGCCTACCTACACATAGTATAGGCGGCCAGACTAGTACTGGTCGGTGGTGTCTGTCGTCGTCGTCGTCTGTCGTGGTCTGTAACACTCCACAGCAGGCCTGCAGGTGGCTGCACCCGCGATGACGTCATGCCACCTGCAGTCTAATTATAGCTTCATGGTAACACTGCTCGGCGGGCCAGTTGTGTTACGTCCAGATAGGACAACATCTTGTTTAAGCTTGCTTAACGAGTACTAGGAAATTACTTGCAGTGAAATTGTTTTATGCAGCATTCATGACAGCCTGTTTGGTCAGGGAACATTATCAACGTTGTACAAATGTCTATCATAATCCTCTGGTTGGCTGCCCACAGTAGAGTATATCTACACTTAGCGTCAGCCATCACTCAGTGGTCTACCTCCCGACGGTTGGTTGCGTGGCACAGGCGGAGAACGTTGGTCTTTGGCCGTCAAACTTTCCCTGTTCTGTGCTCAACCTGTAGCTGACGGGTGACCACTTATGTGGGTAAACCGTCCGCTGTGGGTCAACCAACCAGGCCAACTCAGCCTCTCATCCCTTCGGGGTCGATAGATGAGTAGTAAGCTGCAACTGGATGCCTGCTACCTCAAGTTAGGGGTGGCGCCATCTGGTGAATGCTTACGAAGGAATGGCAGACATGGTATAATTTGCAGGTAAAACTATGTGATCTATGTCTGAGTGCTTTGAGACTATGCAAACATAGTGTGTTTTTATCTGATTTTCTGCTTTGATGTGGCTGCCATATTGGTATAATAAACGGTATAGTAAATAGTGCTGTGTAAATACTCTTCCTTTCCTTTTCTTTTCGACAGTCATAAATCTGACTGCACGGCATTATGATGCATTTGTACTCTATGTTGCCACTGTGACTTGCTGTTAGTGATCTTGTAACATCAGTCTGTTTATTGGCTGAACTGTGGGTCTGCTGTGGACACTCAGTCATTTATTTCTTTCTGTTATAATAACCTGCATGCATACCTGTTTACTTGTCTCCGTACCTGATTACATGCACTTGCCAACATACTTGTTTGCTTGTTAAATGATCTTTGAACTGCGTCACTGTGTCCGTATGTGTGTATGTGGGAGGAGTATTGGCTAATCCATAGAGCTCCATGTTGCTGGTACGGAGGCGGTGAGATAGCTGGTGTTGACTGTGTAGGAACCTGTTGGCAATGGTCCGCTGTTTTGTGAGATCCATTTCTATCAACGAGCAGCCAAGCCTGATGCAAGTATGTAACTAATTTTATTACTGGCCTGTCTACACATAGTGTAGGGAGCCAGTATTGTTTTGCTCTCTGTCGTCGTCTGTAACACTCCATGATGGACTATTTGCCAGGTGGCGGGCCAGTAGAGTTTCGTCTTGTTAGGGAGACACTTTGTTTGTCATTTACCTGTCCATTGATGGCTTTATTCAGTGATTTAATGCTGTTGTTTTGGATAACATAAAGTACATATGAACAGTGAAAAGAAGATGGCACTTCCTGCTGAAAACTCTTTAAATGGCTCGCAATTTTTCCCTGTAATTTTAATGCCTCAAAAAGTCTTGGAAATGGAAAATCATTGGGGTCCATGAAATGTGGTCCATTAAGTGTTTGAAACATGACAGTGTTACAGATTCAGCCGTTGTTGAACATTGTGTGCGTTTATAAATTATTAATTATTATATTTATATTATATATTTACTTACATATTGCTTGGATGTATCATACAGTCGAAGTATTTGAGATTGTTGCTTACTTAAAATATAACAAACATGTATTTGTACATCATCATACACACTTTGCTTGCGTTTTTGTTTACATTCATGCTCTTTAGTTGTTAATGGCTGCTTTATTCACCAAATTTTAACGTAGCCGGGTTACAAAAACGTCTTGGAAAAGTAGTTTTTGGTCTGAAAATTCCTGGAGTTTCAGTGAAGTAAGGGAGTTGGAACCTGAACATAATTGACATACTATAGAAGCAGCAGCACTGACAAGTATGCGTTGTCACGCATGCGACTGTTAGTTCGTGACTGGATGTCATCTCACAAGATCAAATCCCTTGGAGTTCCGCGGTTCATTGCGACTGGTCAACACGAACACGACGGCGCTCAGAGCCGCTTCCTGGTGATGGAGAGATTCGGCAGCGACTTGCAGAAGTTGTTTGATCAAGCCGGCAAACGATTTCCCGCCAGCACCGTCTTTCTGCTCGGACTCAAACTGGTGAGATCATCAGACACTTGTTTTTTAACGCTGCTGGAACCAGTCAGTTTTGTCATCACTAGGAGACGTATTCTCAGCCGGTTTAGATCTTTCAAACACAAGTATGATTCTAACTTTGTCAAGCACTAAATAATATTCTGTCTTTTAATAGTATGCCTTTATATATTTTTTGTGCCACAGAATGGCATGTGATCTCTAAAACAGGCTTCACAGATTGCAACTGTTTACTTCTATTGTGTCAGTCTAATGTTAGACAGAAACCAGAGATCATAATGATGCTTTGTACAAGAATGTTCTGTCGAGACGTATGTTAGCTCCACTCCTCACAACATAATGTAAAAATCAGACAATCAGTAAGTTGCCACTGTAGTCTGCCATGTAACTGGTGACCAACATTCATAATTCTGTCACTTTCAGACTCAAAAAATAGCTTTTTAATGAAGTCATAGTTAACACCACAACTTATGCTGCTATTGCACTGTGAAATATTTAGAGTCGTTTATCGGCCAGTGTGGTCATGTTTTTTTCTCACCCTGTAGTATTTTGGTACTGCTGCTGTTGCAGCTTGATATTCTGGAGTATATTCATGACATGCAGTACGTTCACGCGGACATCAAAGCTTCTAATCTGCTTCTTGGATACACCGACCCACAGCAGGTATCTCTGTATTCTGTCATCATCTTGACTTGACCACCAATGACATTTTAATCTTTTTTATCTGCATATAGCATGGGACAGATAATAAAATCGTTTTGCGTCTGTGCGTGCGTGTGTGTGTGTGTCCGTCTGTGGACACTCTTACAGTCGCATTTCTTCGTCGGTTTTCACCAAATTGGACACAGACGTGTAAACCCAAAAAGTAAGAACGAGTTCGTTGGGGGTCATTATCGCTCCACCCCTTCCCCTATTTTCCCCTTAAAAACCCCAATTTTGGGGAGTTAATAGGCGTTTTTAAGCCAAACTCGCGAAAATCGAAAAACGTGCATATTATCAAAACTACTGCACCGATTCCAACCAAATTTTGCACAGTGATAAAGACCACCAAATGCCCTTCGTGGGTGGTCCCGACACACGCATTACCAATTCAAGATGGCGGACGGCCGTCATCTTGGAAATATCAAAAATTGTTATATCTCAGCCGCTGTTCGAGCGATTTTGACGAAATTTGGCATGCGGATACAGTTCGACGCTCTTGACCATCCCGACCGTTAAAAATTTGAAATTTCAAAAATCCAAGATGGCGGCGGCCGCCATCTTGAAAAACCTAAAATAGCCATATCTCGGCCGCGGTTTGACCGATTTTGACGAAATTTGGCATGATGATGCAGTTCAACCCCCTTGAGCCTACCGACTGTTAAAAATTTGAAATTTCAAAAGTCCAAGATGGCGGCGGTTGCCATCTTGAAAAATCAAAATCAAAAATCGCCATATCTCAGCCGGTATTCTGTTACTATGCGCACAGTTCAGTCATGGACTTGTGAACCTGGCTATGGGGCAGATACCATGTTCCACAGAACGTATTTCTTGTTTTCTTATGCGTTTTGTAAGCACTTTGATGTAAAAATTTCCATTTGTCTGGAATGATTACATTGATATAGTCAGGCTGTGGTATGTTTTGAAACCTACAGTGTTGTTGAGCCCATCCTCCGTATGTTACTCATGTAATACAGGTGTATTCTCATGTAATTTAGGTGTATACTCATGTAATACAGGTGTATTGCTATGTAATACAGGTGTATTTGGTGGACTACGGACTGGCGTATCGCTACGTTGGTGACGGCGGACGCAGAACAGAGTACAAAGAAGATCCAAGACGTACACACGACGGGACTATTGAGTTTACCAGTCGCGATGCTCACCGCGGCGTCCGTAAGAAAACATTTGTCTCTTTAGAAACAAATTACGGTGATACATTAGTAAACTAGTCGAGATGCTGACTATGGCATGTTACTGGGCACTGTTTAATTATGTGATGTTTTTTAGGCCGCATCACATGATACACTAATAACATGAGATGTACCTATTGCTACAGATGGAATGGCATTGTCTCATTGTCTTCGTCTGTACTGTGATGAGAGATGAGAGAGATGAGTGAAGACTGCTGAGATGCTGTTAAGGAAACGTTCTGTGTGTTTAACACTCAGGTGCAGAGAAAAAAAGAAATGAAATGCAGTCTGTCCAACGCTTACACTCAATGAACAGTCACCAGCGGCGTGACACGTGGCTGAATGGCACGGGGTTCACACAGTTTTACCTGCCACCCACACGTTTATCCACGAATGGAATGAGCCATCCTGCATTCATTTCGTAAGCATTCACCAGATGGCGTCGCCTGAGCTGGCATTAGGGGAGCCCTTTCCACCAGGAGTCCAGTGGTGGATAATGGAGAATGAGGTCAGGCCAGTGGTTAGGGTTAGTAACTATTGGCCTGGTCTTATTCTTTGACACTGATGTTTGGGTGAATGGAAGGACATTTGGTCCACCAGACCCTACTCCACTCATCCATCAAGGTGCTCTACCGGAACACATGGAGGAGAGGAGACGAACCCGCTGTGAAGATATTCACCCTATTCACCTCGCAGAACGGCCGTTGGATGAAAGTAAGTAGATAATTTAGAAATAAACGTTTTGTAGCTGCCGTGTGTAGAGCCGGCGCCACGCGGTGACGTGGAAATACTGGGCTTCTGTATGCTGCAATGGTTGTGTGGACGTCTGCCGTGGGAGGATCGACTTGACAACAAGAACTATGTCCGCGATGAGAAGATCAGGTGAACACAGCTGTGTTTTCAGTAAGTAAATAAGTAATAGCATTGCTGTGATAGATGTGAATAAAGATAATAATAAAGCCTGTCTCAAATGTTTTTTTGTACGTACGAATGTCCAAAACAAGTTTCTGCAATTTCAATGAAATTTGGCACGTAGCTAGGGGTCGATGAGTGATGTACGACGGTATGCAGTATGACCCGATCTAAGGTCAAGGTCACGAGCCCTTCAAAGTTGGAAATCTGACCATTTTCAAAAGTTATCTCCACCATTTACAGCGGGAGCCGGCAACTGACTACTGATTCTTACACTAGGAGCCGGCAACTGACCACTGATTCTTACACTAGGAGCCGGCAACTGACCACTGATTCTTACACTAGGCGGCAATACTTAAATTTGATCAGTCTGATTATTTGTCCTAGTTTTTGTGTCACGTGACTTTGAACTTGGCAGAAACGTCAGTTGTGAAGAGTCGACCGTGAGACCCATACGGGGCTAATTTATTATTGTGATATTGTCTGTTGTAGATACATGGCTGACATTCCGTCGTTGATGAAACGCTGCATTCCTGATGAGAAGAATGTTCCCGGTGAGTGACTCGATGTACCGGCATTGACCACGTTTTGTGTCTGGGTTCGGTTCTTCATGTTCTTCATGATGTAAAGTGTTGACTAAGAAGATGACGTAGTTAGAAAGCTCAGTTTACACACGTAGAACAGTATAACTGAACAGTTAATGAAAAAGTAACACAATAAACATCGGTCCATACAGAATGTCTGTTTCAAGTTTTGTTTTGTGAAGGCTGCCGACTATCTTAGGTCGACTCTTCTGAGTCCATTTAATAAAGTGCGTCTCATATGTCCGTTTACAAAAATTTTTTTTGATTTCAATGAAATTTGGCATGTAGGTAGAGGTCGATGAGTGATGCACGACGGTATGCAGTATGACCCGATTCAAGGTCAAGGTCACAAGCTCTTGAAAGTTGGAAATCCTTCCATTTTCAAAAGCTATCTCCTCCGCTAATTACAATGGGAGCTGGCAACTGAACACGGATTCTTAAACTAGGGCACAATATCTACATTTGATCGGTCGGATTTTTGATATCTGTTCTAGTTTTTGTTACGTGACTTTGAACTTGGCAGAAACAGCGGTGTTGAAGAGTTGACCATCAGTCTCATACGGGGCTAGTTTATTGTCTGTTTGCTTCATACATACTACACACAGGTCATTTCAGATTCAGATCCGAGGTGATTGAATGTCATGTGATAGCAGACTTGTCAGCATATCTGAGGCATGTTGTTGGCCTCGGGTACAACGTTTGAAGGTAATGTGTTGTAGTTGCAGAACTGTTTGTGTATCAGGCTTGGTGTTGGCCTCGGGTACAATGATTAAAGGTAATATGTTATAGTGGCAGAGCTGTTCACATATCAGGCATGTCGCTGGCCTCGGGTACGATGACTGAATGTAATGTGTTGTAGTGGCTGAGCTGTCCGCATATCTGAGGCATGTTGCTGGCCTCGGGTACGATGATTAAATGTAATGTGTTGTAGTGGCAGAGCTGTCCGCATATCTGAGGCATGTCGCTGGCCTCGGGTACGATGACAGACCGGACTATGAGCATTGCCGAGGCTTGTTCATGAAAGCTCTCAAGTCTGTCGGTGCAAAGCCAACTGACAAGCTCATCTTCAGCCAAGCGTCCACGCCTTCAGTAATATTACTCTGTTGTTATGTGGTGCTACACTCTGGGTCATTTTATCTTTGGCTCAAACAAAAGTCTAAAACCAAAGCTTAATCTGAATGGCTAGAACCTGGTTTTAGACCGAGTTCAGATTAAGCGAAAGATAAAGTGATTTGGTTTTAGACCAAAGTCTTAACTCTAAGAGATTATTGATAGTTGCCTATCTAAATGCGTTAGGACGGTTTGGTTTGAGACCGGATTGCTCAGATTAAGTTTGATTTTAGACCAAACTTTGGTCTTAAACTTTGGTTTAAGTGGTAAGTTTGGTTTTAGACTTTGGTCTTAGACCAAAGTTTAGCGTCACTTCACATTTTGCATTAATTAGGTCTTAAACTGGATTTTTGGTCTTAGACTAAGGTTTTAGACTTTGGCTTTAGCGAAAGATAAAGTGACCCATTGTAATTTAGTATGACTTTATCAGCCGACTGTGTTGGCCGAAGGCATTGTGTTTTTGGCCTGTGTGTCCGTCATGTTTGTGTGTTCATTCATTTATCCGGACCGATCTTGTTACCACGGTATCTCATGAACGGCTTGAACAATCTCAGTGAAACGTACAGTGAATATTCAATAGCTCGTACTGATGACCTGATTAGATTCTGAGGTCAAGGTCACAGCAGGCTGTCGAGGTCACAAAGGCAACCACGTCAACGCTGGCCAAAGTCCACCGTCTGGTTTGTTTATTATTATCAGTTGTTATAGGCCCGTCTAATGGGCCAGTATTGTTTTACTTGCTGGCGTCTGTCGTCGTCGTCGTCGTCGTCTGTAACACTACTGGTGGCTGGGCGTGCGGTCAGTTGGATGGCCCACACTGCACGGCGGGCCAGTCGTGTTACGTCCCGTTTGGTAGACACCTTGTTAAGTGATCATTGCTACTGATGATGCTGCATCTGTATCTGCTATGATGCGGAGACGGGTCACGTTACACTGCTGTAAACTCCAGCGACTTCTCACTGGAATGAACGTGCTGCTGGCTGCCATCAGCAACGGCATGGCACCAGCTGAGAGACATCGACCTGTACTGTATGATGGTTGTAAATAAGTAAGTAAGTAAATGGCTTATATAGCGCCAAGGTGTTAGTTGTGCTAGCCTTGTTTGCACTGAACAGACCCAGATGTCTAGAGGCACGTTGAGTGAAGCAGGCAGATGTCTGTCTTTCGTGTGACTCGGCCAATAACATCAAAGCATTGAACTATTCCGTAGCAAAGCAGAGTATTTAACCATTCTACAGCCATTGCATAGAGTATTTAACAACAACGACAAGCATTCTACGGCCATTACATAGAGTATTTTAACCACAACAACCATTTTACACGTACATAGACCAACCTACGTTGGTTGGCGCCACCAGTTAAGAACGGTAGGATTTGTTACAGCAACCCACATGCTCTTGCTGGTCGCAATTCAGATTAGATTTAGACTCATTAGCATGTTAGCTCGACACAAAAATTTAATAATTATTTGTTTAATAACCTTGATGACGTGATTTGATGTGATTGTAAACTCTGTTGGTATGCTGCGTGGTTTGAAGGCCGGTGGTAGAAAGGGAAGAAAGCGTTCCATGTCGGCAGCCAGTCCTGCTCCTGCGAGATCACGTTCACCGCTGTCTGGGTCACCGGAATTCCCGCTGTCTTCCGACGACAACGACGAGGAATCCGGATACACGAGATCACCACCCAGAGTCGGCCGAGCTGCTGCAGTGGGAAAGAAAACTGCTCGTGGAAAGGCGGCCCATACGTCTGTGGCGAAGCTGTCCAACTGTGAAGCAGGCGGAGTGGCTAGGTCTCCTCTGGACGTGGCGCGATTGCCAGTACCTCTGAAGAAGACGGGAGGATCGGCCGCCGCGACCGCAGCAGCGAGCAAGCCACAGACACAGACACAGCCAACTACAGCGGCTTCAGGTTTACATTTAAGGAGTGTTTTTCAAGGCCCACCGCGCCACGCCCCCTACTTTCCTTATATGGAATAATGTATGTGACCTCGTACACCAGCGGCCTACCAGAAACTACCAGAGTCAGACTGTAGTTACCTAACAGCCACGCCCTGTTAGGTGTTATCGTCTTTATATCAGCTGTCCAACAACAGTACCCAGTCTATAATATCCAAAATATTAGCCTGTACAAGATATTGGCCTGTCCCCGTGACATTAGCCTGTATGGGGGGGGGGTGTGTTTCGAGGCCTACCGGAAGCTACCGGAGTCAGACTGCGGTTACGTAACAGCGACGCCCTGTTAGGTTCTGGTAGACGTTGATAAACACCCCTCTAGTCTGTCGTTTGTCTGCGGTGAAGTTTCCTCTGGATTGCTGTAGGAATCCATACATTCACAATTGAGGAAAACCGACATGGTTCCTCGAGCGGATTTATCAGTGCTGTTTGTGACAGGAAGTCATTTGGCATGTGACATAAGTATCTCTGAAGGTTGTCTTTGAGGATGAGAACGAAGGCTGACTCAGACTCGCCTAGAGACTGGCCGTTTAGATGGTGTCACGGTAAAGCGACACCCTAAGACCGATGTCACACCCGCAACTTTGTTACGCAACTTTATCGCGCGAGAAAATCGCAAGTGTGACATGGCGTGTTGGGGAATGCCAAATCTGGGAGTCCAAAACCCTGGAACTGATTGAGACAGAATGCGATGTGGTGTTGTCAGGTGATGTGGGGCGGAAGACGGCAGTCGTCAGACCGGTTGTGAGACGTCGACGACGCCAAGGTGTCGACGTCGTCACGACATCCACTCAGACGACACCAGGACTCGACCGTCGTCTGTAGTCGTCTGTTCCAGTCCACGATTACACCGGATTGACGATGATGAATCGTTAGTTTTGTACGCGTGACTGATTAGTCTTTGTATAGGGTGCTTACAAATTCAGCAAAATGAAATTCTCCAAGTTTTCCAGGTTTTCCAGACCCCTTAAACAGTTTTTTCCATACAATTATAACGTTAAAACCCGATGTAACGAACCACCTTACCAGCCATTTCGGTACCTTTCTTGCTCTAATGCAGAATTACAGAATATATTGTTGAGGAGCATGGTGACCGGCTCCACACACGTCAGTCAACGTGTCACACAACCAATCTATGCTACTGTTACTAAGAATTATTACGCACGGGTTTTCGATTGTGTCACCGAAACATACCATCTGATTTTCAAAACTTTCCCGAGCATATTTCAAATTTCCCTGCGTTTTCCCTGAGTTTTCCAGAGTTAAAAAAATCCCCGAGTTTTCCAGAGTTGTAAGCACGCTGTTGTACAGTGGATCACCAGCACTGCCTTGTTCATCCAGGCCGTTGTAGTTGGAGCCGAAGAGCAGATAATTATCACAGCCATGTTGATGTTGGCACGTTGACATTCAGTTAAACTTGATTGATTTTAACCAACGCGGCACAGTTGAAGTGTCCCATGGCGGCGTCGATGCGCATGTAGCATTGTGGGATATTGGGACATTCCGCTTTGGTATACTGATTTTATCACTGCAGAAATAGCATCTAAAGACCAACAACATAAGACTTCTCTGAGTCCAAAATACACTGGGTGAGAAATGTCAGAAGGGCTTTTTTAACATCACATCACGGTTGACACATAGTCAACTAGGTGTCCATGCTAGCTGTTCTTTGTCAACAATATTTACCAAAAGTGGCCCAGCCGCCACTCAAAATTGTGAAGGGAGGGTACAGAAACCCCTGAAATTGAAAATTTGGTCAAATTTGCAGTCCACCATGCAGTGGCATCTCTATACACGGATGAAGATGAAATTTGTCATGGGAATAAAATGCACGCCATGGGTTTATTCTTGTGTGCCTGATTTGGCTCTGACCAATGAGGGGGTGAATACAGCAGCCTGCATAGCTCAAAAATTTGTCAGATTTGCAGTTTTTTTGGTGGTTTTGTGCCCGCAGGGCGACGTAAACACCAATCAAGCCGTAGTTTGACATGTAAGACATGTCCACTGTAGCAGAATGACTTTGACGAGTGAAATGGAGTGATTGGGCAAAGAAGCCATAGTTTGACATGTAAGACATGTCCACTGTAGCAGAATGACTTTGACGAGTGAAATGGAGTGATTGGGCAAAGAAGCCACCAGAATTTCAGATGTGGCCAAATTTGTGGTTTTTCAGTGGTTTTCTGCCCCCACAAAGTGAAATTTGGCAGGGAACAATTGATTCCGGTAGGTTTTAATGTGCATTTTAACATACTAAAAGTTTACCAAAGTAGGACCCCTCGGAAAAGTGTTTTTTTTCAAGATGGCGTCCAAGATGGCCGCCAGAACCTGTTAATGATCATAACTCAGTAACTATCAATTCAAATTCGATGATCTTGGTGTCTATTCGTAGGTTTTTGGGGGCAAAGAACACATTAAGATCACAAAAAAATGATGTTGGCCTATTACTTAACACAAAAATCCAATATGGCGTCCAAAATGGCCGCCGACACCTCCAAATGACCGCAAGTCCGTAACTACTGGCTCAAATTTGATGATCTCGATGTCTATCCCCATATTTTTGGGTGCAAGGAACAACTTGTACCATTTTGGTACCCTTGGGTAATTTTGGGGGGATTTCTTGCCCAGTATAAAACTAAGACTCATTTGTTGATCTCATGGCTTTGCAGTCAGATTCATGACCAGTGTAAAAAAATTGTAACCTTTAATTATAGTATTTTTTCCATTGTAAATAAATGTTTCTTGAAACCTTATGAATATAATTCTAATTAATCTATGTAAAAGTCATCGAGGCGCAGCGGTTCACAGGCCGATTGGCTGAATTTATTTACCATGTTCAGTTTTGTGTTTGGCACATTTTGTACGTCGATGAAACTGCAATTTGATGAGGTTTGTTAAATGTTCTTTGTGTCGTTCTCAGTTCGATGTTTGTGAATTATTTTGCGTAGTGTTTGGCATTTTTTGTTTTCCGGGTTTTCATATTGTCGGTCTGACAGCCAGCCTGGAAATCCCACAGATGGTCTGGAAATCCCAGAGAAGTTGGGAATGGGAGCAATCAGATACTTGTCAAAAAATTTACAAAATACTGGGAAAATTCATGGGACAATTAATTTCTTCCAACAAAGTTTATTTTCAACGTCAGTTCTGTGGATATGGCAGACACAAAGGCAACATTCAGTGCATTTGTTAGATTATATTGATGTGACATGCATTTTTTTCACTTCTGCACTTTGTCATTCTCACTATGTGTAGTGTATATTTTTGTAAAATGTACTTGAATGATACTAAATGTATGTTTACGTCACAAATGTGTGCTACTGAATGTCATGTCAGTTTTGTTCATAGTAACAATAATGGTCAACAGTTGAAGATGTTACTGTAAAACCCTTAATGTTCGCGTGCACTGTGTCAACAGTTGAAGATGTTACTGTAAAACCCTTAATGTTCGCGTGCACTGTGTCAACAGTTGAAGATGTTACTGTAAAACCCTTAATGTTCGCGTGCACTGTGCCCATTATTTTGCGAACATTGATGTTACTGTGCCAACTTTATGTTGTAATTGTGTTTATTGAATTTGCCAGAATAAAAGACACCAAAATAATTTTGCATGTGAAGTTGTCAACTTTTAGGACAGCGAAATTAACGCGTTTTATCGACTTTGCAACGGAGAAACACAATAAAATAATAATAAGTACTAATAACGAATGTTTACATTGCTGTCGTCTTGGCAAAGCCAATGCAAGAATTCATTTGATGAATGCAGACTGTCAGGTGGACAAAATTCCTCAGACCAACCCAGCTGACTTGGTGACTCCTACATGTTGCGTGAAATTAATAACAGCTCGAGGACTGCTACCATCCACATCCACCATCACCATTTGTTGTTATTACTCAGTGCAAAAGTTAATACTCATTTTACCATATCACGGAGGTAGAAGGGAGAATGGTAAGACTATAGAGGTATCAACTGTACCCTGGGATGTCATCTTAGGCGATGATGAAAATGTGGTTGCTTGTATATTTGGTCACGGTGGAAAATCATGTAGTGTCTGCAATATTTATTAAGTCTTTAGTTCTATGACTTACTCTTGTGGAATTGCGTGGAAATATTTTATGTTAACGCTTTTATCATCATCTGCTTAAGAAACTAGAAAACATAGACAGTCGTATCGACATGCAGACCCACGCCGACAACGGCCGCACGTAGCACAGCAGTGTACTTGGTTGTGGAATACCGGCCATGGTCACTAGCAACCGTGTTTCACGACGGTTTTCGTAACCGTGTGACCTTGACTTTTGACCTCTGGGTCAATGCATGCCGAGCGACTTCTATAGAGTATATGTGTACCAAGTTTGGTTTTGATAGCTCAAACACAGAAAGTCTTGCTAGTATCAAGATATGTTGAATATAATTGATCAATCGATATCACTGCATAAATCTTCAACAATAAAACAAAGCTCATTTTACAGTTCTGACTTAGATCGGAGTCTTTTGACGCCGTTGAAATAGTATCAGATTCACTGAAGAAATCAACTCCACCTGCTACAAACTGTATGGCTTACTTGTGTAAATGCAGACTTCCAAACTTTACCAATCACCTCATCAAAGTTTAATCTCACACACACATCAGCTGCTTGTGTTTCGTGCAGAGTGCAGTATACGACTTAGTAGTAGCAATGTAAAGCGTGTAAATCAATTACTAACTGTACATGAAGACGGGATGCAATAAGCACTGCTGCTCGGCTTAAATTAACACACACTATCTATGATTACTATAACAATGCTAACACATCTCTATGGTGCATTGCACAAATCACAAGCGACTCTTAACAAGGTTCCTGGTCTTTCTCTGGACAGTCAGGAACTCAGGAGTATCATTAAAGAAGAGAAGAATCAGTGAATGTCGTTGATGGTTAGGGAAAAATGGCAATTTTTTGCTTTTATCCAATCCCTTATTTGTCTTGAACCCTGAAGAGGTTTCATCTCCTGGGTTATCTTTATTCTCGTGCATGTGATCCCAATTTAATAAAAACTACATAAACATATTTGTCATATCTGAGACAATTCCAATGACAACAGTGTATTTTGTGGGAATTCCATGACGACTGGGAACTCCGTCTGATTGGCGGCAGGTCTGGGAAGCAAGTGGTCACGTGACTGCCACAGGCGGCGGAGCCTATGAGGCACGGAGGCTCGTGCCTCCTCAGAATTTAGGGCCCGGAATGGAGCGTGCCTCCCCATAATTTTTGCTATCAAATGCTGTTAGACCCCCAAATGGTTGTACAAAATGCTTTCTGTGGGATTAAAAACACACAAAAATTGATCTTGGCCGGGGCGAACCTCACTGGGGGGAGCATACACCGCTCTCCTATACCCTATAGCTGGTGGATAGGGGAGCTAGCTGCCCCTGCCCAAGAACCCCATCCCCGCCACGGCCCTATCTTCCGCCGCGGCTGGTGACTCCATATGATGCTTGAAACTAATAACAGCTCGAGGAAGTCCGTGTGTTGAGGTTGTTGTCTGTTCACGGTCACTGGAGTGTTGGCAATCAATCTTCTAGCGTCAGCTATCTGTCTGTCTACGGGTGGAGAGAGAGAGAGTGGATGTTCCAGCAAGCTAAGCTGATGTCTTGTCTGTCTTACTCTACTGAGCCAGTAAACCTGTACGCATACACACACAGACAAAACGGATGTCTGCTACAGTTTCAAATCTACCTCAACATCAACAATTTATTGCAATGAAACAATCAAACAATTTATTGCAATGAAAAACAGCTATCTGACTTGCTCAGTTAGACTTTCTCATTACTGGCCCGCCTACACATAGTGTAGAGGGCCAGACTAGTGATGCTCGCTGGAGTCTGTCGTCGTCGTCTGTAACACTCCACGGCGGGCCAGTAGAGTTTCGTCCCGTTATGGTGACACCTTATTTCAACTGTTGCTACTTGACTTTTATTTTCATCTTCTGTTCAACAGACTTCACTCTCCGCAGTTTCTATGTGTTATGCTGACTCCCAAAACAGACAGTCACGATGTTCATTGTAGCACGTTCATAACAGACTGTTTACCTCTGTGTAGCCCAGTCAGCAGTGCTAGTGCACTGAAAATAACATGAAGCACTAATGCCAATTAGCAGCAGTCACTCAAGTGATTTTTTGATTCATTTGCTGACTGACTCCCAAGGGAAAGAATGCTGCAAATTTTATGCGAACGTTCCTAGGGGGAAAGGGAAGACCAAGTTCCTGTTTCGTTATGATCGGTAGAGGGATGTGGAAGTAACAGTCAAAAAACTCCGTAAACCGGCGATTGTTTACAAAAACCGGAGACTGTTTACAAAATAGTTCCGTCGGGAACTTCGGAACTAGCGGGCCGCAAAATACTAAGTGTGGCGAGTGCTGCCAAGTGTTGGCGACAAAAACGCTTTCGCGGGGATTTGTACTCTCTCAGAATACTTTCCATCTAGTTTATACATTTGTTTACTGCAACTGTGTCAGTGCTACGTTAGAACGCACTGCTACTGACCGTTGGCTCGTCGGCAGTCTCTGAGAGCATCACTAAATGCCTGACACAGACTGAGATCAAGCTGTGACTGTGAACACTCCATGAACTGACGTAGTTCAAACTGACACACGCCGCTGCCCGACTCATTCAACGAACCATGACTTGCCGCTGTCGGCAGTGACGCCGGTGCTGCCATCTGCTGCTCGGAATTTCCACCGCCACCCAGCGACCCTGTTAGTGCCGCTCCCACCGTGTGACCCTGCAGTCAACCAGCATAGAGTGATGATAAACCATAGAGTGATGATAAATATCTGCTCTTCCATTAGCACCCACCGCCATTCAGAGGCCGCTTTACAACTGAACCTGGCTTTGTCAGTCTACCCCCTCAATTTTCTTCCCTTTACTTTCCTTCCTCCATTTGTGCCAGAAGACAAGTTTTGAGGATAAATGGTACCAGTGCTTAAAGTAGTTTGAAAAATCTGGGGGCTCCCTCTCACCTCTTACCCCTCCATCAGTCAAACTGATTTACATAATTGTGCACATCATATCCACACCCACTCCCCCTGAGATGGGGGGCTGAGCTAAGAGCTGGGGGCTGAGCCCCTCCCCAAGCCCCCTTACTTTAAGCCCTGAATTGTATGCTTTTTATGAGCCCGATGTCCTTCCGGTGTCCTAACCAGGTAAGCACTGAAGATGTGATGTCTACACTTGAGTGGTTATTGAATAAGAAACAAGTTCAATCGGTGTCAATTCATATTAATAAGAATAAACTCTCTGTGGTACTGCTATCGCTACAGCTAACTTCAGACTGACTGACTGACTATGACTATAGCATCGCCGCATGTTGGCTAGCTGCACTGATTGGCTAAGACTAACTAAGGCTAAGCACCCCCTCCCCTGCAACAGACAACATCTGAGCCATGGTGATCGTCTGGAGGGTACGATGGGAGATTATTTGACCAGCTCTGTGCTGTTGTGCATCATAATTGTGCACCCACAGTTAAGAGAACTCGAGAATTCTGTTGGAGCAGTGTGTTACTGCCTGCGTAACTTTCTCGCTGACAGTGACTAGCACATTCAAATTAGGAGTGGTATGTACATCATCTCTGTCCTGATAAATGCTAACAGAATTTTGATCATTACCAGAGCAGAACGACCATTTACAACCACTCGTGAGATCTCAAGACCAAGGTCTCAGGTCTAGCAAGCTCAAGTCCAGTTTCTAAAGGTCTTGGTCTTCACACCGGAACGCTAAGGTCATGGTCTTCAACTCGAGTCCTTTCATAAGTTACTGATAACAAGACTGCTTACCACAGCTGAGCCGACTGCAACACCAGCCGCTGTGCTTGCCATCTGAGCGAACATTCCCGGCTGTTGTGGCTGTGCTACAGCAGCTGGTGGATGTGCCGGAGTTGTCGCCGCCGGCGCAGTACGTGCTGGAACATTGGATAATGCCGGCTTCGCTGGAGCAGATGTTCGTAGACCTCTGTTACAACAGCAGGTAGCCCTCTTTCAATAACAAAGTATGAACTATCGACTTCTTGTCGCTGGTGTTTTCTGACCTGAGTACAGCTACATCAGCAAACGGGTAAAAATAGGCCCTCCCACGAACCCCACTACGTGCCTCCGCGAAAAATTCCTTTCATTAATGCGATACAACCTTTTTATAGGTGTCAATGAAATGTGCATAAACAAATACTACCGTTATTGTGTCAGTTAGGGTTAGTGTTACGGTTAGGGTCAGTTTAGATTGATTTGTTAGCAGTAATAGTTTGGTGGCGATGAGTGTCGCCATCTGGTAAATTAAACCGGCGATCTACATCTATTAATTTTCGAACGCAGTTTAGATAGATCGGCGATCTACCGCAATCGCTGACCGATCCAAAAACTGATCGTTGTCTGACATTTACTGACTTCACACTGAGCACCAGCATTCCATATCTTGGTTACTTACTGGAAATCACGAAAATATGCAATGCCGCATGCCTGACCTTGAAAGTCGAGTTCAACTTAACCGCATAAGTCATCACTTTAGTAACCTGCCTGGCAACAGTATGTCTGTCGCCTGCTTACACAGTTCTCTGTGCACGCAATGAAGTTATATGATTCTAGATAACTGGTGCTTAGACGGGTGGTACACGACTGACCAATGGTCAATACAAGGACACCGCACACATGTTCCAACACCATGGATGTACGTAGGCCTGTTAAATGACAAAACAATGCACTGACAACTACCTAGATGGCGCTGCTGGTCGTCCGCCTCCACTTCTTCGCGGCATGGTGTCGACAAATATTGTAAGAGATTGTTATTATTCACAGAATAACCCGTTTAATCCTACCTATTGTCACTCAATGACAGATGTTCTGGAAAACCCTACGTCATGGCGGTGTCTTATTTAAAATAAATAAGTAAATATACTGTCATTTCTATTTTACGGTATTGGTGTAAATATTAATAAAACAAGAACTCATCAGGAGATGAGATAGCGAACGTGAACTTTTACGACGATATCGCACACGTACTTCAAAATACCAAAAAAGAAAACTTACTTCGTTTAACAAATTAGACGATAGCTGGGCAAAAATAATTACCGGTAGGTTAAGTAAAACTGAGTATCTCAGTTTTTTTTCTCGAAAAACTGAGTAAAACTAGGTTTGGGTAATAATCTAGGTTAAAACTAGGTTAAACTGAGTAAATCCATTAGTGGCAAATTGCTAGGTTTTGTATATGAGCTTTTGATTAGTACCAACATCGGTGACTTTGAATGACCTTGAACGGCAAAATGGCCGTTATTTTGCGTTATTTTACCGAATTCGTACATAAATTTATACGGATACATCTGTATCTCAATTTACCAGACATCTCAAGTCTCACCTATTCTCAGTCGCCTTCAGCTGATTACGTGACTCATCCCGGCGCCTCCAACTCGCCGCCTTCACGACGAATAATGGCGCCTTCATACAAGTCACTGATTGATTGATTGATTGATTGATTGAATTTCGTAGTTTCCGGGGCGCATTGCGTAAAAGTGGTTGACACAGCCATAACTATGGACAATTTATGCATGATTACTATGTCTCCAAGTAGTAAACGTCTGCAGAGGGTCCGCGCGACGCTCACGGTATAAATATTCTATAAATGCATGGTGAAAATTCTGTAGCAGATTTATAAATTCAAGACGTAATGCGCAGTACTGGCCTAGCTATATCGTCTAATTTGTTAAACAAAGTAGGTTCGAGTATTGGTATATTGCGGTACGTGGACGATATCGTCGCAAAAAGTTCAATCAATCAATCAATCAATCATTTATTTGTTCTGAACAGCACAAAAAAAGAGTGCATAAGACGTTCGCGTTCGCTATCTTATCTCCTGATGTGTTCTTGTGCTTATTCCTCCCGGACTGCCTTCACGGACTATTGCTCGGACCGTATGTTCTTCTTATAGCTACTCGGTTTTTAGCCCGCAAGGCATCGCGATGCCGAAGAGCTTATATTTTACCGCTGTGTTTTCTTTTTTTTACTTTTTTCTTCTTTTTTCTTTTCTTTGACGTTTAATCTCTGAAGTAACTGAACGGATCTCAAACAAACTTAGACACATATTCACTTATGACGGTTTTTGAAAAAATTTGATCTTAACTCCCCGGGCATTTACCTTCACCGGCTGGGCATGTAACAACAACCTGAGATTAAACCATTCCAAGTCACTGGAAATAATTTTTGTCAATCCCAGAAGCCGGATAAAAGTTGCAGTACCAACATCGACGGTTACAGGTTTCACGCAGGTCGAGGACATCGATATTCTCGGTGTTACGTTCGGCAGGAAATTTTCAGTGTCACGCCACGTTAATGACCTTCTATCCCGCTGCTCCCAGTCACTTTTTGCCTTGCGGACCCTGCGACAGCACGGTTTACCGGCAGATGCTCTACAAGTCGTGTTCCAGGCCATAG
>Ga0209780_1000451_pt1 | contig 21764 bp, 11 predicted proteins | sample WorMetexBAHAMAS2_FD_187384 | JGI IMG/M metagenome (GOLD analysis project Ga0209780, IMG submission 187384) | Marine gutless worms symbiont microbial communities from Max Planck institute for Marine Microbiology, Germany - Inanidrilus exumae... | ecosystem: Host-associated > Annelida > Digestive...
CTCATTGAGTTTGGTTTTATACGCATAATGAAAGGCTTTATTCGACAGTCGGCGGAGGTTTTGCAGTTCACCATTCCACCATGGAACCTTCCTCCTGCCTCCGACCGTTCGTTCAGGACAGGCCTTCGTCCAGGCCCCTCATACTAAGACGAAATTTTGAGGGGGACATGTCCCAGTCCTTTGTAACATACCTATGCCTGTTGAATATGTCGGCCCAGTGCATGCAGCAGATGAATGCAATTGATGCTGCAAGGGGTGACATGACAAGACACTGACGTGGCCTCTTGCCTAATTATTTTGGACACTTGTTTTGCATTTGATGCATAATTGTGTGAGTGGAAGCAGTGAATGGCTTTAGTGTGAACTCTTTTTGTCTCGGCTAGTGACAGCTGGATATAACAAGTCTGTCCTTTGGCAGCCATATATGCAGTTGACTTGGTTCTTCTACAAGGATGTTTATCTGTCGTTGTTGATATCTTGCTGAATATTTGTTGTGTGATATGATTGGTGGTGGTTGACACTATACTAGGATGGCTTTAAAAATAGGCCATTGGCGACTTTAGGACAAAAAAGCTGGCAGTGTACTCTTTCCCACAGCTGCTAAATGCCAATCGGTTTTCAGAATTTTTTCACTGAGGAGTAAACCTTGTTAAATGTTTTCAGTCGTACTTTTGATTTGAATTATTTAGTATACTCCATGACGGGTGTGCTAGAAAATTTGATATAAGATACAGTTATTATTCAAATCTATTTTGTCAGATGATCAGCCATTTATGAATATTCTTTCAGTCGTATGGTACTCTTGTCTTTCAGTCTTCAGTCATTGTCGATATACATTATCGTCGTTGTTATATATTCATGATAAGCTGTCGCTTCCTTTTTTTCTATTTGTACTACCATTTATGGTGAATAAAGATGAAGATAAATTTATAAAAACGTCATATTGAGGATCCCACCACACCTTAAACATGTCGTGAACCACTATGTGAAATATTGGGTACCATGTTGACTTCCAGTGGCCAGTGACCCACTTTCTATGCCGCCATGGAGTACAACAGTTTCAATAGGCAGTTGCCATGTCATTATTTGTTGGTTTGCCGATTGACTTTTGATATGAACAGTGAAGTCCCATTCTGAGTTCTTGCAGTGGCTGAAAAACATAATAGTACCATTAATGATGCTGTGTTTACTGTTGTTACGGTGGCAGGAATTTGCAACTTGGGAAGCGGACGTGCAGGGGAGGGCTGGGTGGTATCGCCGGCCGCCAACTGATTTCACCATGCGTTCACATTCACGCAGGGACCAAATGATGCTGCCGAAGTGAGGGGCAGTTTTCAGGAAACAGCGCCCAGAAAGACCGCCAAGCACACTGTAAAACACCGCGATGGCGGTGTTGGTTCGGTGGTAGCTAACCACCGCGGTGGCGGTGAAAGTTCGGTGGTCGTAACAACACTAGCTGTGTTGTTATTGTCGTTGTTGTTTGTTGTTTACACCTTGTGATGAGTGTGAAATAATAACACACTTGCACTGATGTGGTTGGTTTGATGTAGATGTGAGAGCTGATACGGAACCTGCGGTTCACACAAACTCATCACCGGATGTTGATGATTCGTCAACGAGAGCAGTGAATGGAAAGTTTACTGACGAGTCCGAGTACTTTGCTACTGTAACACCGGTCCAGACAAAGCTTAGTAAGAGCACTGATTTGCAGTAGTTTAGGATGAATTTAAGGAATGAATGGTTGCAGGTTGCAGACTGTGATTAGGTCTGCAGTCTACTTGTATACAGATTCTGTAAAAGAGAACATTTGAGATAACTGGAGTAGTTGCCGTCCCTATTGTACTACCAATGATGTTAGTGCTAAGTACGGGTCATATCGATTCCGCAATATCGTGATATCGATCGCAGATTCGTCGACCTTGTGATATCGTGGCGCCCAGAGATCAAACGATATCGTGCACGAATGCATGTCTCACGCCGACACAGCGATAACTAATGCAACGATGGTCATTTGATGCCGCCGCCACACTTGCCACCACACACATGTAACACGAGCTTCAATTTCACAAGTTACAACGGCCATACAAGACGCCGCATTGTTTTGTGTGTACTTTGCATACTCTGCATGCATCCCCCTGTTCACGCTGTAGCTTAAATGGTCACAGTTAACATTAGGCCTAGCCATGCTGCATGTGCGGTCGGCACATGAAAATGTAATACAAGTCCTCGAATCTAGTGCAGCCATGGACGACCACCCACGCTTGACCGCTGTGGCGGTTGGCGATTATAGGTGGTTGTCCGTCAGGCGGCATCGGAAACTTCAAAGGACACCGCGACGGCCAGGTGTCAGATGTGACCGTTGTGACGCACATTTGAAGCTGGTGTTATTTGCATGTGGTGGACGGCATGGCGGCACTCTGTTGTGGCCGTCTATTCGGGGTCTTTCAGGCGCAAAATGACCATCGTTGGGATAATTATCTCCAGTCTGCATTGTTTGTCCATCAGCGGGACTTCACTTAATGAGTAAATAAATAAGTGAATATCGTGTGATATCGTGATATGAAACACCACGATATATTGATTAGCGCGTCTGCCCACTCTGCTGATCAGCCGTGTGATGCAGTATTTGGTCTTACAGCTTCATCCATGTAATTGGGCTGCAGAAGCGGTCATTCGCTGACGATTGCCAACTGCATGTTGGAAAGTGGGACCCATTGTTTTGACTGTATGGTCGTTAATCACCAGTGGTTCGGACAAGAAGGTCGCCAGATACATTGCCTATTGCCGACTCCCACCGATAGCCTTTCCGTAGTTAGAGAGGTAGAACTGATGACTGACCACACAACGTGGTTGCAGGGTGCGTTCAACTAAGTGTCACAGTTGGCTACATTGAGCGGATGACAAGGTGAATTTGATGTCTTGTTTTATGCCACCATGACAGTAGCACGTCATTCTCTACTTCGGATGTTACAATCGTTTTGAAAATGAATTCCGTTATTAAAAGCATTAATTTTTATTATTGTTGAATGCTACGTGAATGACCAACCAGAGATCTGAGGTCGAAGGTCACGCCGAGCTCTGCAAATGACCTGTACAGCATATTAGCTAGCAGTTGACTGATGTCGGCAACTGTTTGTCAGTTTTGTAAAACACTAACATCAGTTATGTTGCTGACTACATTCTAAGTTAAAAGTTTTTAGCAGCTAATGGCTCGTTTGGCTTAGTCACAGTCTTCACTACTGCAGTGTCTGCTGTACTTGCTGAGCTTCCCCGTTGCTGAGACTATAATGCTACTGCCAGACCATGGATGTGTGTAATCTTAAGTTGCTGCAAGCGCCTGCTCCACCCCGCTAAGTTGTGTCCCATGCCACTGTCGGCAGATTGTGTACAGTCCCAGCCATTCTGCTGATCCACATTTTAACACACCTAGTCTCTGCTCGTTAGCCATCTGCAGCATCTGCATTCAGTCTTGCTAAGCATTGATGGGCTGCCATATTTTCAGATATCGAGAAATTCATTTCTTGAGATCGAGAAGAAATTGCGAGCTTGCGAGCGAGACTTGTTAACATCTATGGTCAGATTACTGGAGAGAACCAATAGTGTCTGTTGTGTAAAATTACTGTGCTGTTGTGCATAGATGGTGTCACGGTCTCACAGATGAACCAGGCAGGCAAATGCGCTGTGTGGGCCATCCTCTAATGCATATAACATGTCCACTGCTGGCCAGTAGAACACACTTTCTGCTGATGCTAATGATGAGCACAAACAGGGTGAAGCCATTAAGTCGCGTAGCAGCATGGTGATTTATAGTACTATGATAATATGATAAAATGAGGATTTGGATGTGTTGCAGAGTTGGATGGAAAGTTTGCGGGCGCCAGTGAAGGACAGATAAAGAAGAAGAAGCTAACGTCACTGCTACGGACTCTTTCTGCGACGGCGGCATCGTCGTCTGCGCGCATGACGACCAAGTCGGGAGGTGACCAGAGTTTGATGGTGGACGTGCAGGCCGTACACAGTGAGGTTACGGAGGAAGAGGCGGAGATGAAGGCGGATGATGTGAACCAGTCACGGTCGTCGTCTGTGTTGCGAATGTTCAGCCTGCCACGTGGCAGTCCCGCAGCTTCATCGTCGTCAATGTCGTCAAAGTACTCGCCGATGAGTGAGGACTGATCTCTGCTGTGCTGTCCACACTGACGTGGGACTCTGATGCTCCGCATTGCGTCTGTGATGTATACAAACCATCTGCATTATCTGATCATCTGTATTATTGTTGAGATGTGATATTTTCTGATCAACTATTTGTCAGTTGCACAGTTTGTGGACCATTGTCTTCGCTTAGTGATTATTTAGTTCACATGCCCTACCAACAGTTTGTACAGTCTTATTTAAAATTTTCAAGAGTAATTTATAATGATTTAACTTATATATTCATATTTGTGATATACGATTTAGTTGTGCAATATCGCTGCAAAAGAAAGTTTTCAGTACCATAATTGCAGTGCATTGTTTTGAAGTTGTGGTAGCAGTAATTGTGTTGACAAACCAATATTAGGTTCTTGCATACTACTACTACCACTACTACTTATTTTGATTGTCTTAATTGCCCTTACTGTGCCTTTGGCACCTAACAATGTGGGCACACATTTTTCGGGCTGTGCAAAGGGTGACAAGAGAGCAGTGTGCCTTTTGCTGAATTACTTTGGACCCTTGTTAGTCGTGTTGATTGTATATTCTGTTTTCAGTTGTTTGTTTCAGTGGTCGGCAGCCACTTAAGAACATCTCTATTTAGTTAAGTTCCATTTTTAGCCATGTTATATACAGTGTTGGTATTTTGTCACATACTCGTATTTTCAGTGTAGTGTTTATCGCTATGTAAGCAGTGTGATAAAGCGTGATCTGCTGCGTGTTACAGTACCTTATTTTTACTGTTATTTTGCTGCCTAGTCAGAGGCAACTTGTCCTGCTTCCTCTGTTTCTGATGGACACTAGTCTTCATCTGTCCTGTGTTATGCACAGTATTCTGGCTGCTCTTCCACAGTTGTAGCAGGACCTTTCAGTACGTGATATCAGTTAGGATATAAATTTTTTTTGTGGCCAAAAATGCATAAAATTGCTTTCAGTTTGCAGCAGAAAATATAAATTCCTGATGAATTTGCAACCACAGTCATAGCAATACAAACGTATCAAATACGGGTTTCCGGTGTGAAAGTCAAATGTTGTTCATTGCTTACAGTACCAAATAACATTAACTGGACAGAAATGAAACAATGAGTGAGTTAATTATAATTACTATATTCGTGTATGTCAAATTAGTCAGTTATTTATATCAAATTGGTCAGTGAATCAGCACAAGTTGCTATGCTACGCCATGTCCTACTCCTATTTAATGCTATAAAAGACAATAAATTAACGTTTTTGTGATAATAACATAAAAACGAATCAAATTAACAGCGATTAGTGGCAAAACACACGAATTTGCAGTAAAGGATCAAATTTGTGAATTTCACATATCCCTAATGGCTGCGACAAATTTACAACCTTAGCTGTCTGTGCTATGATTCTGTTTTCTCTTTTTGTTGCGGTTCATTGTACTGAACCCATGGTAATCAGTCATATTTAACATCTGGCTTATAAACATTTACTGCAAAAAACAAGGTTTATGTTGTTTATTTGCCATAAAGATAGACGAGTATTGATAGCTGCAGAAGCAAGTGTTGTTTTCTGATGATGACATTTGCTGCCGGTGTGCTAAGTATTTCGTGTTGCTTAAGTTACAAGCAATAAATATTATGTCTAGAGTCCTGCACTTGGGTAGACATTCTCCCCTGCAGAAGCCCCCCTGTCACTACGCACCCCCTTTACACCACCCTCAATCTAACCATTATATGAATTCTGAAAACCTGGTTTTCCTGTGCATGTTGAAGTAATGTAGTAAACAAAGTGCGTTGAACAGTTTTATATTCACCTTCTCATAAACGAAGTGCACTGACGCATTCGCAGCGTTCAGAAATCGAGAAATTGTGCAAGAAAACCGTAAGTTGCTGCAAATTTTGCTTGTCCATTTCAACTTTCATATTTCGCTACCAGCGCCATGTAATGTTCATTCTGATTACCACAACAGCATGACACACACCGACAGCATACAGCAACTGATGAGTTTGCCAAGCACGAATCATATTATACAATTTAACGCAGTTATCTGTTGTCCGACACAGTGGTCAAAACACAATGTGGCTGCAAATGTAGACTATGGACCAGAGACTGAGTACATGCAGAATTCGCATATGCAATCTGCTTACTGTATGCGGTCGAGCAAGGCAACTGGCATGACCACATGTTTGTGCTTTGCAGGCCGAGGTCGACCCAGCCTTCTACCCTGCGTGAGATGGTTATTTGGGTACCAGCCAAAGGGCGATGATGCTCTGCGGCTGGGGAGTAAAGGCAGGCATGGTGTAATTTGCAGGTAAAACCGTGTGATCCATGTCTGAGCGCATTACAGGCAGTTATGAAAATGCACTATACAGATCAATGTATACTTTACTCTACTTTGCAATTCATCCCCATTGCCGCAGTTTGCCCTTCACTTTCACCCTTTACACCACATGCCCTCATAACTTTCGTACCTGCCTCCATGGGGATCCCTTTAGCATGCAGGCCTCTATTATTGTGTACAACTGGTTGGCTGATGCTACTGTGATTTGCCGTAATGAGATTTTTTAAAATAATGAGTTGTACATGCTCATGGTAAACAAACATGGCCTGTTTGCTGTCAGTGCTGTCACTAATGCCTTGGTCTCATTACAACTATGTGAGTACACTGTACATCTTCTTATTGAGTAAGTAAGTAAGTGTGTCTAAGACGTAATGAACCAAACAGTTACAGTGTGCCGTGATTAGCTGAATTCCAGACAGAAATGTGTTTCTAAGCCACTTAAGTTGTTGCTAGCTGCTGTCCTGTTGTAAATATGATTTCAAACAGTTCCACACATGCGGACCCTCAAGACAAACTTCCATCGCCAGAACTGTTGTGTGTATGTGTGCATGACACATGCCCAGTTGGAAGCCAGCTGCAGCAAATGGTGACCACAATCCAAGATGACATTGGAGGATATGGGTTTGTACAGTTCAGTATTATAAGATGTGGGTATTTGTGAGATTCACGTGAGCTGGTATCATTGTGCACGTTTTGTAAAATGTTCTATTTGTGTTATAATCTTATCACATTATTCTTATACTGCTGCAGTTTAAAAGATGTTTTTGTCAACATAACTTTAGCATATCTCTCCTGTAGACAGAGTCAAGCAGTGGTAGGACTATAATACGATACGGTAGATTTACGTGCACTCAAAAGCTGACGAGATGGCCAGCCTAATCTAGCGCAGAAACGAAAAAATAAAGAAAAACTAAAAACAATAAACTGAGTAGCTCAGAAGAAATGGTCCGGGCAGTAGTCTGTTAAGGCATGAGGATAAGGAGACAGTTATCACAACTGCTCTGTGCTCTATTGTATACCACATTTGTACACAGTTATATGCACACACGCATACGTGCATGAACAGTTCCTACAGTAACTGCTGGTTTACGTTCTTGGGAGTTTCTGTGTTGTTTCCTTAGCGTGTGTTGGGTCAGTGTTTAATGTGTTTAACATATTCTGATATTCTGCATTTTTGGTTGTAAATTTGACGGTCAGTATGAAGCTGTTGATTGCCTATAAAGTCTCATCTGTGTATGATTGTTAAGTGTCGAACGTGAAGTGGGGCTGGGATGTTAAAGTAGGGAAACATGGCGGATGAATTTCCTGGGCTCCTATCCCGTCCCCTCCAATAGACATCATCTAACTTTGATGATTGTCTGGAGGTTTGGAGGAAAATAATATGAACTGTTCTGTGCTGTATTGGGTACGACAGTTGTGCACAATGATATGCACACACACGTGAGCAGTTCTTAAATTTTGCATGTTGGTTTAGGTTTAGATTTTATTTTTGTATGTTTGCTTAGTTTTACCGTTTGTATTCTTTTGTGTTAGCTTGGACCATTTTATTTTTGTGTTGCTTGCTTTTGTTGTGTTGGGTTTAATTTCTTTAGTACTATGCCAAGAGATTGCCTCGGAAGAACGCCTCTGAAATGATCTGTTTTGTGTCGACTGGGACGTAAAACTTTAACTCAGTCAGTCTGTCAGTGAATCACTAGGGACATCAAACGCTGCTGACTCACTCTCCGATCCTTGTACATGTCTTGCAGTATCCTTACATCATAATATTGTTGAACCTTGGCATTTCCTTGAGGCCGAGATGTTTCAGGCTGGACATCTCCCCCCACATAGTTTTTGTGAGATTTTGCATTTTTTTTCTTAATTTGGGCTAGTTTCATGGTGCCAGGATTAGTTTTTGGCGTGTCTTGTCTTTGTCACTAATAATAATGATAATGTTTGTTTATTAGATTGAAGACATAACGCACAATCAACATCCGCCATGCAGGGTGGCACTAACACACTAACTATATACAGAAGGGGTAAGCTCGGCTAAATTGCTGCCACACACGGCGCACCGCGATTGATAACCGCATCAGCTTAACTTCGTGAACACTCACCAGATGGCGCGACCAGCACACATCCAATAAAGTTGATCACTACTCAATTTGTCGACCCCGAAAGGATAAAAAACTGAGTTGGCCTAGTTGGCTGACCTGTAGCGGACGGCTTATCCACATATGTGGTCACCCGTCAGCTACAGGTCGAGCGTGGTACAGGGAAAGTTCGCCGGTCAAAGACTGGCATTCTACCGCTTTGTCACACAACCAATGCAGCTGACTGCTGTAGTGGTCCAGGTGGAGAAATCGGTTCTATATATGTGTGTGTGTGTGCGTGTCCAGACAAATAACTTTTGAACTGAATGATCTGTGCCCCGGATATTTGGATTGCTGGTTTACCGTGACAGTATTTGGCTTAGTTCATAGGTCGAGTTCTTAGGTTAAAGCTCACGTACTTCCAGGAAGAAACAAGCTCAGCAATTGCCGTGATAGCCGACTTGGTGTAACAAGAGCCGAAAACAAAATGAGATCTGACTTTAAAACTGTAAATAAGTAACAGCAGCTGGAAAATGTTTGGTTCGGCTAAGTGTGTTGCTAAAGTTGTTAGTGTGACCTCAACTGAGAGCTTTCTAGTATATTTTGTACTTTTTCTACTGTGAGTTTGGTTGTCAGTAGCAGTGCGGGTATGAAACGACCTGTCATTTGACGAGTGGGTCTCAGTCGATGATTGTACAGCGGCATTGTGCTTGAAATTGCTGCTTGGTATTAATTTAGTTTATTTCTTGTTAACGGTTTCCTTGGAGACCATTTATCTCAGAATTTACTGGACCAATCTTCACCAAATTTTCTTGATAGGTACATGTATGGGTGGGCATGATCAGTCCGATTTTTTCGTTATCGCTCAAGGGACGTTGCTATGGTGACCGATATTTGGCGCCAGTCGGCGAAAACTGGCATACTCCACCTTTATTCTGTGCACTGGCATTCCACAACGGATGGGAGGGATCGCTGCACCGCCGATGACCCCTCTACGTCTAATAAAAACTGGTGAACTTTGGTCCAGTAACCCCTGAGTTTGCAGGAGCGTTTGCGACAAATGGGCCACACGCTGGGCTTTGCCACGCATTGTGTAACGTTGTTTTGCTGTTGATGTGTCACATATTTTAGTATCTAATGTAATTATACTGCACGTTTTTTTTCTTAGAAATGGATTTCATGCGTAGTGCACTGAACTTTGTGTTATGTAGATAAAGATCTATGTTTCTATGTTTGTTTGCATGTGCTATTGTACAGAGAAGTCAACATAATTGCGCATTATCAAATACTCGTTAGTTTGGCATTTATCTGTAGTTTCATATCTAAATATTTTGTAAATTTTATGTTGTTGTTCTGTCTGATATACGTATTTACTTTTCATGTGCATGTTGATTATTTAGCAAATCTGTAGTTTGTGTTCTATGGGTAGTGATTTGTGTTATGTTTCTGAACGTTAATGTGTACATACTGCAAAATGTGCTGTGCTATGATGCGCAAGTCGCTTTATCAGTGAACTCTTGAAACACTCAACGTACAAGAGTATTATAGACTTCTTCAGAGGTATAACTTTATGTGATAAATTACAACCCAAAAAGCGTGATGTAACCCAACTTATCTTGGGAGCGTGATTAAACTCTAACCAACCAACCGGCAGTAAAATGACCAGAATGTGGTCAGAAATGATTGGTAGCCAGCGTAGTTTTTCAACATTGAACCGAACTAAACAGAAGTAACAAAACCAGACTTTAAAAATAGTGAGTGTCGGATGACTGAATAAAGATCTGAAAGTCCTTGAAACTGAAGGCATTCTCTTGGGATGAATATGTAATAAAGATACAAACTTAACACAGCACTATTTTTATGTTTTCCCCACCGACAATGTTGGCGAAGGTTTTATGTTTTCCAGCTGTCCGTCCACCGCTTTCATGTATATTCGTTCGTCCGGACAGATGTAGTTACCACCAAATTCTCGATGAAACTTACTGGGAATAATCACTAGCCCTGCTGACGAACTGGTTAGATTCTGGAGGTTACAGTAGGCATCAAGATGGCGAAAGCATTGACGTCGACGCTGGGGCGTCATAATCCATCTTCAGTTGCGTCTACCACGTGAAACTTAATAGGAAGTTGCCCATCACTCTGGCCCTGTGAATATACCTCATAACTCTTGTCAGTTATTAACGGATTTTTCAAAACGCTTACGCTGGCAGACTCAACAGTTTGTTTGCAGTAAAGTGGTGACTAGTCGAATATCACACCACAACTCAAACGCGTCGCCACATTACCTTGTGAAATACTAATGTCACAAAACAAGCGACAACCTCCCTGAAACATACTTGATTAACAATAAATCACAAGGTAGTGTAGCTACACATTTGATGTGTGGTGGAATGTTCAGTAATCACTTTACTATAAATTTACTGCCGAGGCTGCGTGTAAGATTTTTTTGTTAAAATCGGTGAACATGGGGCAAAGTTAGAGGCTTGCACTTAGTGCATTTGGCGCCATCCTGCTGAAAGATGAATTCTCCAGACCTCTGTTGCTGTTGTTATATTGATTTTAACTTGGCCGAGACAATTTTCAAACTGGTGTAGACTGATTTTAAATTGACTAACGTCATTGGAAACTACTTGAATGCTGATCGTCGCGTACAACGGGATTTTGCTGCAACCGTTTTTAAGTGTAGGCCTGCTCGGGTCATTTTGTGCGTTTCTCGGTATGGTTACGGTGAACATCTGTTGTCAGTCAGTTAAATAATACGTCTCTAGATGACTACTTTTTCAGTAGCTACGCGATAAAAATGTCAAGTCTGAACGCGTCCTAGTAAAATTGCTTGCAGGTGTTCCTGAATATAATAGTGAGAAAGAATCACCAAATTGGGCTAGAAAATATTATCTCACAGCAGAGTTATTCGTGTTCGAATATCGATGACAAAATATATCTGTTTCCAATAGAGCATTACTTACTTATTGCAGGCAGTGGCGTCTGATCGAAGAGTGGAAACATTTCCACCAGGTGTTCATCGATGAAGCGACCAGGTTGTGGCGTCCACGTCTTCGAGCTTGTATTCGAGCACATGGAGGACATTTTGAACCACGACTTTAGCTATGTTTGATGTTTGCACACACGTATACGCGTTGATCGTCACGTCTTCGCGGTTGTTATAGTGGACACCTCATTATAACAAATACAGGCTTTGCAGGGTTTATTATTGGTAAACGATGAGTGTGTGGTAGCAGATGATAACTAGAAAACATAGGCAGTCGTATCGACATGTAGACCCACGCCGGCAACGGCACAGCAGCACGTGTCACTGGCAGTCTGGCAACCGTGCGACCGTGACGGTTTGCGTAACCGTGTGACCTTGACATTTGACCTTTGACTTCTGGGTCAATGCATGCCGAGCGACTGCTAGAGAGTTATAGAGTACGGTATAACGTGTACCAAGTTTGGTGTTGACAGCTCAAGCCGTTTTCCTGTTAGAGCTCGGTCAAACAGACAGACAAACAGACAGACAGACGCGACTGAACGTAATACCCGCGCTTGTCTGTGATATTGCCATATTTGTGCTGAAAGGGGACGTTAAACTCTAACTAACTAACTAACTAACTAATCAGTAATACCCACGCCGGCGGCTATGCCGGCGTGCGTGAATAGCTATAGATACTCGCTTGCTAGGTTTTGTTTGGTGCATGCGGTCGATTCTTGCGCGAATGAAGAGTGGTTCAGTGTGACCAAGTGATAATATGAATGTGTTTTGTGTGTATGTTGGCAAAGCAACATTCAGCGTTTAAGTGAAAACACGCAATTTTCTGCTTTCTGCATCCCCAGGTAGGGCAACAGAACTAGTTAGGTGATGTGGGAAAATAAAGTATCGTTTGACTGCTTACTTTCTTAACAACATTTCTGCCAAAAATTATCAAAATCGGTCTATATATTTCGAAGTTATAGAGCCAGGTTAGTGACGTTTTTGTGGACACATTGTAAATAATTAGCCCCATACGGGACTGACGGTTGACTCCTAGCAACTGACGTTTCTGCCTCGTTCAAAGACATGTGACACAAGAACTAGGACAAATATCAATAATCTGGCCCGATCAAATTTAGTTATTGTGCTAGTTTAGGAATTAGTGGTCAGTTGCCATCTCCCATTGTAAATGGCGGTGGAGATAGCTTTTGAAAATGGAAGCATTTCCAACTTTGAAGGGCTCGTGACCTTGACCCTGACCTTGGATCAAGTCATACTCAAATGTCCGTCTGGTTGTACTTACGTCCGTCCGTCCACAAAAAGTTTCTTCGATTTCAATGAAATTTGGCTTATAGGTAGAGGTCGATGAGTAATGCACGATGGTGTGCATTACCATCGTGCATTGCTCATCGACCTTTACCAACAAGCCAAATTTCATTGAAATCGAAGAAACTTTTTGTGGACGTAAGTACAACCAGACGGACATTTGAGACGCAGTTTATTAGGTCACCGTCACAATCACAATCAAGTTTAATTATCAACTTTGCGGCCAAAGTGGCCGAATAGCCATATAAAGAACAAAATAACCACGTGACTAAAAGTACAGTACAAATACAGTTGTGCATGAAACGGTGCGTAACCAGAGTAAACATAAAACTGTAAAAAATAATACAAGTACAACTGACGTGCCAAACGGATCGAGATTTATTGATAGTTTAAGAGGTCAAAATTTATAGAAGACTGGTATTTTTGGTTCGTGAGGCCAGTGCCGGAAATCATCCAGCAGCACGGAGTCTGGCAACAAGATTGTGGTCGCGCGGTGCGGGGAGCAAGCTGTGCAAGCATGAGTTAGGGTCGAGCAGAGACTGGAAGAAGTCATGAGCTTACTGTTGTCGGCGGTGCTGGAGAGAAGACAGCTCAACAAATACAAGTTGAATGTACTCGAGGCATGTCATATGCTAACTGTTAGCATATGACATGCCTCGAGTACATTCAAATATGATTTTTATAGCTCGTTTTTGGATAGCTTCGACGTGCAAAGAGAGTTTGTTGGTAATATTGTGATGCCAGATACGAGAGCATTTGTCTGCATTTGTCTGTCTGTCTGTTTATCCGCACAAGACATGTCGAATGACCGCAATATAATAATGCAACAAGTGATAAGAAGAGTCGACCTAATAATTTTAAGAGTATAAACTTCGCGCGGTCTCGTGGTAACCTCACCTCAAACTCTGTACAGACAAGACCCGTGACGTCGTCGTTTTAGGCTTTTTCATCGGGTCGCTGGTATTGCCAACCGAATTACGACCATTGAAAGCTGGTAATAACGCCCGATTTCGTTTACAGCAGTTGACGGTGACTGCCGCAGACGTGACTACAATTTCACCGACTATCGCTGTCAACCGCCAGACAGCGTAGAACGAACTTACCATAGTAGAATTTAGAAATGACGGACTGGCGCGCGGTCTCTGAGACAGATGTGTGGTCTTCTTACCCATGCTGACGGCAGTCGTGCGGGGCAGAATTTTCACCGGTATTTGTCTGTCTGTCTGTCTTTCTGTTTATCCGCACAATATCTCAACAACCGCTGCAGTAACGATCGCCAAACTTCACGGAGAAATGTTGTACGATGATACTATACGATACGATACGGCAGATTGACGTGCGCTCAAAAGCTGACGAGATGGCCATAGCTTAATCTAGCGCACGGCACAGAAACGAAAAAAATAAGGAAAAAAATAAAAACAAAAACCGATGAGTCCTGGAAACCCATTAATTTAGGGGTCAAAAGGTCAAATGTCAATGCCACGTGGGTTTTTGCACTCGTGTGAGTGATGGCTTAGTTTGTATGACGATTAGATGTGCCGACGATACGTGTTGAACGCAGAACCTTCCTTATGTGTACTGTACCGGATTAAGCCGAGGAAACTTCGCGGCGAACTGCAGTAGTGTTACACGCAACGATCAAGTACTGGCAAAGCAGTTTTGATTTGCCTTTTAACGGAACGTGGGTAAACAGAAATATAACGCCTGCAGCCTACATGCCAGCACGAGGCCAAATTGTGCAAGAAACAAGTATGTCCGTTCTCATAATACTCGGATGGAAATGTAAGCTGGCCGCGTCGCGTGCTGTCCCCTGGTGAATCACGGTGATTATCCACCGCACGGCCTATTAAGGTTAGAAAACTACGCCGCGCGTCCCTTAAGGTTAAAAACGATGGGACAGACAGACAGACAGACGCCACAGCGATGCATTATGCTTACCGCTAGGCGCGGCCTAGACGCGGCCAGCGTGAAAACTCTTGGTCAGCTGTGTCACTGTGGTTGAGACAGCTCGTCAGATTAACCAGCACACATATTCAATGAGGCAATTGTACCGTGGCCTTGCAGATGGGTGAGCGCCGGTTGAGACCGGTACAGCAGCCACCCCGAACTCAGCTCTGTGTATCAAAATGTGACATCGAGGAATCAACGGCCAGTGAACTGACTTCACATTAGCCGCTCGCTATATCTGCCGAGTTCATTAAACAAGTCTTTGTCGGCGTAACACACACTACAGGGTGTGCAGTAAAATGGATGCGTGCTGAAGGGCTAAACTTGCTGCGACCGATCGTAGTCTGTAAAGCCGTCAACACACGGGCCAGCATTGACGGCCAGCATTCACGGCCAACACTGTCGACAGTCGTTTTCGATGGCCGACATGTCGGCAAAACGGGAAAGGGAACGGGAAAGGGGCTGTCTATCCATTCCAAAAAATAGGCCATATAATAGGCTACAGTATAGCTTGTGGTACACCTGACTGGAAAATTTCAGACAGATGTACATCTTAACCAGCTTCAATAGTAAAATTGGTTTGTAACAGTATGAACACACCAGAACCGTAGGCTGTTAGTTTACATCAAGGCAATCTCCACATCAGCTTGCTCAAAATGCGCCAAAACACGCCTTTTAAAACAAAATTCCATTTTTTTCTGGGGATAGGACTACCCCACCCACGACTGGGAAGGGGACTCCCTTCCCCAAACCTCGCTTCGTATTGTCCACCCCAGTTTGTTGGACCTGGTGACGCCACTGAATGACGGCCGACACCGACAACGTTGGTCGTCATTGTTGGCCGCCAGTGTTGGCCCGTCTATGTCGCGGCTTAGATAGATGGGCCGTGACTGAGCTGGCAGCAGAGGTTGACGAATCGGCGTGAATTGAACGACGTCATCACACAGCCACAAAGACGATGAATGTGATGAGAACAGTGTTGATGAGGAAGGCAGAAGAATAAGAACGGCTTGACAAGCGAGCGGCTGAAACTCCATGCAGTGCTGCATCCACAACAAAGCACCATGATCATCATTCCATTTCAAGGTGAATAAAGATGAATATATTTCATCAGTAGAACAATTAACAATAGAATACATGCATGCATACACCGCGGGCCATAAAAATGTGCCACTTTATTTTGAAGTGTACTTACCTACTACCTCCCGTGATTCTTGGCGGATTATATTTACACTTTTTGTACCAATGAAAAGGGGAAAGATTATTTAATCGCTTGATGACATCATAACTGCGTGACACTGCAACGGTTAGTTTATAAAATACTGTGATGACTTGCTTTTAAGGAGGTGTCACATAGTAACGACCAAGGACGCATTTTCCAACGCACAGCCCAAAATTGACTTCTTGGCTCTGTGCGTTGGATTATGCGTTTGTGGCGGGGTTGGATGTATGAGGAACGCATGAGAAACGATTGGGGAACGTATAATAACTTTCAAGTAACGTTTACAACGTGCGAGTAACTACCAAGGAACGCAGAACCGAACGTTTAAAGCCGCATAAGGAACGATAGAGTACCGATCATCGAACGATTAAACCGCCCAACCACAGTACGACTAACGTTCAACGACGCATAACAACCGTGTATCAACGTGTAACCAACGATCAATGAACGCAAATTCCGCACGAGGACAGGATGAAACGTTCAAGGAACGTACATACGGTACAGGTAGGCTTGTTTTGGTGCCGCCAGGCGTATTATTATGCAAATATTATTCGACGCGTAATCATGTAAAAGGACAGCGTCTTTGTGTTCAGTATCATTTCTTGCTACGATGGCAGAGGAGGCCCTTCTCGAAGCACATGTTGCATTGCTAACTGCACAATTGAGGTATCACCAGGAAATTGTACGGTTACAGCCCAGGAATGAAGCTGGCAGTGACTCTGCGGCACCTCGCTTCAGGCGAATGAAATTCAGTGGTGATCCAAGTCTGTAATGCGAAGTGAACTCTACTCTCCAACGTACACGGCAATGAATGTCCCTCGTGCGCTCCTCGTGCTTTATATGCGTCCAGCAGTGCGTTCTTCATGCGTTGTTACACGGAGCTTGTACGTTGCGTGCTTTAGCCATTCGGTGTTGAGCGTTTGTTGTACTTTCGTTGTGCGTGGGCGCGCGTTGGTGGAGCGGTGAGCTGTACGCTTGTCGCGCGTGAGTCGATCGTTACTCATGCGTTACGCGCGTTCTTCCACGTGACTATACGTTCCTCGTTCGGTGGTAGCCAGCGCCACCATGCACTGAACGTATAATGAACGATCACAACTTACAACGAACGACTTAGTAACGACCGATTTAGGTATGGGCCGTATAACCACCGCACAATGAACGAATAGAACTGTGCGTTAGTGGCAAAAATAATTTTTGAACATGTTCAAAATCTTTTTCGACCCTTTACGCACATGAACGTATAGTGTCGATTAATGAACGACTGATAAACTTACAACCAACGTATTTTGCCATATGACGAACGACCATGTTCGTTCCTTGTGCGTCGGCCAGTACGTCAATATGTGACACCGCCTTTAGGCTTGCAGTTTTACGTTGTTTTAAGTTTCACCACGTAGTGTGGACACACAAGGTAAAGTGACTGGCGCTGCGTGTTACGCCAGTCAGCAACCAGCCAAGTCTAATTACTTCGGCTCACGCCGGCGCGGAAGACAGCCTTGATGCTGCTAGATCAAGATGCCTGCAACGGTCACAGTTTATAGAGGACACCGTCCGTCGAACCCTCTTTTTCCTGCCCGGGATTATCTCCCTGTTTAACATGTGCGTAGGAATTATTTGAAATAATTCTTTGGTTGGCAGCCGCGACCTCACCGGGCTGAGATTTGAACTCCGGCCACTGAAAGCGCTACGCTCTACTGCGCATGGCGCCCGAGTGCTTGCACTGGGCCACATGGGCAGGCAATCATCGACGTCATTTATATCGACAAAATATGGGGAACACTGCTCCAGCGCCCCAAAGTTAAAGGAGCAGTCGCTGAGCGCTGCATGACCCTCACTCTGCTTCCCTTGCTCGGACGCCCTTGCAAAGCTCTCAAGTCTCAATGCAGATGTTTGAACTGTTCATTGTGGTCAGGGTTAATATCACGGATCCAGTCAAAAACTACGAAAACAGTGGTACGAACAGTGGTACGAACATTGGCCGTAAGCGTAGTCGGCGTCGTAGTAGTACTGTGGCGAGTCGTGGGACTGACTCGGTGATTTGCCGACACGGGCAACCACCTGCCCAGACACCGTCGTCATGGCAGCGTAGGTCACGTGATAGTGGGCGGGGCGCTTCTTCAGCCGTGACGTCATCCACGTACCTTCCGTTGGCTCTGCGCATCGTGAAATTCGTCAAATTATGCTACAGATAAATCGATAAAAGATCCTAGGATGATATCGACCTGCAAATTACAACTGAAAATGATGCTTTAAAACACATTGCGTTTTACAATTGGGACCTATGTTTCGTTTACAAACACCTCTTAACGTTCACTTCATTTTACTTATTCCTTCGCTGAATATGATAATCGTAGAAAGATGAATTAGCCCCATACGGGACTGACGGTCGACTCCTACTTACTGCCAACTTCAAAGTCACGTGACACAAAAACTAGGACAGAAATAAAAAATCCGGCCCCGACAAGCTTTAGGTACTGCCCCTGATTTAAGAATCCGTGGTCATTTGCCAGCCCCGTCATAAATGGGGGAGGAGATAGCCGTTGAAAATGGCCAAATTTCCGACTTTCAGGGGCTCGTGACCTTGGATCGGGTCATACTGCATATGGTCATGCATCACTCGTCGACCACTCATACATACCAAATTTCATTGAAATTGAAGAAACTTTTTGTGGACTGAATACGGACGGACGGACATTTGAGACCCACTGTATTAGGTCGACTCGAAGGAGTCGACCTAAAAAACAGCTGACTTTATCATACGGCAAATTGTCGGTACTGATTATAGTGAGAGTCATCTCTCGATTTTTCGACCCTTGATGATAATACGTTGCGTCGATTAAAATGAAATTTGGTGCAGGCGTGTCAACTGTAAAACAAAATATAGATCTGCTGAAAATAATAAGTTAACGGTTCAATCTCACCGTATGTTCCATAAGGCATAGGCAGATGGATTTTGGCATCAGTAATTTATCAGTATACACGTATGTAATTTCAAAACCACTTTTATCAAGTTTGATTTTGTTGAACACTGTCGCCATGAAAATGTTGCACCATTATATATTCAAAGAATGGATCTTATATGTAGCCTAAAGGCCCTTTCACATCGCCGACTGAACTGAACTGAACTAGGGTAAAGTGATGCTACAGTAATCTATGGTCACGATACGATTTCCATGTTGTGAGGCATGATGTCGTACTGTGCGAAGTTAACTGTTGAAGATTTGTCACGTTGTTTAAATAAAACTGAATCAACAGGTTTAACAAAAGCTTAGTGCTAGCACCAGAAAGCGATAACAAACTAACATGAGTTAAAGTGTTTACATTTCATTGCCCAAATCGAGGCGGCCAGAACAGCTGGCATAGACAGGAATTAAGAAATTACGTCATCATCACCGTATGCAGCCTATTCAGTTTGGTTTAGTTCGATCGCGGCTGTATGAATAGGCCTGACTCACACACGATCTTTATTTAACGTCACGTACAGATCGTAATGACAATAGTACCAAAGCTACAAAATAGATCTATCGCAATTCCCGTTAAATCACTAAAGCCCCGTCCACACCTGCAACAATATCGAAGCAACATTCGACTTTGTCGAAAGGGCAAAATTTTACGATGAACTCGTTCGATATCGTTGCCGTTTTGGCAACAAAATCGAACGTTGCTTCGACATTGTTGCTGGCGTGGACGGGGCTTAACGAAATTCGGTCACTGGTTCTGACCACTGAGCAGCATCGACGCCTCGGTCTGTCCGAAACGATTTGATGCGAAGCACGTGTATCGTCCGTAGTCAGTCTCGTCAAAGATACGAATGCGTAGACTGAGCGTCAACTTGTGATCATTGTCATCGGCTGCACTTTCGTAGGCGTCAATACGATGCCTGCACTCAGCCACACAACGAAGAGTGGATCGCATTCAGATCGCATTCAGTCGCGTCTGTCTGTCTGTCTGTTTGTCCTCGCTCTAACAGGAAAACGGCTTGAGCGATCAACACCAAACTTGGTACACGTATACTCTATAGCAGTCGCTCGGCATGTATTGACCCAAAGGTCAAAAGGTCAAAGGTCAAGGTCACACGATTACGAAAACCGTCACGGTCGCACGGTTGCTAGTGACCATGTCCCGTCTTCCGCATACCCATACGCCGCTGTGCTACCTGCGGCCGTTGCCGGCGTGGGTCTGCATGTCGATACGACTGCATATGTTTTCTATTTTCTAGTTGCTTTTGTGTTAATTGATTTATTATTACCCAAGCCGACGACAGTCGCAGGGGTAGGGTTTCCACCGTCGTTTGTCTGTTTGTTTATCCGCACGATATTTCAAAAACTGCTCAGCTGCTAAAAGCACCAAACTTGACATACAAATGTTCTACGATGAGTCCTGAAAACCCATTAATTTTGGAGTCAAAAGGTCAAACGTCAAAGTCACAAGTCACAAAAACATTGCTGGCGTGGGTGTTTGCACTCTTGTGAGTGCTGGCTTCTTCTACTTCTACTTTTAATTATGATAGCCTGTTACGCACACATACGGTATTCTTTTCTGGAGTTACTCCGGTTAGGCCGGGCTCCGCAAAACAAAACATGTGGGAGGGACAACTGTAGTAAATCGTTACAGGCGAGAAACCCTTCATTTTGCCATACTAATAGTTTCAAAGCACTGAAGGAATCTCACAGTGCTGAAACTAACCAGAAACAAGTATCCAATATAATTTATCAAATGGCCGCATCGCCGACTTGTCACCCACGCGGCTGAGGATGGATTCGTCCGATCTCGACCCCCGTCTAATACGATCGTTCCTGTAGCCCGCAATAGTCAGCTTCCCAAACGGCATCTCGATCGGTTCACTCGCATTTGCATAGCTCACCCGTGTGTCCAACACACAGACACACTGACCACGCTACAACAGGCTGCAAAAATTACCTGCTGGACCTTATCCCATTTTATCCACCGACTGATTCCTGAAGGAAGGGACGGCGCACCCTTCACGGCCAATAGCAGTGCACAAGACTGCCCTACTCTGAATGTTGGCGGCAATATAGTAATACAACATGAGGCGTAGATTTATATAGCGCTTAATTGTGAAACATATCTCTAAAGCGCTAAGGATGGCACGTGCTAAATGGATCCCGGATCACAGTTTTATCTGCCACCCGCACGTTTATCCACGAATGGAAGGATGGCGCCACCCTCGGCCGAAGTAGCGGACATCTGATTGCAGCTTACTACTCATTGATCGACCCCGAAAGAATGAAAAACTGAGTTGGCCTGGTTTACGGATTTGTAGCGGACGGTTAACCCACACAGAGTGGTCACCTATCAGCTGCAGGTCGAGCGCAGGACAGGGAAAGTTCGCCGGCGAAAGACCGACGTTCCACCACTGTGCCACGCAACCAGGCAACTGTGGTGTAGAGTCTCTGGTTGAGATGGAAACCTGGCAGAGCTGACGATACGTCGGCCGTCCTTGTGCCAGTAGTTGACGGCGTGAGGCTGGGCCGTGATGTGACACTCGAGGATCGTCTCTCGACCGCGCGACTGTGTTATGCGACGGTTTGGCAGACGAATCTCCGGCGAAACTACAACGACACGGCTAACGACTTCAGCTCACTACCGACCGCCTATCTATCCGTCTGTCAGATGTATTCAGTAGACCAGTGCTCAAAGTAGTTTGAAAAAGCTGGGGCTTCCTCTCACCTCTTACCCCTCTCCCTTATCCCCTCCCTCAGTCTACCACCC
>Ga0209780_1000452_pt1 | contig 21762 bp, 7 predicted proteins | sample WorMetexBAHAMAS2_FD_187384 | JGI IMG/M metagenome (GOLD analysis project Ga0209780, IMG submission 187384) | Marine gutless worms symbiont microbial communities from Max Planck institute for Marine Microbiology, Germany - Inanidrilus exumae... | ecosystem: Host-associated > Annelida > Digestive...
CGCGACATCATCGCCAGGAATTCCTCGAACTCGACCGTCCCGTTGCCTGCCAGTGCACACTGAACCATGTGCGCCGTGCGGGCTCCGCGGAGGGGCCGGAGTGCCGAACGCCCGGAATGCCGAACGTGTCGAACGCCCGGAATACCAAACAGGCTTAACCCTAACCGTAACATAACGCCAGGGCCTTAAAAACCTTTTTTGTGTCCCCACAGACGAAGGACGACTTGCTCAGTGAGGGAGGACAAAGTTTGTCCCCTCGGGAAGGGAAAAAGGGAAGGAAGGGGATGGAAAAGGGAAAGGAGGAAGGGAAGGGGAGGGGGAATGGGAAGGACGACTTGCATCCCACACTATATTTAGGCCTGACATAACCCTAAACACTAACCCTACTAACCCCTACTAACCCTAACCCTAAACCTAAGCCTAAACCTTAATCTTAACCCTAACTCTTACCCTAAACATGTTCGACATTTCGGGCATTCGACACGTTCGGCATTCCGGCGTTCGGCACTTCGGGCCATTTCCCGGTAATACGCCCTATTTCATTTTGTTGATTTCGGCGCTATATAAATTGTTCGCTTGTTTACTTAAATTCCTTCCTTACTTTCTTTCTTCCTTACTTACTCTCTTACTCATTTACTTCCTAACTTGTCGGCCTCTACTTCTTCCAGAATAGGCTCGTTTCCAGACCGGAGGTCATAAGAGGCGACCAAACCTGGCTTTAGTTTTTTGTGTTGATTTTATGTTGTAGTATATTTTGTTACGGGTGCATGTTTGCTTTTGTTGTGTTTGATTTAGTTTTTCAGTAATAATCCAAGAGATTGGCTGGGAAGAGCATCTCCCAAATGACCTACTTTGTGTCGGGTGGGACATAAAACCTTAAATCAATCAATCAATCTCTGAACGATGCAGGATTTTGATAAGGAGACCAACGGGATGGCGGATTAGCGGCGTGGGGGCAACTCCCAGCGGGTCTGTGGGCGGAGCCTACGGTGGAGGGTTAGGGGAAACCTCCAACAGCGAAGCAACCAGTAGCTGAACAGTTTTCCCATCTAATCGCCAAAGTTTCTATCAATTCTGCACATATTTTCTAAATTTCATGCTTAATGTATTAATGTATTATTAACTGTGACATACAAATGCCTTGATTACCGTCTTCGTCGGCGTGCGTTATCATGTCTTTGATCTCGTCTTCAGATGTCTGTTGCCGCAACTCTTTCATGACCGTCAGCAGCTCTGAGCACGTGATCCGTCCGTCTTTATCTTTGTCAAACAAGTTGAAAGCTTCGCGCATGTCTATACACGACCCGCGTACATGTAAATGTAAACGTAAACGTCGTCGATTTGTATGACAAATCGTCGTAACCACCTCTAATGCGCTCAGGAATGGCACGTGTTAGAGGGATCACACAGTTTTACCTGCCACCCACACGTTTATCCACGAATGGAATGAACCATCCTATATCATGTAATCACATTAGCAGCCGCACAGAACACGGTTATATTATAGTAATCAATAACCACAGATACGCACAGTTTGTCTAACAGGCTTGATACTATAGTTTTTAACGCAATATTGCACCATATCCATTTGCTATATATTCAACTTTATTCACCATTTCTGGTAGTGTATATAAAGAAACAAACAAACGTACATACATAAACAAATGAACAAAATACACACAAAAATAAGCCATAAAAATCAACATATTTTGCGGACACTTAACTATTGCCTCCACGGATCTTTGCCTGGACCGTTTCTTCTGAGCTACTCGGTTTTTGATTTCACTTTTTCCTTATTTGTTTCGTTTCTGGGCCGTGCGCTAGATTAAGCTGGCCATCCCCGTCAGCTTTTGAGCGCACGTTAATCTACCGTATCGTATCGTATCGTAACTAGCAACAGAACAAAACGGAGCATAAAAATTTGCACAGTGTTTACAGTTGACCTATATTTTTAACAAAAATTATTCGTCCGTCTAGTCAGCAAAACACTTGGCAATTGAAAACCAAAAAATCACTTGACATTCCTGCACTATTTGCACGTCGCCTGGTTTAAATATTTTATGAGCACGCGATTGACAGTAAAGTCTAGCGATCGCCAGTCCGTCTTAGTTAAGGAACAAGCTTCAAGCTCGCATAATGGTATAGGGATGCATTTGCTACCAACTAATTGAAGTATGACGTCTTCTGAGGCAATGTTCAAGAGTTTACCTAAATGCCATTAACTGCACTACAAAACAAGCGTTTAGCATAATCAAGAGTGCACTTAAAATATCTCGAATACATAGTTTGATATAAACGTTTTCATCAGAAAACCGTTCTGTCTACCCTCAACCAACATTCGAATGCTACACAAGCTTAAAATAGGCCTACTTCAACAGTCATATACTTTCCTGGTCAACAATGCCGAAAATTATGCACATTGTTCTCTTGACTCTATTGTAACTCGTGAATATGTGCTTTTTTCTTCACAGCTCACAGGTAACATGTATGGAAGATTTCGTGAGATTTGGACTGTGATTTTCGAGATATGCGAACGGACAGACATACAGAGAGACAGAGAGACAGACAAACAGACAGACATACAGACACGTTGACCGCAACACATCGCACCCCTACCAGAAGCGAAGCAATAAATTGTAATAAACCGCCATATAAAAAAGCTCGTATAGTTACGTTTCCCTCTTTATTATTGCATTTTGTTTGTATTTTTATTTATTTATCATGCTACCATATTTTCGTGGTGAAATAGATTTTTTTTCATTGTCGGTTACTGCTGTCTATCTGCCTATTACCTGTAGTTGACTAAAGGCTCTTTCAAACCGGATGCGTTGTGTTGCGGTGCCGCGCAGTGTCAGTCTGAACCCTCCCAGCTTATTCAGTGTGTTCGAATAGTGCGGCGCCGCCGAAATGCAACGCGACGCATTCGATGTGAACGAGCCTTAAGGCTAGCGAATGTCACACTGACATGTCCGTAGCGACATGTACCAAATGTCACAGTTACCAGCGCTCGTTAACAGTACGATGGTCGTGAACGAACCAGCGAGCGTTGATGAAGCCGTTTACGAACATTATCTATGTCAGTTAGTGTACTTTTATTGGCCGTAGTCTATTCCGTCGCCATGAATAAACACAGCTTTCTGTAGCCAGGCAGCAAAGGAACGGCGTCCCACCGGTCCAGCCTGACCTGGATGGACGTTGGGGTTGGACCTTTCGACGGCCGAGTAGAAACGCGACGGATTGCGACGCAAAGAATCACACGTTCGAATCCTGGCTCCTGGAAAGAAAGTTAGAGCTAAAGTTAGAGATGAGCAGCAGCGTAATTTGTAAATATTTCATATCTTTATATCACTAGAATAAAATATCCGGTAGCAAAAAACAAAACATGATAAATAAATAAATTAATACCTTAACTATGAATGAAAATAGACAACATAGCGTGACCTCGTATAATTTAATTCTTTGTTCTCATATGCGTTCATTGTTTATTGTTTCGGTTTGTAGCTTATGACACTGTGGTAAACCTAGCCCTTGTATAGCAGCTCATCGCTCGTGCTAATCTCTCTGTTATGTTTGGTTACTACACCTGTTTCTTTTTACTGGCCCGCCTACACATAGTGTAGTGGGCCAGTATTGTTTTACTCGCTGTGCGTCTGTCGTCGTCTGTCGTCGTCTGTAACACTCCATGGCACAACGTAAAGCCTGGTCCACACTAGCAACAATGTCGAAGCAACATTGTCGAAGCAACAGGCAACTTTGTTGCCTGTTGCTTCGACAATGTTGCCGTTTTGGGCAACAATGTCGAAGCAACAACAATGTCGAAGCAACGTTCGACTTTGTCGAAAGGACAGAATTTCAACGCAAAACTCGTTCGACATTGTTGCCGTTTTTGGCAACAAAGTCGAACGTTGCTTCGACATTGTTGCTGGTGTGGACGGAGCTTAACTCACCAGGAACAGCACGCGGCGGGCCAGTAGTGTTACGTCATGTCAGGGCGACACCTTATTATTCTACTGTATGGTGCTGTCCTGCGTGGCAGCTTGTTGTTCGGTCATGTGTATTATACATGAAGTTGCAATCGCTGAGTGTATGACATTAATAGGTAAACCACGATTATTATTATTATTATTATTATTATTATATTTTATTTTGAGCCCACCAGCACAAAGCCGCAGGCATGAAAATTAAGCTGAGCAAAAACAACGACCACAACGGAGTATCACACGGCGTCAAATGTAGCCCGGAAGGCGACCGCATTCCCGCTTTGGAGAGCAATAGACAATCGCTGGAACAGGAACACCGTCTCTCTTGTGTCTTCTGTGGCTGCAGTGATGCGTCTGCCTAAAAATTGAAATCCACGAAATCCACGAAATCCACAAATCTACGAAATCCACTCAAAAGCGACGTCGGCTAAATATGGAAATCCACTAATATACAAAATCCACTGTCTAAAAGTCGAAATCAACAGGACTGATTTATGATGAGTAAAAGTCGAAGTGTAGGTGTGATTTTATGCAATTCTATAGGCGACTTTGTGACGTAAATATGATGACTGTCGTTAGATAAGTTAGTTGTTTAAATTGATTAATGTTTCAGGTTTTATACTTTGCCGTCGTTCGCTACGTCATTTAACCTAAGCCAAGATATTAAATTTCTAATTCATGCCATGGTTTTCTAGCCTACCTTTTTACGAATTTGATGAAATAATGAACTATCGAAGGGCGTTCAGTAGAGCGCATATTATTTCCCCCACCGACTTTGATCTTTGACCTTGAAATCTAACACACGCGCGTAGAGACAGATGACAGACAGACTTATACTAACGCGTTTATTAAACGCTACAGAAAAAAGCAGACGCATTATATCAATAACAAAACAATTAGGCCTAGGCTTGTTGATTCGTGGACTGCCAATATGGATTTCGTACAGTGTGTGGATTTCGTGGATTTCGATAGTTAGCCGACGTCGCATTTGAGTGGATTTCGTGGACTTTGTGGATTTCGATTTTTAGGCAGACCCTGCAGTGATGCGTCTGCCAATTTCCTGTATCGGCTCAATGGCGGACTGAAATTATCCCTTATCACGACAAAGTATGATAAGTTTTCTAAAAGTCTATTACATCGCCGCAACCACGAAAACAAAAAGTTGAGATACTGATTATCAGCAGTCATTTGTCAACAAGGGTTCGACAAATTGGCCGAGGTTATAAGTAGACTAAATAAAATTCTTTCGACGTAAAAGACCTGCACTTACATGTAACCAGGTCCGAAATAAAACCGAAAGCCAAGCGAACGCGACATGTTCGGAAATATTCATGGGCTAAATTGAATTTTACGACAGGCCATGGGAGCGCTGAAATTACAGGACTGGGCACTGACGATCAGGATACTGACGGACTGGGTATAAGGAAGTTAGTAAGTAAGTGGGACAAATATATTTTATACATATAACTTATAAATGCGACAGCGACAACGAAGACGACACCCAATGGACGGCGCCTACCGCGGCGTCTGCTGCGCCGGAACCTGCAGCGGCAGCCACAGAAGCCGACTGCTTTGAAGTTTGCCTCATGGTACCACGCGAGATTTTCGCACGAGTCCCTTGCGGAAACGCTTGCTTTTGTGATAGTTGTGCTTTCACTCTGTGACACTGCTACTAGTATGCCCATATTAACCCTTTAGCTGCGTTGCACGCCGGATATTTCCGGTGGAGGAAATAAATAATAATCCCCAGAGTGCCGGATGAATCCGTCGACGCTAGGTATAGGCTATACTTATAACCGTGGTATATGATATAATGTTACCTGCGGTATTGGCTGTTTTCCACTGTTTTCGGTGGTATTATATTATTTTTCGGTCTGGCAGCGAAAGGGTTAATTTCTATAGAAATTTAGCATACTTATGACAGCGTCAAACAGCGTAACACAGAGTTAACAAGATTTGCACAGATAGGTCAGTCGCAAAGCACATTAAGCATAGCAATAATATTTAAGCGTTCCTGAATAATTACATAATAGCTCATTACATACAATTATACTGTGTTCTGAAAAAGAAACAGAAGAACGGTTTGGATTTATTTAATGGCAAAATATAAGTTAACAGTTTAACACAATTTATGAACGTCTACGATTGTGATACAGCACTTGAGGTGCCGTTCCAATCATACGCGCAATCGTCCGTCAGTGTCCAATCCTGCGATTTCAGTCAACCTTACACGTTTTGTTCGAAGCAAAGAATCCAACAGAGCAGCGTACATCACACGGGCTGTTGACCTCGTAGTCGTCGCCAAGCATTAGCCTAAATCAATTAAGTATGTAAGTAAGTCTGAGTATAGGTAGCGCAACTCACGGTTTTCGGAGGCCCCTGTGCGGAGAGTCGGTACCTTCAGTTTTAATGTATGACAACATAAATCGCACAATAAAATGTGTCTGCGGTAGTCTAAAACAAAGAATCCTATAAAATTGTCGTTTCCTCGCTTTCAGATGCGCAAAAATACACTATATATTACTTTTTGCTTTGAAGTTTCATGCTTTCAAGCTTAGTAGCGTGTTCATTTTCTACTGACAACATTTTCAGGTCGCACATTTGCTCTCGAGACATGGTACTTCGATGATAATGGTACATCGTAGATAGTTTTTTTTTTGGTAAGCCTCTTCAACGACAATAAAACTATTAAGTGTGCACGTGCAGGTTTCGGCTGGATTTGATTACATGCCGACAGTAAAAGACCCGGATGGCTGACACTGTCACAGGCCGCTGACCGCCGGGGTCCTTGTGCATTAGACAACCTGCACAGCGCACTGCTACGCTACGATGCATATTTGTAGTCGACGCCAAACTCGCTTGACAGATAATGGCACAAGACTCGTTTGCCACCAAAATAGGATTAGTGATGGAACAGACGCGCCTTCAGCCAACGCTTGAACGAGCGGAATGTTTGTTCCGGTGAACAACCTGCTGCATAGGCCTACAGTGCGTTCCATGATCTCGGTCCATGGCGAATTTCTGATGGCCAAACTTTTGTTTATACCCCATCTAGTGGTTGCTTCACAACCACCCCTAACTTCAATATAGTAGTAGTAACTTGTTCAAGTTTTTAAATTTTGTACGCAGCCAGAGATTTTATAAATTAAAATGGTACAATCAAGTGCTTTTTGACAGCCATAATGTATATTACAAGCAGCTCAGCTATCGCAGAGGGACCAACCGCGCAATGCGGTATGTCAGTTGAAATCTTGTAAACTGCGGTACAATCGAACGAAAATTCCACTTAAAAAGGCATGCAATAAAGAATGACCCTGAAGGTCACTCAAGGTCACGCGAATTGCCGCTATCAGTGGTCGGTAGTAACGACGTCTCCATCTTGAACTGTTTCGGAAATACTACCACCTTTACAGGGCACGTGACTGCCTGTGACCTTGAGAAGTCTTTCATTTCCGAAAAGACAGTTAAAATTACAAGCCACGTTCGCTTTTCCATTCATATGTAAAAGATATCGTAGATAATACATGCTATTTTCCAAGGTATGGGAGTTATGAAGGTTTGCAACAGCAAAAGTGACCTTCAGGATCATGAAAGGTCATCGCAATTGCCGCTGTTCAATAGGCCATACATCACTTTCTAGTAATGGTCTGTAGTAGATGTAACGATCTCTCTATCTTGCACCGTTTCCAATGTGTTACAACATTCACAGTATACGTTACTGCCAGTTACCATAAAAAGTCCATCAGTTTTGATAATACAGTTGAAGTTACCACATGCGCTTTCTGATCCGTGTGTAGACATATCATAGTTAAGGCTTGCTATACTTCCTGAAGTATGGACGTTAGAAAGCTTTCAAGCAGCAAACGTGACCTACAAGATTATCCAAGGTTCTTGGCATTGGTGACATTCGATAGGCCATCCCGTCAGTCCATTGCAACCATGTCTCTATCTTGTGCCGTTTTTGAGATATGGTAGCGGAGAAACAGCTATTTCGCAAAAGTTAAAAAGGTCACGTGACCCGGAACACATCCCTTCCGGATTATTATGTCAAGCACACACACACTCGTATTTTCAGTATCAGTCAGCACACCAAATTTGAATTTCCTATAGGTTCACCCATTCCAAAGTTATGATTGAGACATATAAATTAAGCATGTACCACATGATCCTGACCACGCCCCTTAAAGGGTGGTTTGTCATCCCAAGGCTACTTGTGTCCAAAACTGACCACTCTGTATTTAGCCGTTTCAGAGATATGATCGTCGCGCCACAATTTTAAATGGGTCACGTTACCCTGACCACGCTTGTTTCGGGGTATTGTTATCCAAAGGCTAGTACCTGCTACGGCTAACCGACCTACCATCCTATCTCCGCCGGTTACGAAGAATTGAAAGGGGTGCAAAATATAGAAAAAGGCGGTGGTTTGGGAGACGTTCTTCCCAGCCTACCGCTTAGCTTGGTACTGAAAAAACTAAACTTAATACAGCAGAAGCATACATACGTCAGCAAACCTAAAAATACAACAGAATATGACAACACAGAATGAAAATAAAGCCACGTATGGTAGTCTTGCAAGACTTTCGGCCCGGAAATGAATCGGGTCTATTTTTACAACCCTGGGGCCGGATCTAGACGCCGCAGAATGTAACTGGTCACTTCTGGTTGGGCATAAGATAGACAGGTCGCTGTCTCTTCGGCTGCAGTGCAGCGACTTAACAGCGGTACGCATAAGACGAAGCACTGAGCACAATAAAGCAGTTGACTGCCACTACTGCGGTGGTCGCCGCTATACGGCACGTATACGCCTTATTGCCGCGCACCGTGAGAACCCAGGAAGTGATCCACGCACGGCTCGACGATTCGTGATTGCAGACTCGACGCCGGCGGTCAATAAGCCGCGGTTAGGGCTAGCATTAGATGGCGGCTCGACGGCAATCGAACGACAAGCACGTGATTCGCCAGCCAGCACGACACACACATTGATAGACCACACGCAGACTCGACACGCACCGCACTTCCATCGTGGGCGCCGCCCTGCCGCGCTGTGACGTAGACGGCCGGCGCCACATCGGGCAACCCTTAATCAGAGGTGCTCAGATTTACAAAACTCCGGTCCAATCGCAGTCCACGATTCGGCGGTCCTGCAAAAAAACGGTCCCGGGTTTATACCCAATGGAATTCCACGGGGGAAACATGTGAAATTTTCCAAGGAGACTCCATGGCATCCCATGTGAAATGTTCCGTGGTATTACCATTAAACACAACGTTTTTTGTTCGTATTAGTAAAGTAAGTAAAAAAGTAAAGTAAACGTCGACTTGTATAGCGCATCGTCGTAACCACCTTTAATGCGCTCAGGACAGCCACGTGTTAGAGGGATCACACAGTTTACCTGCTACCCACACGTTTATCCACGAATGGAATGAACCGTCCTGTTTTTGCTCCGTAAGCATTCACCAGATGGCACTGCCCGAGCGATGTACACAAAGTGCACATCCGATTACAGCTCACTACTCATTTATCGACCTCGATTACGAAAGGACAAAAAGCTGAGTTGGCCTAGTTGGCTGACCTTGTGGCTGACGGTTTACGCACATAAGTGGTCACCCATCAGCTGCAGGTCGAGCGTAGGACAGGGAAAGTTCGCCAGTCACAGACCGACGTTCTACCACTGTGCCACGCAGCCAACCAGTTTTTAAACCGGTTTTGCGACAAGGCCAAAGCCTGTCTTTCCGCTAATCACTGGTTGACAGCGCACCGATGACTGGAGAATAATGTCAGACGCAGGCAGTGCACGCAGAACGGCAGAGAGACCCGAGTAACTGAGAGTCAGGACAAAGTCGTAAAGTGATGAACGTAGAGCATTATACTTGCACCCCGCCTCCAACGCTATAGTATCGTTGCTTGCACTGATGAATATTTAATTCGCTGCACGACCCAGCTATTTACGTCAGATGTGTGTGTGTGTGTGTGTGTGTGGATTAGGAAACAAGAGCTCAGCAACTGCTGAGGTTGCTGACCGTGGCGAAGAAATGTCGACAATTGATGCACGCTGTCATCAAAAACACGCACATCTGTTGCAGTAGGCCTTCTTGATAGCAGATCAATCATCAAAACACCTCGACATTCGTGAGCAGGTCGTGCAAATACCTTCGTTCACATCCGCGCACGGCCCCCAAACGCCGCGACACACGGCAACTTTCAAATCACGCAGTTTACATACCGTAAAATCGCACGTGCTACGGCAAGTACCAGCTTTTTAATTGGGCTATTTTAAAACGCTCAACTGTGTCTGTTTCTCAGATTTGCCTACACGGCTTTGCGTGGTACTTTCTAATCTGCCTAATCACACGGGTAATCTACACACAGTGGTTTCTTAATTTTCAGGTACACGCTGGGGGCGCACCCCACTGATTAGTTGTTACATCCGTTAAGTCTCCAAACAGTCTACTGATCTGTAACCCATTTTAGCTCAGTTTCCCAAAATAGCTACACTAATTCAGGGACTGAATGCCAAGCTGGCTGACCGACCATTTTTAGTCATTTTTAGGGTTGAGCGCCAGTGTGCCCAAAAGTCAAAAACTAAAATTGGTAGGTAGTCAAGTCAGCCTGACATTGATTTGAATCCCTTAGTATTTGCGCCCATTTTGGAGCTCTGAGCAAAAATGGATTAAACAGTCGCGGATCAAAATATAAGATTTGAATCTGAACACCTCTGCCCTACGCCGGCTCGGAAAGCAGGAAACGCTGCGACGTCTTAATGGGTAGAAATCCTGGCCATTATAAGACATAGCCAGCACTGCTGCGGGACTACGGCATGTCACGTGACTACAGAAAGTGACGTCACAAGTTTCAGCTCGGACTAATCACGCGCTCGATTACACTGAATAGCAGAATAATTGCCAACGTTATCGATTACCGTTATCGTCATGGGGAGCATAAGTCATTTTGATGTAATAACCATGGCACACCATGCACTTTTAACAACGTTAGATGACAACATGGAAGGCGAGACTGCTTGCATTGTCATTAGAGAATCTAGCTATTAATTAATCAGTAATAATTCGTTACTAATATTATTGTATTATTATGCAATAATTATTCATTAATTGTTACTTTATTATATTGTATGTTATTGCTTTACTTAAATTAATTAATTTAGTAAGTAAGTAAATAAATAAGTTATTAAGTCAGTAATTACGTAAGTAACTAAAAATAATAAGCGTCATTATCATTAAATTATAAAATTAATTAGAGGCGCTGAGTTAGCATCATTCGTTCGTTCGTTTGTTATTGCGGGCAGAGGTCCAGCCTACTCTGGACCTCAGCGCTGAGACCATATAGCGGTCCAGTGCGCTTGCCCAGGGAGAGGAAGGGAATTGGTAGGTGTGTGCGATGTGTGTGAGCGACGTGCAGGGAAGGCGGGTTAAATAGGAGTTAGCAGCTTATCGGACATTTCTATAGCGCGCCCTTCTAGACATGGCCTACTGTCTGGCTTAGCCCTGACTGGCGCTGTGTATTGCGCCAGCCAGTGGCCCGCCAAATCTATTTACTTCGACTCATGCCGGCGCGGCAGACAGCCTTGACGCTGCTAGATCAAAGTGCCTGCAACTGTCACAGTTTATAGAGGACACCGCCAAACCCTGTTTTTACTGCCCGGGATTATCTCCCTGTTCATCATGTGCGTAAGGATTATTTGAAATAATTCTTTGGTAGATGGACACGCCCGGGCTGAGGTTTCAACCCCGGCCACTGAGCACGCCACGCTCTACTGCACATGGCGCCCGAGTGCTTAGACCACTGGGCCACATGGGCAGGTCAGCATCTTGGGGTTGGTTGTTAGAAGCAGGTTTTGAGGTGCTGTCAGAATGACTGAAATGTTTAATTTACCATTGCACTTAGTTACAGATATATACATCTTTATTCACCAAATACGGTAGCAATGTATTAGCAAATGAACAGATTAACAAACGAAAAAGAAGTACAAGCAAAAAACAACAAAGTGCAATATACACAATAACACACTATGGCCACGATCACTTAGGCCTCGCATGTGTCGTAAACGTTTCGCTATAGCTTCGAGGATTACAATAGGCCTATTTCGAATCAAAGCTCGTTTTGCGGTTTTGTATTCGTTTACTTGACAGTTTAAAGCTGCCTGTTGTTTGTAGAAAAACAGAAAAGTCTAGTATGTTTCGCATGAACTTATGTGGTTACAATCTAAAACGTAATAGATTACCGTCTTTTTGTTTGTTTTTATCCACAGAACTACGTTATAAATCGTTATAACCGGAAATAGCGCTATGCGCCGTAGCGGGCCGTGATTGGCGCGAAGGCCGGTGTCTGTTATTAATTCATGAACAAACGAAGTGAACTATAGATCAATTTACGTGACTTTTCAGTCGATGTTACCGACCACGTGTCGCAGAGAAATCGACATTAACGCGATTAAATCGCACGATGCATATTCTTCGCGGTTAGTGGAATGGATTTCGTCATGTGTTTTTAAAGCAGCTGTAATGTGACATTCAATTCCCATCTGGGTGTCTTCCCTTCTTTCCCACACCGATAGCTTTACTGCACCAGGACAATCGCCAACATATCTTATAACTATATGGAAAGTACTCCGAGAGAGTACAAATCCCCGCGAAAGCGTTTTCATCGCCAACACTTGGCAACACTTGCCACACTTGCTATTTTGCGGCTCGCTAGTTTCGAATTTCCCGACGGAGCTATTTTGTAAACAATCGCCATTTTTGTTAACAATCGCCGGTTTACGGAGTTTTTTGACCGTCACTTCCACACCCCTCTACCGATCATAACGAAACACGAACTTGGTCTTCCCTTTCCCCCTAGGAACCTTAGCAAGTTAGCACAAAATTTGGTGCAAATCCGTCCACAATTTTTAGTTATCGTGGTCACCCACAGACAGACACACACAGACAAACCAACGCCGGTAAAAAAATATCCCCTCGCTTTCGCGGGGATAATAAAAATTCTATTAATGACAATTTTCGGCTTTTAACCTAATAACATATCTACATGCTGACTTATACTTCGTCTGCAAGCATGTTTAATAAAACTTCTTTATTGCCGGTTTGATGACTTTGTATACAATATCTTATACCAAGAACAGTTCTTATTTATGATGCATGCCCTTTTGATTCAACAGTACACAGCATAGATATCGGTGTTTTTCTTGCTAGTATATGATTGATTGCACCCGATCCTTGTCCGGAAGTGACGTCACGATGACGTCACAGTGAATTGATTTACACAAAAAAAACATATCGCGAGAAACCACAGTCAGATAACATGCATGCATATGCTACAACGTATACGTTTTACCACAAACGGTGTAATATGCCCGTAACTTGTTAAACGAAATAAAAAGACATTAAAATGGACAATGAAAAATAAAACTGCACGGCATTTAATGAGCTCATGAGTCCATGAATGCTGTATAAAATTCATGCATTCAGACTCAATAATTAATTAATTCCTAAACGTAAAGATGTTGCATTCGTAATTCGTATATCCTGTTCAGGTGTCGGGACGCGGCATTTCCCTCTGCGGTCAAGCGTTGTAACTTGTAAACGAACTCTGGCATTTTGCGTCATAAACAACTTGGACGGTCGCACCGATGACAACAGCCATGGCGTGACGAAATAGCCAAAATGGTGAAGTTCCGGGGTTTCGGTAAGGTAACGGCAGAAGTACACCTATTTTTCCGCAAGAACCCAGCCTGCACCTGCAATTTGTAAAGGAATGGTGATCTAGCCTGTGTCAACAGCCTTCACTTGAGATTTTTTGGGACACAGTGTAGTATCACTTAAATTCGCACCTTTGAAGTTTACTATTGAACTGATCCATTTCATGACATTTTAAACTAAATTTCAACATTCATCTGCTCACATTTGAAAACCAACAACCATATCGTTAGACCAATGGCGCCATCACTCCCCCAGACAAGTCAACCGCAGCATCAAAGACTGTGGAAAGTGCAAATAGCGTCACGTAATCGAACCTTCGATCTGCTGCTTGGTCAGCTGACGACGATTCGTCGATACGTGATCGGTACAGTCGTCGGGCAGAGTGCCGTTGACAAGTGACGTCATGGTGCCCGGCGTCGGTGTGACGTCACATTGTCGACAGGTGCGACCTGGATACGGAGACAGCGACGTCCATGCGACGACCAACAGCAACTACCGGCAACGCGTTTTTCTCTGCAAACAACGACGACAAATCATCCGCTGTACGGTGCGGTGTGGGATTGTTTCACGCCTTTAAGGAATACTGACAACATTTCATCGGTATTTAAACGATAATAATTGCTTTTTAATTATCGACCACTTTAGTAGTCCGGTAGAGCAGTTTGTCTCTGGTGTGTGTGTGTGTATGTATGTAAGTCTGTGTGTCCGGACAATAACTTTTGGATTAATTGACTTTTGCATGATGGTTCACCTTGACTTTATATAAATCGACTTTTAAGGTCAAAAATGTAGGTCAAAAGTTCAAGGTCACACGATGAAAATGCCCATTTTTCCGCTACGGATGCACTTTACGAGGTGACGCATACATTCTGAATCGCCAGAAGGCAGCATCAAACGTGCAACAACAAAATTCACAATTTATTGGTCGTTTATTGAGTGTTTTGTGCTAAAGTGGTCGGTTAAACCTCGAGTGAGGGCTTTCTAGATGCCTCTCACATTTGTGCTAAATAACAGACAGGTTGGTACACTGTTGTTTCGGAGTCGAGGTATGGGAGAATGTAGGTTAGGCAAAGTTCAAGACTACGAGACAAGTGTGATTCAGAAAGTGGAAACATTTGCTCTGAGAAAATGATGTGTACATCTAAAATGAAGGCGAGATTGTGAGAGGAGTGGACGGTGTTGAGTGAAAAGTTATATAATTTTCCAAATTGTGATTTAAGTCAAATATAAAACTAGAAGATGGATCTCAATGCACTAGCGTCGATGAGAAAGCTTTCGCCACATCGACGGCCTGCTGTGACCTTGATCTTGACCTTTGACCTACAAAATCTAATCAGGTCATCAATAGTGGCCAGTGAATATTCTGCATAAGTTTCATCGAGATTGCTCAAGCCGTTCATGAAATATTGTGGTAACAAGATCTGTCCGGACGAACGGACGAACGAACAAACGGACGAGCGCTACAGACGGACAGCGCGAAAACGTAATGCGTTCGCCGACATTGCCGGATGACGAAGACATAAACATTCAGTATAGAAGGGTTAAGAGATTTTTAGTCATCCAGGAAGAAATACGTCGTAGAGTGTTTTGCGCGTGAGTGACGTTGCGTCTAGGTAAGTAACCCGAAGATGGATGAAAAGAAGAAAGAGTGGTATCTGCATAAAGGCAGGGGCTAATCGACGAACGAGACGAAAAAAGGTCATGTTTCACTGACGCCGTTTGCACTGTTATCTCACATCTTGTCTCTTTAACGCCGCAGTAGTCTACAGTTGCTGGTGACGGCTTATGGTTGATTAATTTCCAGAGCAGAGTGCTCATATATTATGGCTAATACGCATCAACGTTTCAAAGAATCTAGTTATTCTCTTACAAGCAAGAAGCTCAGCTATCGCCAAGATACCCGCGCGAGCGGCGCCACTCTCTGTCAGTTGAAATCTTGTCAACTGCTGTACGAACAAGTACAAGTATGACTGTCCTCGTAATACTCGGACTAAAATGTACGCTGGCCGCGTCGCGTGATGCCCCCTGATAAGTCACGCTGGGTATATGCGCTGTGCGATCTATTGAGGTTAGAAAAATATGGTACAGACAGAGTGAACAGACAGACAGACGGACAGACGGACGGACGGACGGACACCAGACCGTTACATTACGCTTACCGCTAGACGCGGCAAACGTAATAACGCAAACAATTCGCGTCAGCCTGAGGAACACTTTCTGCAACAGTCATATTTTATTTGGCTACCTGCATAGTTTTGTACACGCATCGTTGCAAGAGGCTCAACTATCGCACACAGCGAGCATGCGATGTTCCATGTCACTTACGTGTCACACTGACGGCTCACGTTAAGGCCGGTTGACACCGCCGCCACTGAACTGAGCTGAACTTGTTCTGAACATGTTGAGAATTATGAACTGCCAGTTCAGTTCAGTTTCTGCGAAGAGAACGGGCCTTACGGTGAACTGTGTGTTAAAAACGAAACTTCGACGATGGAACGTTATTGATCAGATCGCTCCGCCAGCGCACCGTCGTCGACGCGGGCCATTGTGGCGGATGGACACAGATTTTCGGCGATACGGTATCTGAGCCGAAGTCTGGACTGGTCGAAAAGCGCAATTTTTATCCACCACACCAAATTATATGATCCCATCGGAATCTTGCCAAGATCTTTGGCCTAAAAATGGAGTCCATAGGCTATCGTTTGACATTATTGGCCGTTTTGATAGAACTCGACTTGTGACAGACAGATACCGAGCTAGCATAGCGTCGCGTGGGTAAAAACAAATGGCTCATACATTATGAACTAGACGGGTTGTAGTATATCTGAAGACACACTGCAATATAGGCTCAAAGAAAGCGTTTCCCACCTGCGTACTCGACAGGTGACACAATTGTTTCTTTATTTACTAACGCACAAGCTGTTTACTTCCTGCATTCGACGATACCTAGTGTCATGTGCCTGCGACTGATTGATGCCAGCGTTATTTGCCGTGTTACTAATCTTCAGTTTCCAGTTCTGTCTGCTTTTCTTACTAGCTAGGCAGCTGCAGCGGAAAACAGCCTCCGTTAAAACGATGCTCGTGGAAAAAAAACTAGACTCGAATTTAATTTATACCCGGTGTTAATCATTAACGTCAGACCGATGAAGATGCGATATACGCCCCGCTTTTTCGTTAAAATATCACTAGCAAGAATCGCTCCTCGGTGCACAACTCTCCCCAAGATTTGTTTAAAACATAGCCGAAAAAATAATTGTTTACTGTACAGTGAAGATTTTGAAAACCAAATGGTTGGCAGTGTCTCCCAATGCAAAAATTTAGAAGGTGGGCAAAAACTCAACAACCGTTCTTAGCCGTTTGTGGACCAACGTTCACCAACTTTGGGGCATACCCGGACAGGGGAGTCCCTGTAGATTGACAAGTTTCTTTGCGATTGTTGATATCATGTTCCGTTGCAGAGGTATGTTCGGTCAAAGTTCAAAATCGGTCCCAAAAAGCGTTTTTGTTTTGCCCCAGCCCGTGGGGGTATGTTCCCGGAGGAGTTCAAACCTAATTTTTCAAATAGCAGTCATAAGTAAATATGTGTCCAAGTTTTCAGTGACCTCAGAGATTAGGCGTCGAAAAAAGAAAGAAAGAAAAACACCACAGCGGTAAAATATAAGCCCTTCGGCACCGCGATGCCGTACGGGCTAAATAGCAACAACCCAATGTCAGAATTTGAAGAGCGAAGCTATACAGTTACTTACTGAATAATTCATTCCTGTCGGACCGACACGTACAGTTCCGTATTGCTGAGAGTATCATATCGTAATCTACTAGGTCGAAGCCTTAATTATAGCGCTCTAGCGTTAACAAAAATGTGCATCAATACACTTAGACTAATTTAATTCGAAACGATCAAATGTAATCGATCGGAACCGACAGTTTTTCAGTCACTAATGCCGGTCGTTTGACATTCGAGGCAGGAGAAGCGAAGCGAGTCGATAACTCGCCGAAACATGTGGAGTCAATAACCAGCTGCCCGTCATATTGTCAATCACGCAAGCCGCATCCTAGCTGATATGACGCCTTCACCGGCTCCGCGGTAGCACCAGCCCCGTGTTAACCGCAACTGCTTCTGTCGGTGTGGCAGTGGCAAAATATGGCTCTTTACAGAATCGACACCCCCTTAACCGATCGCCAAAATATGTCGCAGTTGAATTGATCTCACGTCGACAATACGAACCGTTGTATCAAATCCCGTGCAAAAATCCGTCCTGACGCCTGACGGCTTAGGCAATTTGTAGTTAAGTTATTTTCTTTCTATTGTATTTTTCAGATCTCATCTGCTACCAATTTTGGTGAATAAAGATTTGCGTGAAATGGGCGAAATATAGTTATTTTAAAATTATTTATTCATACCTTTGTCGTGGACTAGCCTACAGGTCAGACCCCTACACCGTGTTGCGTGTTGGCGCTGCGGTACGGCGTTGGACTTGCGATTGACAGGTCTCGGGTTCAAATCCCAGCCGGTCCGCTTTCACGTAACATAGGTAAACTCAGCTTCCGGGGTCGCTAAATCGAGTACCTGTTTCGGCTATGGGTATAGGCGGGATTCTCACCTCTGCAGAGTGGCAGGTATCACTGTGTGATCCCATACGGCATGTGAGTTTCCAGAATAGCGGTGAACGCTAAGTTGATTCTAACTGCTATACACTGTTTACTTAACTACTTACTTTACCGATTTTGGCGCATGATAAATCGGCTAACGATGTTCAGCACCTCATGAGTCAGTATTTCACTCTCCGTTCGGCTGCCGTCTGTGTTCGCATGAATGTGCTTTCAACAATCGATCAAACATGTCTGCTGTCCGCACATTCTTCGTGCAATCGATACGAAAGCATCAACACACGGCGAACGGGTCGATTCGGATTACCGGTCTGATGCCGCTACGATGTCGAGGTGTTTTTAACCGACCACTCCAGTGGACCAGGTCCAGACCGAGCAGTCGGCCCGGTGTGAATATCTGTATCTTTGTGTGTCCGACCATTACTTTTTTTTTAAAAAAAGAAATGACCTTTTTACAGATAACGGCACTTTGGTTCGCGTTGACAATATCCGTTCGAAGGTCAAAATAATAGGTCAAAGTTCACGGCAAGGATGAGGGAAATATTGTTAAAGTGGTCGTTGCGACCTCGAGTGAGGGCTTTCCAATTTAATTTTTGTTGCTTTTACTTTCTATTTTGCCGAACGATTGTATACACCTTTAGAGTCAGGTTGGCCATACTATTTTTTACAATCGTGCACGGCTAGTTCAGTGTCAAAATAGTGACATGAGTACACAAAAATAAAACGAGACGGGTTGCAGTGTATCTGGAGACACACTGCAATACAGTCTCGAAGAGAGCGTTTATCACCGGCGTACTCTACATGTGACACAACTGTTTACTTATTTGCTAACGCACAAGCTGTTTAGTTCCTGCATTAGACAATACCTAGTGTCACGTGCCTGCGACTGAGTGATGCCAGTGTTATATGTCGTGTTACCTACTTTCAGTTTCCAATTCAATCTGCTTTTCTTCAATATATCGCTCACTATGCCGCACCAGAGCCATATCTAGCACTGCAGCGTACTATTGGACAATATTGGACAACGGACGTCGCCGAAAATTCAGGTAAGTCCCTTTCTGATGCGCAGCGTACAACCCAGAGAAAAGACTTTGAAGTGATTCTAACGGTAAAAATATAAACTAGACATCCCGTAGGTGGACCATTTGACCGTGAGTTTTCGGCATTTGCAATCATTGCGGAGTTATGACGGCTTGAATTCGCAAGATCTAAAAATTTTGAACAATTTTTTACGTTTTTTTTTGGAAAAAAACGACCCCTCTCAAACTGTCGCTTCTGCGCGGATCGCGCCCAAAATCTGCCAGAGCCAGCCCCCACATTTGGCTTACACTGTTCCAGATTTCATCCAAATCGGTTCACTTTCGGCGGAGTTATTGCCTAGCGCGTGAAGACCGTTTTTTGCATCGTAGAGTATTTACAATATAGGCACTTCAAGCCTGTAATGATCGGCAGAGTGCAGTCAGACACACACACAAACACACACACAATACAGGTATATAGACACACACACACACCTGTCTGAGGTATCGTTTAAACATCTCGTTTTGCGTGCGCGGCGTATATTAAGTTTCCGCCAACGGTCGCCCGAGAGAATCTCAGGAAATTGCTGCGACGGCATTTTGCAGACCGGGCGGCTTTTCCAACCAACGATGCTAACGTAGAACAAATGTCGAAGGTAATTCGACAAAAGGCCGCATCGCTGACTTCGCGGATGCGAATGGATTCGTCTGATCTTGACCCCATCTAGCACATTATTTTTCTTTCGTTGAACCCACAACAGTCATCGTCGGTTCATCATTTCTGCAAGGCGCAAGGCTTAGGAATGTGACCAACACACACTCACAGACAGACAGACAGACCGACAGACAGACCACGTTACTCCGTCTGTGGCAATACGCGGCGTCTTACGCACCCAGTGCGTGCGACGCGGCTCAGAAGTGATCTGGTGATTTGGCGTAGCGAAAAACGACATTACGCACTTCAACTAACGTACTCCCAGTCGACCTCAATTAGCACTAGAATATGTGACCGTTCGCAGCTACATCAGCTTTTTAGCGGCGCGACGCTATGCTAGCGCGGGTATTAGCCGTCATCGTGTGTCTGTCTGTGTGTCTGTCACACGCCGGTATTATATCAAAACGGCTGAGGGTAGGATCACGCAAACAACGCCACGTGATAGCCCAGGGACTGTAGTTTTGTGACGCCAAGTCATTGGTGGACGACGGCCCCTTCCCCCTGAAATTTGCGCTCAAAGTGACTCACCCCCCTTTCGAACACCACAATTTCGACCAATATCCGCTCATAGCGCCTCAACCGTGGGAGCTGGCGAACAACACGATGACACATCACCCACAAAATGGGTGTGGTTATGGTCACGTGACTGTTTTAAAATGTTGCCTTTGTCGTGATGCAGCGCGTCGCGCGGGTTTGTCAGCGACAGCTGAGCTACTTGTTAAACTTACGCAACCAGCCACCCAGACCAACTCAGCCTTTTACGCATAGCGGGCTGGGCAGTGTGTCCTGTATACTGATCGAAATGCGGTATTCCTCTACGTCTTAAAAGTAAAAGCTTCATGTATGGCTAACTCCACTTGTGGATTAAACGGTGTGATCCCGTGTCAACCGGTGCCAAAATGCGCCGTACGTACGCTTTACTTTAGCGTCGCTTGTCTATACCAGACGTTCATTCGGAAGGCACAGATGGATGTCGTATGAATTATGCATGTATAGACTGTAATCCATCTTCTTGATGTATTATCTTCTACAGCTCTGGGCTAATCCATGATCAGTGCGCACGGCTTGCTGCTGTACATCTCGCGGTCGAGTTAATACTGAACAGTGAACAGCAGTACTGATGCGAGATTAGTGGCCGAGATTAGAATCAGAACTGTGCACGATGAACTCGTCTCTGTGTGACTGTATACAACCTCGTTTTTGAGACACTAGCTGCACACTGTGCCGCTACGAATAACTTTCGAAGAAAACTCCACCAAATATCGATAGATTTGAATAAGTTTGACACGGTCTTGACCACGAGAGAAATTTCTCACGAAAAATTGTTCTGTTTCACGTCCCACGAATATTTTTTTCCACACCGGATGCGTTGCGTTGCGGTGCCGCACGGTAAACGCAACGCATCCGGTGTGGACAAACCTTAAGAGTGTCCACACCATAGGCGTCGGAACGTATCTCCTTGGGACGGCTAGAGCCGTCCGACTTTTAAAAGTGGGACGGCTTGCATGTTAATTTTGGAGTTCAAGCCGTACTACGTTTTGCAAAATTTTGATCAATTTACTGTGAAACATGCACTTCAGAATATTCAAAATGATTGTCACCAGTGGCTTTCTGACAGCTTTAAACTGCACCAAATTCGTTTTTGACTGGGGCTCCGCCCCGGACCCCGCTGGGGGAGCTTACAGCGCTCCCATACCCTTAGCTGGCTTAAGGGGGCCTACTTCTAGAG
>Ga0209780_1000453_pt1 | contig 21761 bp, 15 predicted proteins | sample WorMetexBAHAMAS2_FD_187384 | JGI IMG/M metagenome (GOLD analysis project Ga0209780, IMG submission 187384) | Marine gutless worms symbiont microbial communities from Max Planck institute for Marine Microbiology, Germany - Inanidrilus exumae... | ecosystem: Host-associated > Annelida > Digestive...
GGTTGTGACCTAGGGGGGTTATGACCGGGGGGTTATGTCCTCCAATCCTTTTGTACATGCATCGTTGCTGTAGGCTCAGCTGTCGCATAGCGAGCATACAATGCCGTACAGCCAACCTTGTTGATTTCGACTGCACCGTAACTGTGATCAACCAACTTCAACTACCACCAATGCTGTTGATGACATCGCGTTTTTATCCGCCAGCGCACCGTCGTGGACGCGGACCACCGTATCGACGGATGGACACAAATTTTCGGCGCCAAGGCGTCTGAGCTGGAGACTTCTCGACAGGTCGAAAAACGTAATTTTTAGGTCGACTCCTCCGAGTCGACCTAAAAAGTTGGTCTCAAGTGTCCATCCGTACGTCCGTACGTCCGTCCGTATTTCCGTCCGTCCACAAAAAGTTTCTTCGATTTCAATGAAATTCGGTACTTGGGTAGACGTCGACGACCTCGCATGACGGTATACAGTATGACCCGAAACAAGGTCAAGGTCAAGGTTACGAGCCCTTGATAGTCGGAAATTCGTCCATTTTCAAAGGCAGTCTCCTCCTCCATTTATAATGGGGGCTGGCAAATGACCACGGATTCTTAAATAGAGGGCAATACCTAAAGCTTATCGGGGCCGGATTTTTGATTTTTGTCCTAGTTTTTGTGTCACGTGACTTTGAAGTTGGCAGTAAGTAGGAGTCGACCGCCAGTCCCGTACGTGGCTAATTTATTACACAACCCACCTGCATTTGGCGCCATGTTGGGGGTCGAGCCGTCGGAATTTCGCATAGATCTTTTGCGTCATAAAACTACATTCTATCGGGTATCGTGTCGTTGAGATCCTACGTTTAGCCGTTTTGTTACAATACTGGCTTGTGTCAGACGGAGAGACAGAAAGACAGACAGACGGACCTCTGCGCGTCCGAAGCCTCCGCGTAATGGCGCTATATAGGCCTAAATGTGCTTATGATTATGATTATGATTATGATTATGACAGACGGACACGCGATGACAGCAAATACCGCGCTAGCATAGCGTCGCGCGTTAAAAACTGCCACATAGCACTTTAGCCACACTAGCGGATATAATGATAACATCATCAATGTGATTATTATACTCGCTAAAGTAGTATAAAGAAAATGTGTAAAGTTCTCGTAATTCACTGTCCAGTTGCTCGTTTCATGCGTTAATTTTTGACACAAAGAACTGGACCCAAAACGACCCACGAGAAGTGAATAAATTAGCCCCAACTGGACCCGACCCAATCCTAGGTAAACCAAACTCATCCATCTGGACGTAACTGGAGGGTTAAGCGAGGTAAAGTGTGGCGAATAAGACGAGTGCTGAGTGATTCCATTATACAGCGAAGTAATAGATAATATACGCCAGCGTCAGCAGCCTAAGCGTCAACAGTGAACAGTGACGTCAGCGTGACCATCCAAACTGCCGCGAGCGTGTGCTGACGATGATTGTGCGCTAGTCGTGACGTGCCTGGAAGTCTATTGGGCACTATTATGTTGGCGTGTAAGAAGCATTCTTTCACGTATGCTTCTGAAATGTTTCAGACAGCAATCTCGTGACGGTCTAATATGTTCCGTCTTCTCGGTGTTTATACGGCAGAAAACGTTTAAAAGGCATTTTCTCGAAAGCACCTTTTAAACGTTTTCTGCCGTATAAACACCGAGAAAAGGCTCGAACACATTAAATCGTCACGAGAATGCTGCCTAAAACATCAGTTTTCAGAAACACGCTTGAAAGACGTGTCACTTATCAAGCAGTTTTCAAACTGTACTGTTTGCACTTATTGACCCTTTGATATCGTCTTTTAGACACATATGCAACACCCCTTGCATGATTAGAACTAATCGGTCAAGTTTGAGTTGAATATCCACTCATTATATCTTTTCATTTTTTGCATCTCAGCGTATTTTCAGTGATGCATAATAAGTTTAAAGTTACATATATGTGCACGAATTTATGGCAAATATTCCAAAACAAGGTGTCGCCCTAAAGGGACGTAACAGTACTGGCCCGCCGTGGAATGTCGGCTGCACGACCGCCCGCCGGCAGTGTTACAGACGATCGAGGACAGATGACGACGACAGACGCCAGCGAGCAAAACAATACTGGCCCATTAGGCGGGCCAGTAATAATGCAAAAGCAATACCTGCTATCTGTTTGGCGGACAATTCTGCCTGTAAAGTGTAGCGCCAACTTAAAGCCCGGTCTACACTAGCAACAATGTCGAAGCAACATTCGACATTGTAGCTTTAGACAATGTTGCTTCGACACTGTTGCTGGTGTTGACCGGGCTTAAGGCTGAAGTTGTTTTACTGGCCCGCTTACACACAGTGTAACTGTAGAGGCCAGACTAGTAGTGGTCGCTGGCTTCTGTCGTCTATAACACTCGTATATGCAACGTAACACACTAGAGGCAGCACGCGGCGGGCCAGTCATGTTACGTCCCGTTAGGGCGACACCTTGTTATTTAATACTAAATCTTTCATCTAATAATTATGGCAATACTACGGTGTTCTGTGGCTGTTGAGGATGCATTTAATGACCCGTATGCGCAGCTGTGACTTTATTGAGTTGACAATGAACAGAGAAAGCTGAAATGACCGGATACGTTATACAGCGTAGTTGTCCGGCAGTGAGATGGAACATCGTGAATACTTCATGATGGCGACTTCTCGACTGCTTCATTAGAGTCGATGTTTTGCGATAATTCAGCTGGAGTATGACTAACAACGGTGCTGGCTGTTACAACGCCGGAAACATAACGCAGCCGGACGCCGCGCACGCTGACAACAGAACTTAGCTAAGCCTCTAATAATATTATATGGTGGCACACAGGGGACGCATGCGGTGCACTTCTTTCAAAGTCCTCCACTCTACTCTCACTCCACAACTTCTCCCTGGCGTAGTGGAGAGAGAGAGGAGTGAGAGTGGAGTAGGAGTGAATGACTTTGAAAGAAGTGTGTGTGTGTCTCTTGTATGCCACCATACTAACACGGCTGCGACGTCCACTTGCATGAGGTTGCAGCGACGGCGACTCAGGACGAATTGACGTCGAGCAGCGATTATGTACCGTGCACGAATTAACAGTTTCACCGCGACTGCATGTACTTATGGCAGTCAGAAAGAAATAGGATTTCTGAGAAATAGTCGAACTGGTTATCTTTGTTAGGAAAATAAATATTCGTTAACTGGTTGAAACAACACGAGAGCTAGAAATAAACACCTCATCTGGATCACTTAAAATAATTATTTGATGAATGAAATCACGAAGTTATCATTCAGCATTGTTTGCTATATTATAATCGCCAAATACGTAGAACGTTTATAAAGCGTCAATGTCATAAAACGAACCATAGGCAGTGAATGAACAGTATTCTCGTTATTGTAAGGCTGATAAAATGAAACGATATAGTCTATAAGACATTCACGTCGGACTTACGTCGCTCTTGGTTACGTTCGTCAATCTACAATCTGTTATCAGTTCCCTTGTTTTTCAATGGCTGGTCCACACATGTATAGCCGGACTAAGAATAAATTAGCTCCGTATGGGACTGACGGTCCAATCTTCGCAACTGACGTTTCTGTCAAGTCGTGTGACACAACCTAGGCCCAATATCAAAAATCCGGCCCGATCAAATTTAGATATTGTGCCCTAGTTTAAGAATCAGTGGTCAGTTGCCAGCTCGCTTTGTAAATGGCGGAGGAGATAGCTGTTGAAAATGGCCGGATTTCCAACTTTAAAGGGCTCGTGACCTTGACCTTGGATCGGGTCATACTGCATACTGTCATGCATCACTCATCGACCTCTACCTACATGCCAAATTTCATTGAAATTGAAGAAACTTTTTGTGGACGGACGGACGTAAAAACGGACGAACGGTCGGGCATTTGAGACCAACTTTATTAGGTCGACTCAGAAAGTGGACTTGGAAACTTGGATAGATGCACAGATGTCGCAGAACAGAGTCGTTCAAAACGAGCGACATGCAGCCGCTGAATTCGTCGATCAAGTGTGCTGACGACTGCAAATCCGTCGCTGACGTCGTCGTTTTGAACTCGCTATTGCTAGCGGCGGTTGACCGGCCAAGTGATGTTTGCGATTTGTCAATGTCAGCCGGCGAGTAGGCACAGAACGAGGCACAAAACACGTTACGAGCGATAAACTCTGCTGCGAACTTCCCCGTGCCGTGACAAAACATGTTGATATGAACGATTACTGGTATACACGACGATACGTGTTATTGGCCAGCTAGGAGGAGTTCGTAGTTGACTGCTTAATCACAGTGTAGCACGGTAGTGCTTACACTGTTGTAAGGGCGACCTACGAATAGCGAATAGCATAATCAGGGGTATCAGAACTCCGAAACGCCCGAACCGACTGTCACAATATTTGGCGTGGGTGACATCACGCGCATGCCACAACTTAAAGCGATCGCCCAGTGGGGGCGTCTCCGCAATTTGGTGAAATATATCGGCAACAGTTTGACCGATCGGCACAAAATTTGGCATGGCGACGCACATTGACCACCAAACCGTACCAGCAGTTAATGTCGAAACAAATTGAACATGTTCAATTTGTTTCGATTTGTCGAAAGGACGAAATTTCGTTCGACATTGTTGCCGAAACCGGCAACATTGTTGCCGTTTTCGGCAACATTGTTGCCAAAAACGGCAACAATGTCGAAGCGACATTCGACACTGTCGAAAGAATCGTTCAACTTGTAGCGTTCGACAAAGTTGCTTCGACATTGTTGCTAGTATGGACGGGGCTTTGTACGAGTCTATTATCGGCCGCGACAGAAGGTGGGATTGGACACTGCAGGCGAAGTCTGATATCTACGATTGCCTTGTTTTAAAAAAGCAGACACAGAAGTGGCTAGGAGAAAATGATATTCAGTATTTAACGATCTATACATAATTATGGTCTTCCAAAACTTATAACAGGATACTGTGCTGTCGCACAAAAGCATGCCACGCATCCATGCAATCTCTGGTTATACAAATCTAGTAGAAGATATGCAGCTGACGCAGAGATAGCGAGTAAGTAAGTAAGTAAGAAAGAAAGAAAATTTCTAATCGGCGCCCTGAACGTCTAGCCACAGGGCGCCGCTGCACTGCTAACCAAACATAAACGTTTTAAGCGATCGTTTAAATATTGTCCTCCGGTTGCCGAAGCCGTTGAGGCAGACTGTTCCACAGCGTTGGTCCGGCAGTGGCGAAGCAGCGGTCGCCGAACTGGTTACGTGACCTCTTGACAATGCGCGTTCGACTGTCCAGCAGACCGCAATGGACTGCGGCCAGCGGAAGTGACCAGCGTACACGCATCAGCTATAGGTAAGCAGGAGCAGTACCGGACAACGAACGGTAGACGTGACGAGTGACGTCAGAGATGACAATGATTCATGGTGCGGATATGAGGAGGCAGATGTGATTGTTGACTGGATGTGTGATTGGAGCAGCAGACAGTGGGTGATAAAAATATGTAACAGGAGCATTGAAGACTGCAGATGCACGAAAAAGTGTAAATGGACGAACGATCTCGTAAGATCATACTATATAATTTTATTTACGAAGACTTGCGCAAACACAGCAACATCTAGAGCCATAACCATTGTGATACCAGTAGTTGCAACTATAGTTTGTAATCACTAAACAATAAAATAATAAGATGAAAGTAACAATAACAGCATAACGATTAAATAATAATATTAATATTTTTTTTACTAATTAATTAGTCCATAAAATTCTCACTGACAACGTAAGCAGTCTCGCTTGCTATATATGTCTGCGTGAAGCCATCAGTTTCCCGTTAAGTGTTAATGATATTACTTGTTCGCGTTTCGTTAGACAATGATGTTCACACACTTCGTGCTGCAGTCGTAAAGAGCATGACTCGAACACTGTAGAAGTCCGTGGCTGGTTTATTAGTTGCTGAGAGGCCGATGACTTTATTACATTGGCTGCGTCCAGCTGAAGGCTTAACGTAAGGCCCCGTCCACACCAGCAACAATGTCGAAGCAACAGGCAACATTGTCGAGGCCACGTTCGACTTTGTCAAAGCAACATTGGACTTTGTTGCCACAAACGGCAACATTGTCGAACGATTCCATTGTAAAATTTCGTCCTTTCGACAAAGTCGAAACAAACTGAACATGTTCAATTTGTTTCGACAGGACGAAATTTTGTTCGACATTGTTGACAAAAACGGCAACAATGTTAAAGCAACATTCGACGCTGTCGAAAGAATCGTTCAACTTGTAGCGTTCGACAATGTTGCTTCGACATTGTTGCTAGTATGGACGGGGCTTAACGGTCCGGCGTCCGCCTGTCTGTCCGTGTCTCTCTGTCCCGTCGGCATACTTTCCGTGACTCACCAGGCGGCAGCATGCGACATGGCCAGCGTACATTTCGGCCCGACGATAAACAGGACCGACATGCTTGTTGTGTTACGACAGGCTGGTAATTCATTAATCGTTCGGTACTATCTGCACAGCAGTGCGTCGTTAACGTGAAGTCAACTTGGACCGTAGCGTCGCATTTCAGTAAATGCAGTACACTGTATAAAACATTTATCCCTGGATTTGGGTCCTAGGACCTCGGGACCCCTCTGGCCACGTCCATTTTGATAATCAGTCAAAGACGTGCCGAGGGAGGCTGGAACTACACTTCGTATAACCTCGTATGTTATAGTATGTTATTGTGGATGCTGAATAATTTCATGTTGGAGTTATTGTTCACGGATTGATAGTTAAAATGTTTGTCAGTTGATATGCGTAATTCCAATAATGTTCAGCCATATATACAAATACCGCCGATTTCGGTGACTTTGTATGAACGTTTTGAATGTTTTCAATAAAGCGAAAGAAGATCATAAGCATTAGTTATATATTCCCTCACTGTCTGCCGATTTATTTTAATAATTTAATTTGTGTAAAAATAAGGGCAATTTTTTGACGTGTTTGTTGTCTTAAGATTAAATAGTTTACTTTAACTTTTACAACAAAAAGTGATCCTTTTATGTTTGCATATTAGCGCAATGTCTGACAGCTGTACAATAAGCATATAAGATATATATACCAGATCTACAAAGTGAACTATTGTTTTAAAGTTTTAGGTAAAATCCGTTGTTAATTGGATGAGCGCATTTTCACACAGGAAGTGATTCAAGCAGGTTAGACAGAACAACTCCTAGAGGGCCTCACCCACGAGACGAGATCGATAAACCCGCCGTCGTCAGTCACGTGCAATCAACAAAGAAGCGACTGACGTCCGTTACTTGTACCGTAATCACATTAACTTGTAGTTCTAAAACTGTTCTATGTCTGACCAACTACAAGGTGGGCCAAAAAACTGCACACCCATCTTTTTCATGCTGGTGTTAACAGCTATAAATATGTGACAAAATGGTATTTTTACTTGTATTCTAAGATAATCATGAACAGTAGTATCGAGTTGTTTTTTTACCGTTATGATATTAAATATTCTATGTACAGTAGCAGAAACGGAATGATCATTGTCGTCTGCTACAATATGTAAAATGACTCCTCTTTAAAAGTCATGACTGCTATTTTAAAAGATGTTAAAGTCTACTCCTACACCTTGGGTCACGTGACCCTGACCACGCCCCATTTAAGGGTGATTTGTCATCCTTATGCTGGGACTTGACACAGCCTACGTGCATGCAAAATTTAATCACTCTAGCTGCAGCCATTTCGGGACATGGTTGTTACCCACCAAAATTTAAATGGTCCACTTGACCTGAGCATGCCCCTTTCAGGGATAGCTTGCCATCCATGGGCTAGCACTTGCTGCGATCAACCTAGCCTATCTATCGAATTTGAGTTCTCTATTTTTACGCACTATGAAGATACAAAAGGCGATACAAAATATCGAAAATTGGGTGGTTTGGGGTAGTTAGGGGTCACTCAGGGTCACTGTAAATAGCGCCATTCGATAGAGTGCATACAAGTTTCTAGTAGTCAAGTCAAGTCAAGCCAAGTTTATTTAACAACCTAGCAGCCAAAGTGGCTGAATAACCATGTAAAGTACAAAATACCGTGTATAAAACTACAATACAATACAATATAGGCCTAAATACAATTATGCATAAAACGGTGAGGGTAAATATAATACTGAGTGCAAGTGAAAAGGTTAAAAGGTGATTTGCCAGACGGACCAGGATTTACTGATATTTTAGGAGGCCGAAATTTATAAAAGACTGGTATTTTTGTTCCGTGAAGCCAATGCCGGAAATTGATGACAGGACGTAGTGTTCCATAGTAACTGTGTCTCTATCTTGCACCGTTTTTGAGATATAGCGAGATGTTGGTCGAAAATCGCCAATTTGAACCTACGCCACCGCTATTTGGCGCTCCCTTAGGGAGTGAATCCGTTGGAATTTCGCTGAGATTTTTGGCATCAGAAAACTATAGTTCCTAGGCTATCATGCGGCGTTCTTTGTGCTATCCGATATTTAGCCGTTTTGGTACACTGCCGGTTTGTGACAGACGGACAGAAACTCAACGACAGCATATACCGCGCTAGCATAGCGTCGCGCGGTAAAAAAATCTATTCCGTTTCGAAAACAAGGGGCGGGCGCCGGGTTCGCCTCCCCCCGTTTGGATCCGCGCAGGATTCCTGTGTTTGCCTTCCTCTACGATGTCTAAGATGTGCGTGTCAGCAATGGCTGCGGCCTTATCGTTGACATAATACGGCGCCGGCCGGCTGTGTAATATGATCTCTTGTCTATGATTATTACTGTATGTGTGTGTTTCATGCGTCCTGTCATTAATTCCCGGTGTTCTAACAGCACGTTATTTTTATAGTCATCTTTATTCTGTGCCGCGTGCTAGATTAAGCTGGCCATAGCGTCAGCTTTTGAGCGCACGTAAATGCTGTATCGTATCGTAGCGTATTCACCATTCACTACTACGGTAGAAACAAAAAGAACAAAGAGCAAGAACATGTACGAAGTACAAACATGCAATGACATCACATAGGTCAATACAGTAACAACCCTTGTCCATAGAACTTGAATTAACAGAATAACACATGCCGTCGCATTGAGCTTTAAACAGCTGGAAACATTGTGCCAATGTGCACTAGGTAACTTCACACCAAACACATTTCTACATTCATAAACAATATATATGTTGCGCGCGATCGATTGAGTAGCGTGATCAGTCGATCAAGCAAAGATCGACTGTTTAAATAAACCATTTAGTGCATCACCATCGACACAAGCGACCTAGTTTTTGCATAGGCAAATAACGTTTAAAATCTCTGGCATCAGACACTAAGGTAACACACTATTGAAACAATCAGTGCACGAACTGACTGCTTGAAAGCCTCGCACACTACAACCATTTCTTGTCGCCGTTTTGGATTTCGCCGTTTTGGTTTGTCGCCGTTTTGACCATATTCCTTAAAATGTCGTACTTGTGCGATACTACGTGTGTCATGCTCAAATCTGACAAAACAAGCTTTATTGGCGCACACTGCTGCAGAATTTGTTGAGAAACAGTAGATATGCAGTGTTTTGGCCCACCCTGTATAGGTATGCGACGCGAAGCTAAGCAAACAAAACCGCGATTGTTCATTGCATCACACTCTCTAATTTGTATAATAAACATCATAATTTTCTTGATATGCCCGTCGTCGTGGCTTTTATTTTTTTTATGAAATCACAGAGAAAAAAATAATGAGCTGCTTCTATAAAGTACACGGTAGACCAATAAAATGTAGCCTTACTGATTTACAACAACTTGTGCTAATATGTGTTCCAATAAAGCTTATTTTGTTAAACACACGAATTACTGCACACGGTTTTTTTGTGATTGCAGCTAAATGTCGAAATATTATACGTTTGTTCCTTCACGTTGTTCAAGGACTTTAGACTTGCCATTAAATACTCTATTGAATAGATATTCTATATATGACGTTATACTCGACACCAAGAGGCCAAGAGGGGACTCTAGTAAAATAAGTTAATATAAAATAATGAAATAATAAAATTGTAATTGAAAACTTAAGAGAAGAAAAGATTGTGGTACTGTGAAATGAAAAAGTAAGAGAAATTTGCTGCATAAAAGAAGACTTGGCGTCTATTCACATAGCAGTCATGAATTTTAAAGCGCAATCACTTTGCACATCGTAATAGATAATGACTCACTCCAATTTTTGCTTAGAGAAGGGAAAGAACTCTCATTGTTTGGGTTCAGTTCTGTTCGGGTTCTAGGAAACGTTTGGTTCGGTTCAGTTATAAAACAGCAAGTAACGTTTTCCGTAACTGTAATACTACGAATGGTATTGGAAACCAAATTACACAGAAAAAAAAACAATTATCTGGCTTCATTCAATAGAAAATGTAATTAAAAATGTAATAAAATCACAAAATGTCTACTGTACTTTAAAGTAGTGAAGGGAAAGAACCCTCATTGTTTAGGTTCTGTTCTGTTCTTTCGAAAACGAGGGTTCTATTTCGGTTCGTACGGTTTGGGTTCGGTTCTATTCTCAATTTGCCATCTCTATTTCTGCTCGTATGCAATAGAATATTTAACACCATAACAATAAAACGGTGTGATTACACACTCGTTCATAGATATATTAAGATACCAGTAAAACCACTGTTTTTCATGCATATTTAATGTTACTAACGTCATAAGAGTAAAAACATAGGTTCACTTTTTGGACCACCCTGTAGGTTGTATAACACGCTTGACTGCAATTAAATGTCGAAATATTAGGTTCTGTTCTGTTCTTTCGAAAACGAGGGTTCTATTTCGGTTCGTACGGTTTGGGTTCGGTTCTATTCTCTCTTTCACTCGTTGAAAATAATTTTCTAAATCCAAATCTGCATTCTAGCGTTTTGCTATTGCTGTGGTTTTGAGTGTGATCAGACAGCGCGGTAGTGTTGCAACATATCATAAATGATAAATGATAAATGCGAACAACCCAACGCTGATACTCGGTCAAGTAGACGGCATTGTGTGTGTGTGTGTGTGTGTGTGTGTGTGTGTGTGTGTGGAGTGTGGACTTAGAGATGTGCCGTTTTATGAGCGTCTTTGCCGCTGAATCCTCCATTTGACTGCAACGACATAGGCGTTGTGACTTATAGCCATTTTGTATGCATAACGCGTTACGTTTTTATCTGCCCATGTACTTAACAGCAAGTACGACGTCAAAGCCGCTAAACCAGCCGCGTATACAGCATCGTGTATTGCTAAGTTTGTTGACTCTGTGCGATACTGCTTACAAACAGCTCGCAGTAGTCTTTGTACACAATATAGCTGCGTTTCTTTTTCATTTCGCTCGTCTTCTACACTCATGCAGTTTACAACAAGGAGCTCAGCTACCGCAGAAAGACCGCGCGATGCGCTATGTCAGTTGAAATCTTGTCAGTTCATGCACAACTGTACGAAAAATGCCATTTGAGTAGGCTTACATTAGGTGAATGACCTTGAAGGTCACTCAAGGTAATCGGAACTGCCGCTATTCCGTGGGCGATGGATCACTTCCTATTAATGCTCCAGAGTAACAACAACTCTATCTGGTACCGTTTCAGATATAGTACCACATACACTGCACCTGACTCCCTGTAACCTTCAGCGGTGTCGTATGTCGCCAGCGCTTTAGATTTGAGAGCGATGACTCCAGGAAACGAGCTCTGTAAGTATGCTGATGACACTTACGTCATCATCCCGGCTGCCAACGAGCACTCTCTCGATGCGCCGAGCTCGACCATTGGGCTAAGACGAATAACTTAACGCGTAAGCGCCAAAAGTCTAAAGAAATTATTGTGACACTATACGCCGTAGCAAACGAGCTTTCAACCTACCGCCGTGTTCGCCTTTCATTGAGCGAGCGACGTCACTCAAAATACTCGGCGTCACCATCACAGTGGTATGCGCTGGCACACGAGGTAATGTAACGAAAGGTAGGTTAGGCCGCTGTTAGGGATGCAACGAAAGGAAGGTTATATGGGAGCGGACATTGTGTGGTGAGGTGTAGATGACACGATCCGATACATAGACACTACGTGCGGTCAAAAACTGACTCGAGGGCCAGCTTAATCTAGCGCACGGCACCAACAACGAAAAATAAGGAAAAACGAAAAACCAAAATCGAGTAACTCAGAAAAAACGGTGCGGATGATGGTCTTTGAAGGCAGTCCGGGGAAAAGAAGTGAAACTACTGGGGAAATATTTGTGAAACAGGTAGGTTTTAAGCAGAGAATGAAAGAGAGAGGGAGTTGTGGATGAGCAGAGTGGTGAATCAAAAGAGGAAGAAGTGACGGATGAAAGAATAGGTTAGTCGGAAATAAAGGAACTGGTATGAGAGTGAGGTTGACGAAGAGATAAAGGGAAGTTGATTGCAGAAACGCGGTAAAGCATAACGAAAAAAAACGATCAGTTATTTTTTAGAGAAAATAATGTTGGCAGCTGAGCAAGAGTAACAACAGATGAAAAGCGAGTAGTATGAGGACTATTATGAGATATACAATGAGATTGCTGTACTGCTACGACGTGAGTGAACAAAAGAGTTTTAAATCGATCTGCTGGGTATTTTTACCGACAAACATGGTCTACACCCAAAATACGCACGATTAAAACAACCTTAAAGAACTGGTTACTCATAAGCTCCGCCTTCAAGTCGTCTGCCGGCGCCTCACTCCTCTCGCACCATTTCTTCTATTACACTCCTGGAATCAAAGGAAACCTACCTTTCGTCGCATCAGACTACCGGAAGTTGTTAATGCGGTAATTAACCAATAGCACACGAAAGACGGCTCGCTTGCGTGCTTACTCGAGGCGAACATTTTCAACATAGCTTGTGATAACACTGCGAACAGATATATTATATTCATTTTATTTCATCAATACATGGTAGCGAAAACACACACAAACACACACACATACACACGTACACATGCACATAAATACATATAAACAAATATAAACGTACAGATATAAATATATACAAATATATACGCACCTACGAACACGCAAATCATTTGCAATCGTAAATGACTAACGCACAAACCTGTCGAAAAATTATCCATTAATGCCTTAACGGTGTAATCATCTCCGACTGCAACAGTGAAAGGATGACTAACATCGGATTAGAGTTCATGGAGTTATCGCGAAAGTTGTTCGCTTGATTTTTTGACGCACAGTGTGTTTCTGTGACGACGCAGCTCGTCGGCAGCAGCGGTTCGTGTCTGATTGACGTGATCGTTGGTTTGAAGTAGGTCTACTCTTTCATCTCGTTGACAGCCCGCTATGCGACTGCGAAGGTCTGCGACTGGCTCACAGTAGCTACGATTTGCCTACGATTTGCTTGCTAATTCTTTTCGTAGGATTGCGCATCGTGGTCTTGTCGCAGTGATATTTTCCTCGTGACCCCGTACGGCTGAGATCGTGCGCAGGGTCGATCAATATGTTCCAAACAAGGTGTCGCCCCAACGGGACGTAACCGTACTGGCCCGCCGGCAGTGTCGCGGCAGACAACAGACACCAGCGAGCAAAACCAGCGTCTCTTTTCTGTTATGTCTGTTCTGTCTTGTTTTTGTTTATATTGTTGTGTATTATTGTATGCTACCTCTCCAGGTGAATAAAGTTGTTCAAAACAATACTGGCCCATTAGGCGGGCCAGCAATAACGGCACACAAAGGCCACATCCTGGAAGCCGCCGGGAACGCGAAGTTGCGTTCACCGCCTCGTCGCCGTGTGGCCGCTCTCAACGTCATCAACTCTCGCTGCTGGAAATTTGCCGGACTCAACGATGAATGAAGCGGGATTTATTGGCCACGGCACCGGATATGAACGCGTGGCCTATTGGTCGGCTGTTATTTCCGGAAAACCCTCGATTGGTTTTGCCCCGACGCGTCAACGTTCGGGTAGGCTACTGTAGAATCTTTCGCGAAAAACGTCTTTCGTTACGCTGTTGATGACGACCAAGACGCCCATCGTTTGTTAAGTTGACGAGTATTATTTCATGATATTAAGTTACACGTTGGATACTTTAATATGCATGGCATAGTTACAAACATACGTAATATGTAGCACATGGGCTATTATTGACTCTACATCATAAGAATCATTCTGTTCAAGCCTTTGTATGTTTGTCATTATGGTGTAAATACGTGCGTGACAAAACAGTATAACTCAAATAAAATATCACTTCGTGCTATGTCAGGCAACATGCGTCGTTTGCGCGAGTTATAAGTCATTTCTTCACCACGTCATGCGTATATGCCACTTAGTATATACTCTACAGCAGCTTTATTTGTCCGTTCATAAATAACGTTCGTAAACTTGTCGAAGCAGAGACGAATACACGGCCGCCATCTTGTTCCGTGAAGTAATCGGTAGTCACGACATTTATACGACCTTTGTTCGCCGCTCGGTTCGAACATCGCACGCGCAGGGAGGCAACAAACGAGATTAACCATATATTATTTGATTCGCCGCTGGCGTTGACGTCATAACGCGCGCGGACACCTGCCGTGCAAGCGGGCAATGCGACGCCGAGCATATTATTGTCGTATAAAATGGATTGTATTTCAATAACGGCAGCCCGTGATCCACCCGCTAATCTTCTTACCGAGCCGGCACGACGACGCCGTGTTGTATGGCTTATTGGGCGGCGTATTCTCATAAAGAAGCTTGTGACGTCATGATTTCCTCGGGAGACCGAGATTGAGCAGCATGCAGCGAAAATGCGACCGTCATCATCGCAGTGAAGCCGATTTCTGGCTCTAGACTGCTCAAGGTGGAACCGCTAGGACAGCCGCCACACGTGCCCTACACAAACAATGTTCCTTTACTATTTCATTATAGGTTAACGATGTCCGTTGACTTGACGGTTGTTCACGAAAATAAATATAGAGAGTAAGACAATAATGAGTTTATTGTCACCGACAGACGCAGTGGTCGACGGATAAACAAACTAGAACGTTGGCAATTAGCGTGTCAATTCCCAGTCTGATGGTCGCCCGACCTCCCTGGTTACTCGCACAACGCATGTGGTACATGTGATGGGCGGTGACGTTCAGTTTACTGCTTGCGAACAGATTGTTGTCGACGTCAAAATCGTACTGTATATCAGTTTACTTCAATGCACACGACCTGTGGAACGACGCATCAAATGACCACAAACAACACACGACACTGCAACAGTTAATGGCAGATGCACAGTAGACCTATATTTTACACAATTCTTGGCTCTATTCTGATACTGTGCTCCCTTACAACTGGCTATTATTGCATGCGTGTACTTAGCAAGGAAACGTTATTTCCAAGTTTAATTCTTGGCTCAGTTCTCAGTGATTACGTGTTTTATATTCAACTCTTGTCTGTTAATATTATTATCTACTTTGTGTATGTGACAAAAGAGCATTTTTATTTCTGTGCAAAATGTGCGTATCGCGTCTCTGTGTAAGTGTAAGGTTATTATATTCGTCTTTATTCACCAAAATAGTAGTGAGAAATATACATGTACTAACACAAAAACAATAAAAAGTGAAAGATAAATAGAAGCTAAAAACTTAACTAAGCGGATCAAGACTTGCAAACGTTTACCAATACAGTTTATGATATATTGTAGTATGAACCAGATTGATATCGAACAATAACTGACAAAGAAATCGGACGCTATAAAGGCAGCTGAGAAAGCTTATGCAATTGGTTGTCGCATGACTCATACTTTGTACAACAAGTTTTGACTCTATCCGTAATTATAGCAGTAGGCGACCTAAAACGAAATTTATTAATCTCCGGTTTCAGACGTAGAACAATGCGTGCATATTGAGATTGTGATCGTGGTACGACAAACGCGATAGAATAGCTGCGACGTCGCCGGACGTTTTAATATTGTGCTCAACCGGTGCAAAGCATTATGACGTCGTTCGGGGCGGTGCAAAGAATGCACAGCTGCAGGAGGGACATATTTTACCGCTAAAGCGATTCGTGCGAAGAACAATGCGATGTCGAGCTACTGTGCGAAGATAACTGGTGAAGATTTGCCAGTTTATTTAAATAAAACTGAATCAGTAGGTTTAAGAAAAGCGATATCAAACTAACACGACTTAGTGTTTAGATTTCCTTGCTTCACATTATGGCGACCAGAACAGCTTGCATAGATAGGAATGAAGAAATTACGTCATTGTCACCCTATGTATTCAGTAAGCTGTAATGTAATAATAGCTCATGAATTTTCCTAGTCTCTAAAACAATACTAATCTTAATCTGAAATCTTCCGTAAACTGGCTGTTGCGTTATGCTGTCAGAACGAAATCCGAACATAACGACTTTTCACCGTATCGGGAGCCTATCGTAATGAAATCCTAACCCTAACGTTGGCCGTGATTCCACGCCATGTGGAAGAACTGGAGGTGACTGTCGTGGTGTGGTTGTGTAGAACGGTCGTCGTCACGAGAGTTCGTGTGGCCGAGCACCGAGCAGCGCGTCCGACGACAGTGACGTCGACCCGGGCACTGACCTGCCTCGACGAGGTCGACGACAGGCGATCTTCGACTCCAAGGCAAGTACCGCTGTTGTCGCTGCGATCAATCATCGCTATCGCCGGCCGTCGTCGACCAGTTCGTTTCCATATTAGACGTGCACGCATCACGCACCGAACCCATCCAGCGCGATGGGAGTTGAGCTTCAACCGCTTAATCAGCGGCGACAATATGTAAGTAAGTAAGTAAGTAAATGGCTTATATAGCGCCAAGGTCTTTAGAAGAATCAGCGCGCGTAGATAAAGATGTTCTAGGCACGTTGGGCAGCCGAAATGGGATGGGCCGACTGAAAATAAAATGTCTTTAGATGATGTCTCAAAGTGGGAAGTGACTTAGTTTCACGAATACTGATAGGTAATGAATTCCAAACTCTTGGAGCAGAAAATCGTCAGTGTGTCACTTACACATACCGGTTTAATTGCTTATGGCGGATTATATTAAGTCGGTACACTCACCCTAATACGATACGATACGATACGATATATTTACGTGCGCTCAAAAGCTGACAAAATGGCCATCAGCTGGCCAGCTTAGTCTAGCGCACGGCACAGAAACAAACAATTTAGGAAAAACGAAAAACAAAAACCGATTACTCAGAAGAAACGATGCAGGCAAAAATCCGTGACGGCAGTCCGAGAGGACTAAAGGACGGTTTTACGTTTGGTACATCGATGTTACGACTAGTCGGGAGTGATTAAATTACTTTCGGGTGGCGGCGTGGCGTTGTGGTAGCGTCGTTGATCAACGAAGTTAACCTACGCTGAGCCCGGTTAGTACTGATATGAGTGACCATGTCCGGTTCGACCTCCGGAGGCGGCACTTTATTTTGGTATGTAACCAACCACCCAGGTCGACTCAGCCTTCTGCCCTCCGTGGGACGGGAAATGAGTACCAGCCAAAGGACGGTGATGTTCTGCGGCTGGGGAGTAAAGGCAGGCATGGTGTAATTTGCAGGTAAAACTGTGTGATCCATGTCTGAGCGCATTTGAGGCGCTTTGCGTAAAAAAATGCGCTATATACAAATCGACGTATACTTTAATTTACTTTACTTTTGAAGGGCCGAAGTATAGCGGCAACAATGGCTGAAATGTAGATGTCATATCACTGTCAGTTTTACATATATTTACATAGAGATCGCCTGCCTAGTGGTGGATCGGGTGATTTTTCGGATTGGGCATTACGTAATCGGTTACTGCGAGCCATCCTGTCACAAGCCATGATTTCACATACGGAAGTAACGGAATAAATTATACTACTCATTTAATGGTGGCCCATAACCTAAACAAACAGCAAACAGGGTCTGCGACGAGTTGACAGAACAGACAGAAGAGGTGTACAAATCGAATTATTCTATCCCACTAAACCCACGTTCACATTCTGCCGTGCTGATTGGCAGAGAATGAATTGAATTGATTAACCGCCTGAGGCTCGGTCCATTGTCTTCACCTCACGAATCCTTGAAGTCACGGTATTCGTTGTTCTTATGTGGTATTTACATGCTTCCTGAAGTTGCGTTTCACCACACCCAGGGGAGACGAAACTACAGATGACCATGTATTTGTTTTACTACGAACTGCAGCTGTGGGACCCAGTCAGACGTGTGGCCCTCCGGGAGCTGTAATTGGACGTATGGGAGTCTGCAACTAGGCTATAGGAGCTCAAGCGAGACGGGTGGGGATCCCAGCTCCCGCCAGCTTCCAATGAATTTAACTCCTGCTATATATAGTCAGACCCATCACTGGCTAGTGTAACAGTCGTCATAATTTTAATGATACTTGTTGCCCCATCTTATACGATGACACACTACAGACAAACGCTACTCCATTCGCTCCAATTGGCGCTACACATCTTGCATACCGACCTCTTCTATCTTTCTGCACCTCGCATTGTAAGCCGATTCTACGGAGTTGACCAAATAATCGCAATGTGTTATATTTAACTCTTGTCTGTTAGTTTCATGTAATGTATGTATTCCAAAAGGCAGTATCTTTCTGCGTATCGTTACTTCTTCTAGGAGAGAGTAAAATAATGGTTGAATTTTCCATGTCACTTTTTTGTACGTCTGTCAACAGGTTTTCTTAAGAAGTTGTCTTTGACTTTCATCAACTTCCGGGAATGGGTGCAGTACGGTACCCAATCTATGGCACAACGAACAGACATTTAGATTTTGTACTTGATCTAAATCTGTACGTAATTTGGATACTGATTGAGTATGGGATTTTTTCATGCATATTAGCTACACATGCAACACCAAACCCTAGTGACATTCACTGGATGGCGCCACCGACACACAAACATTCGTTGATGTTTGAACTGTTTGAGTGCTTTCTATCTATAACTAATCTAACTAGAAATCACAAGCATCGCGGTATCGCTGCAAAACCGGCATGATAGCTACACGTCATAAATTTTAAATTTTTGGGCTCCCATATTTGGGGGCTCCCATATTTGGGGGCTTCATCGATCAGCTCGAAATTTGGTATGAAAGAGTGAACCCATGGCGAACTAACAAAAACAAGAAATAAAGAAACTTCGAGTTTTTTCACCTTTCCCTGCCGGCGTGCGAAGTCGGAACCCCACCATACTAGCCACGGAAATAATATTGTAGAAGGACCGTACCATTTTTGCATTTTCCTAACTTTTTCGGATCCAACGTATAGTTTCGCCGCTAAAAGATGCAGAAAATTTTTTGGAAAACCTACTACCCCCACGAGGTTAAACCCCTTAAATTCGGAACTCCTTGAGCGAATCGAACCAAATTGTTTATAAATCAATCGGCCATTGACCTGCCTACAAACAGTGAAAATGTACAAGAAGCAATTAAAGTATACGCCTGTAGGGCGTTGGTATTCCCAAATGTAGTAAAATTTACAGTTTTCTGGTCCCACCGGCGTTTACCGAACGTGCAATACTGCCGGTATCATTACGTCATACCATTACGTCATACCAGTTTACATGTGCGAATTGTTATGCTTAAGCTCTTTAATATCACATGAACTTTCGGTTAAATTGAAAAATTTCTTTTTCAATGTTCAATATTTACACGTTTCGTTTCTTAAGTTTCTTGTGTCCGTAAATACTCTGTATGTTACATGCAAGACTAGATTAAGCTGGCCATCTCGTCAGCTTTTGAGCGCACGTTAATCTACCGTATCGTATCGTATCATATAGGCCTAAGACACAAGGACGAGGTTTGTAGTTCACCAAGACTGTCCACGTTAGCGTGCCGACACGCCACGAACATTACGGCTCGTAATAGCCGTACGTTTGCCTCGCGGGAAGGTGAGAAATGCGTTGGTGACGAGTTTACCTACATGAGACGATAGTTAACGAGCGACGCCTCCAGCTGACGATCCAATTACGCGACCAGATGACATCGTCATCGCGCTCTGCTGTACTGGACGCCAGTTACAGACCACAGCGCGAGTGGCATTGACGAAATTGCACGCATTACGAACAGGTATCCGGGTGACAGCTGAACGCTGGCGGCCGGCAAGCTAACCTGTTGTCATCTCGTTGTCGATCATCACATCAGTTGTCAGCGCCGAGAAGATTGCCAGAGATTGCCGTGCGGCGCGCGAAAATGTCACGTGGCCTGCGTGCGAGATTACGTCATCAAATGACGTATTTGTGCATCGCCGGCGGCAGCTGTAGCTGCTGCGTTCCGCGCAATCAGGACGGAGGAGAGGGGGGGCGGGGGACTGGCGGCACTGTTGACTCCGCCGCCCCAGGACAGTCGCCGGAGCAAAGGTGGCGACAACGGTCAGACGAGAGCCGACACTGTGGCCTCCAGCAAGATGACCGTCAGCGGACGGACCACTTTGAACTGCACTGCAGATAGGAGTAGAATCCGTTGTCGCTGTGTCCGAGTGCAGACGACTTCCGTGTCCGCCGGTGCTCGAAAGACGCCAACAAGAGATAAATGCGAGTATCGACAACGTGGTGTGACCGGCTTGTTACTGCTAGCCACGACACACTTCTGTGGTATCACCAAACGGCAGCCGCATTATCACCATTCGACAACGGCTTAGCCTTTAAGCTTGGTTTTTATGGACCACTTCAGTGGTCGTGTTAAGCAGTCGGTTCGATGTGTGTCTGTGTGTGCGTGTCCGGACAATAATTTTAGAACGAAATGTCTTTTGACCTAGATATTTGACACGGTATGTATCTAGGGCAAGTTCGTAGGTTCGGATCATAGGTTAAAGTTAAAGGTCAAAAGGAGAAAAGGTGTTGGTAAAGTGGTCGCTTTTTAGTTTATCGCGCAGTGCTGTTTAAAGCGAAGCATATACTATCGTCATTCTGTCTATTCGTCTGTCTGTCTGTCAACCTGTGACACCTTGAGGGTTGACGAATTGAGTGAATTTATCGTCAAACTGCTTCCCCGCCAAATAGTCACCTCTGTTCTAGTTGTCGTCGCGTGTCAGCATAGATTGCAGAGCTGTGCAGAGCGCGATAGCAATTCCGTCTGTCTCTCCGTCACTTTCTGGTATTTATCGTGTGAAAATGACTTAACCGATCATCTCAGTCAACGGTTTATGGTAGCCTGGGGACTTGTTTTGTTACGCCAAAGACCTTGATGAATTCCGATGAGGCCACCCTCAGCGGGAGCGCCAAAGTCGACGCCCGACGGACGTTAAACGTTCAACTATTTCAATCTTTTCTGAAGCTCTGTGTCTCCTGTGTCTAATATTATATTCATTTTATTTCACCAATACATGGTAGCGAAAACACACAGACACACACACATACACACGTACACAAGCACATAAATACATATAAATAAATATAAACGTACATATATAAATATATACAAATATATGCGCAACTACGAACACAAAAATGAAGACAGCTGAACTGCGTAACATCGCAGGCACATTAACTCATTAACTAGATAGATATTAGTAATATTTCTTCACCGAATATCACACGGTAGTAATATAGAAGAACACAGCAAACATGCAGATATGCACATGTGGAGGAGCGGTGCGATGCAGTCAGGAAGCGAGCGTGGTTCCTAGACAGACTCGAACTGTCGGTCGTGTGAGGCTGGCCGGCGAACGTGTCAAACAATCGATCCGAGACGGCAATCGTCGTAGCGCCAACGTGCAGGTGTCCGACGACGGAAAGGACGGAACTTCGGGCAGAACGACATGACGCCGGCCAGCCAGCAGTCGGTCGGAAATTGCATCTGTCGGACTGCATCAACGCAAACAGCCGCGCACTTGTCG
>Ga0209780_1000454_pt1 | contig 21752 bp, 11 predicted proteins | sample WorMetexBAHAMAS2_FD_187384 | JGI IMG/M metagenome (GOLD analysis project Ga0209780, IMG submission 187384) | Marine gutless worms symbiont microbial communities from Max Planck institute for Marine Microbiology, Germany - Inanidrilus exumae... | ecosystem: Host-associated > Annelida > Digestive...
TTGTTGTTACTGTACGAATCATGCCTTTTTAGACTGTCTACGGAAAAGTATCTCATTCGATCAACCCGGGCACCCATATGTGTGGGCCTTCTGCAGGAAACTAACTAATATATTTTTAATTTAACTAAAACTATTTTACAAATAAAAAGTACTTTACCTGAAGTTGGTAAATAATTTTGAAAAGTAATGAAGTAGTTAACTAAACTAAGTATTAGTTAAAGTAATATCGATTACCTTGTAATTTGTTGTCTTCCTTCTTCTGCGTAGTCTTACGTAAAAATTAGTATTTAGTTAACTGTCGCCAGTCACTGCAGTAGAAATTTTACCTCCACAGTCTGATGGCTGTGCTTATTTAGTAATGGTATAAAGCTGTTTATAAACTCTACTAAACTTTGACGCACTGCTAATATCAACCGGGAATGGTTAGGGGCCTTTTGCTAGTTGGTTCAGGGGTCCACACGCCGCTAGGAGCGAGTGTAGTGATGGGGTAGAAGAGAGAGGACGGTACCTCAGATGAAATAATTTTACCACTGCTGCAGTAATTCATCTCACAATACTGAAGGTGTTTGTGATGTGCACGGATCTTTGACGACGTTACAGCCGGCGAATTGTTTTTGCCTGTGTTCTAAATGCAGTGCCCGAGAAAGTGGGCGGGGCGGTGAAACAGCGAGAGTTGGCGAAGGAAGAACAGGTAAAGAAAAACGTCGAGCTTGTCATCTTATCGTTGCTAATTTATTATATGTTTTTCCCGGTCACAGTTTCGTACACACACTCACACTCACGGATATACGGATGCTCAGGCATCATATCTGCGAGATCGCTGAAGCGCCATGACAGTTTGTAGACCGTTTTATAGTCTCCAGGTTCGCTCACACCGGATGCGATGCGTTGCGGTTTCGCGCGGCATTGCGCGGCACGGCACGGCACGGCGTTACGCGACACCGCATCGCAACGCATCAGGTGTGAATGACCTTTAACACTTTGTTAAACAAATTACGGAAATACTCTTTTAACTTTATAACGGAAATAGATTGCCAATTTATTTGCTTTTTGATGCATGCTAAAATGAAGTCCAATGCATAAGTAATAAACTGTTTTTATAGAGCAGCAGCGTTGAAAGCAACACAAAATATCTTTATCCTCTCGTCTTTGCAATGAGCAGTCTTGTTACAGCCTTAGTGGATGACGACCACCGTTGTCGCCAGAGAAAGGATGCGGGTCATTAGCCCTTCACTTTTGGAAATGAAGCGACTCCACAATGATTAGCCTTCTTACTTTTTGGTACTGTTGTAGTCCTTTACTGAACAGATTTTGAAAACGATGTTTTTTGTCATTGTATTTTCTAATAAGCTTACCGATGAGCTGCGGCTTGATTATGTTTTGGTTTAAAGATGCGTTAAGTCTGTAGAGATTAAAATGGTTTCGATTTTATTCGTTTTTAATTTAGTATAAATTTTATCAACACAGAAATAGTACATATTAATTAGGCCTACAGTGTACCAATGTGGTTCACTGGCCAAAGCCCCTCACTTTTAAAATTAACTATGCTGTTTATAAAAACTCGGACCGCGTTTGAATTATCGTCTGTGTTCTTGCCTCGCACCCGAAGTCACTGGCCATGCCGGCACTTTCGGTAGCCTTGTTTTCATACGGTTCCTTTAGGCAAGTGTGATCGAAACGTGTTTAAAACTGCCAACATAATTACACGCCGTGATGATAACATTAATATTAACGTGGCCGTGCTTAACACGTGGCGCTTGATGATTGATGACGCAGGAAACTGTATCACTCAAGAAGATTCCGGGGAAGGAGAAAGCTGCTGCCGGTCAGAAATCTTCTCTTAAACGCATTTCATTAGTTTAACTTTGCTTTATGACCTCTAATTACGGCATTATAGTGCACACGGTAGTTACGTTTTGCACAAAATTAATATGAAGCCATTGTGCTCTGTTTGAACGTTGGACGCAAGGAAAATATATTGTTTGTTAATAAAGCAGTACTAAGCTGTCTTCGTTACTTGGGCAGAAGATTGTTTTCGACAGTTTTAGGTTAGTTTTAGCTGTCATGAAATTTTCGACAACTGTGGTCAGTCATGCAGCTATTGAATCTAACTAAACTTACAGAGAAGACAAAGTGACCCGTATGTCAGTAGCGTCAGCTGGACCGTGTACACCTCTCGCTTTGTGTTACTGTCTCTGACTACAGAACAAGAGAAAACGACCGAAGAGATAAAGACCTCCGAGCAGGTATGGCTACAGACGCTGTCAGAAACTGATAAACTTTACATTTCTGTTTAGCAAGTCTGGATTTGCGATCTGGTGAAATCTTGCAGCACCACGGGTTCCAATACGGGTCTATGCTGTTTCGGTTTCTAAGTTCTAATTGATGGTTACGAACAAGACGTTGAAAAGAACCCCGTACTACTACGTTGTGGCCAAAAACAGAACCCTCTTATACTTGACGCTTTCTCACATTTAAAGAATCGGTTATATTGAAAGTTTACGATATCCTGGCTGATCAAAACGTCGCAAATGACATGACATTTTCGTCTTCGCATCCATTTCTCCAGCTACAAAGCAAGTGCCTACATACATGCATACATGCTTGTCATAATTTTACCAGGTCTTACAACTGGCGGATATTTCATGGAGGACAATGTAATCTGACGTCGACCAGATTGCCACATAACAGTTGCTGCTGCGGTTGCCCCGTGATCTCGTTATTGATTTTTTGCAACGTAAAACGCAACAGTAACTCACAATGCTTTTCAATGGATCGAAGAACCCCCCAAAATGCCCCTTCCCATGAGGGATTAGGTCCTTATCTAATACCACGTGGTTCCTTGGGCCCACCGGAGTCAGCTTACCCAGCGGCATCTCGATCGGTTCACCCGATTTTGCAGGCTCATGAATGTTACGTTAAGCAGACAGACAAACAAACAGACCGCGTTCTTTTGATCCACTATGCTTTATTTTTATGACTTAGGAATGCAACTGGCAATGGAGCGACAGAAAACGCCCGATGACTACTGGAAAGAACAAAACTATTATTTTTTATTATCATACAGACATGCTTAATTTTCGACATTTGAATGCATGTTATCTCCAGTCTTCTAACCAATGTGCTATTGCGCGGTGCGAATGCCTCCCTTTGACTGCCTTCCGCTGCCAGGCTTCGCCACGGTCAGGCATCCTGGCATCCCTGAAACGACATATCGCTCAAACATGCGCACACCGAAATAATCATTCTGTGCATGACAAAACGTTGAAGCGTGTTTATGAGAGTGAACTAAACAGCGGAATGTTGTGAGGAGCGATGTGATCTGGAGCAGTGTCTAGCAGTTGGTTAATGCTGGTGCTGTATAGGAAAGTATGGCACGCCGAAGAACGTCTCAACTCGATGCCGCCGGCACCGGTTAGACATACATTATCATACATTATTATACATTATCATTGATTTAACGCCGCTGAACTGTGCCAAGAACATGGAAATTGGTGCAGGCGTTTTAAAGATGTGTGCAGTCAAGCGCAATGGCTTCGGTTTTTTGGGCCACCCAGTTACGGTGTTACAACTACTTTAATCAGTCATCCTTAAAATCTATAGCTCATAAATCCTAAGGTATAATGTTAATTAGCTGTGATATGTAATCATATAAAGCTAATGTGATTTTTCGAAATGACTACGTGTCATATGGTTGTGTTATTTTTGCTTGATGCTTAGTTTTTGTTATTTTGCATAATTGCCGTTATGAATTGTGCGAGAAATGAGTCCCAAACCGATCAACAACAAGATATAACAACGACTCAGTGATATGCAACTGGATATTGGCGTTTGACTTTCAATTTCGAGTAGTTTGACTCTGTATGCAAATACTTAATATATACACCGTGGTCCATAAAAACGGGCCACTTTATTTTTGACTGTAACTCTCACATATTTAGTGGATTTCATTACACTTTTGTATCAATAGAAACTGGAAAGAATGTTCTACAATTAAGTTATTCACTGACTTAATGACGTCATAATTGCGTCACACTGCAATGTTCACTTCGTCAAGTTACTTAATGCGTAATAATAAATAATAATACAGTGAAATGAAATATGTTGAGTTCTGAAGATAAAATTTTAATCAAAATTGCGGGAATCTAAAAGATATTTGCGCAAAGACTCGTCCTAACAAAAATTTGAAAAGGCAACTCACAAACATTGGACGAAAGCTGGTCAAAACCAATTCGATTAAAGGCACTGCAGGAAGCGGTCGGCCACAGTCATCCTGAACTGCAGATAACATTACCACAACTGAAGACACGGACTCACGGTTAAGGTGAAGTTGTAAATTTTATAACTGTTCTGTAAAGTGTTCATTCCTGTTTCCATTAGCACCAAAAATGTAAACATCCGCCATGAAGTACGGGAGTTATAGTCAAAAATAAAGTGCAACATTTTTGTGGACCACGATGTAGCGGAAAAAGCAGAGAAAATCGAAGACGTTGCAAACGACGTCGACGCAGCCGACAAGAAGAAAGCCGCCGAACAACCACCGACGGGTAAAGAACCGGAAACAGCAAAGGGTGACCCACCTGTTATCGAAGGAAAACTGGAGGATTTGGTGAGTTGACAGGGTAATTGATTTTAAACATCGTGACTTCGCGATAAATGTTTAACGCTGTTTTAAATACCGTCAGTTTCATACAATAGAAAGTCTAATTTGGCTTGATTTTAGCCCATCTACACACTTTTAGAGCTGTAGTATTTCTGTGTTGCTTTCGCTCTTCGGTATTGTTTTTTTTTACTCTATAGTGCAATCTTACTGTCTACTGCATTTAAAGAATGGTGTTATGTTTACACTGCACTTTCAGATGTTTATAATGTTATAACTTGAACATTTAACCTCTTCTAGGCATAATAGGCCTCGTATTCGCCATCGAGAGGTCTCGGGTTCGAGTCCATTTCTGACACTGGTGCCTAACGACCTTCGGCAAGTTGTTTCCATTCCTAGGCGTTTTGATTGTTGCCTCCTAGAAGCTCAGAGCTAATGAAATTAGTTCGGTTTTCGTTCACCTGCACTATGTTCGTTTGCTGCAATAGTACTGTAGCAGAATGGGTTGTGTTGGGTCAAAATAAGGGTAACATATGCATATTGTAAGTAAGTAAATAAGTAAATAAATTTATAGAGCGCGGTTATCGTGAAAACCTCTAACGCGCTGTGTTGGGTTGGGTTACTATAGGTTGATCCGTGTACAGCTGTGATCTGAGCACATTCTAAATGTGTAAAAATACGAATTCATGTCCTATTGCCTCTGTAATTTATGTTGCACGTGTAGAAAATAGACGTTGCCGTGAAATGTTTTTGCAGACAATTAATCAGTTCCAGAAGATCGACTTTGCGCTCAAAGTTACCGGTCCGAAGCCGGTGACCGTGACGTGGTTCCTCAACGATGCGACCAAACTGAAGTCGAGTAAGAACAGGAAAGTGACGTACTCATCGACGTCCAGCGAGGCGAAGCTGCACGTAATGGAGGCAGACGCCGAGGACGGTGGCCAGTATAAGATAGTGGCAAGCAACCAGTTTGGCGAAGTCTCCCAGTCTTGCATGGTCACCGTCGTCTGTGAGTATTCTTCGTTCACTTTTCATTTGACAATTAAAAACCATGAATCACTCTGGAATCGTGACAGATATTACTAACAGGGCTGTGTGGCAACGCAGTACGACTCGAATCTGTCGTTTTCGTAGTTTGTGGACCTACAGCCAACTAGAAAACGTTTGCAGTGTCACAAAGACATTGCTTGACCGGCAGGATAGCCAGCCGCACATCCTAAATTTCAATCGTCTGGGGCTTCGAGATTCCTGGCTGGATTTGGGACGGGAGGAGAAGAGGCAAGAAGGGAAAGAAAGGGGAGAAGGGAGTGAGGTAAAAAGAGGAAGCATGGTTCATTTTCCCGCTACCAAGCCAACTGGTCATCAAAAACTGCAGCCTCTTGCAGCTTGTCGTATAAAAAAACTTGTTGTGTAAGATGATGAATTAGTGATGTACTAGCTGTACTCGAGGTTGAGTCAGACTCCAGCTGTTGCAGTAGTTACAGTATCGTGGTTCTAATTAGTACCGTAAAGTATCATGACCTCGGCGGTATCAGTACCGTATGACGTTGAAGTAAACTTGTTCTCGCTACTACTCCTATTCATTTATGCAGGCTATACTATTGAATTGCTCTAGCCTTCTCGATTCTCTCTCAGTAAGCGGTTTCGTAAACATCAGTCTGCAGAAAAGACCGTACAAAACACCGTGGTTTGATTTGCAAGTGCGTCATGTTTTATCCGTCCACTGATTAATTTTGTTGCATAAAGAAGCATGAAGAGGAGAGTGCACCGATCGAGATGATCAAATGTGCAGACATAACGTATCACCCGTGACGGCAGTTTTACGCGTCAATAACTGACTCATTTTGCAATATTGCTACTGTTTATCATTCTATTCCTATTTTTTCAGTTCTGGCTTCGTGTGTGTGTAAGTTGGTAACATTACATATGCATTGTAGCCACCGGTAAGTACTGCGCATTGTCGCAAAGCCGACAGCGGTGCTTCTGCGCTGTAATGGTTGATTTCCACCTCGTGAAACTCCGGTCCGTCGTGCAAACACTGAATTAATGTGCTATTACTTATTGATTTGTGTAGTGCCTAAGTTGCAAGACGTTGAAATAGTATGACCAACTATGCAATTAGTTACAGTATGCTTACTTGGAACTTAACTGAATATGCAGCAACAGTACACGCTTGCGGTTTATACTGTAGCCACCAAGTTATTCCGGATTACGATCGGCTAACAATATTTTCCCGGTTCTGGATTACTAGTAACGGTAGGATCGAAACGACCAACAATTGACTAAGGATCGAAATGGTCTTCCTTCATAGTGATATAGCCTACGTACTATACTGCTGTAGTAAATACAATGCTGTTGATTGAAATTGAAAACTTACAATTTTACTCTTAAGAGTTTGCACGACTGACGGAGTTGTCTGTTGTACAAAGTGCTGTTAATTGTATTTATTTCCGTCGGATGTATGTATGTATGTATACACTTTATTTAGAAGCAGAAATCCGCTGCTAATAACACGAGAAATATAAAAAGAATACAGTGAACTAGGATTAAACTAAGTTAGATAGTGAGAGTAGTTGCAATGTTAAACAATCATTGGGAATATGTTCATAAACACACAATGTACAGAGTATAGTTTATATACATTTGTACAGCATTTTACATATTAAGTTGCATTCATCAAGGCTGGTGGTCTTAGTGGGGAGTTGGAAGGGATGGCCACGAGGGCTAGTTTTATGAGTTTTGATAACCTCGGATGTGAATGAATGAATGAATGAATACTTATTTGCACAGTAATTAAAATGAACTTACGCAATACAACATACATGCAGGACAACAAGGCTACATTAGCAGCAATAACATGCGTCCTATAATAAATTAATTTAAACGTCATTACACATTAAAAACTCACTAAAATTGACAGTTTTAAAAACAGCAAGACTAGTAAACCGACAGTATTAGGTAAACTGTTCCATACATTGACAACTCTACAAGCAAAAAAATAACTCTGACATTACTACTTCTTGATTTGTAAAGTTCGTAGGCATGCCGTCTGGTGGGCAGTGAGGAAAACTCAAAAAGTCATGTCATTATTTTTGTTGATGATTACTTTTGCTACAGTTATTGCTGTAATGAAAATACTGTAAGCTAAGTATCGTATGAACGCGTGAGTTTAATCTGCGTGTAAATCTACCAAGATATGGTTCTGTTGAGTTACGTGTCATTTTGTTATTGTCGTGTTGACTATACAGGGTATACGGCTGAAACATTTCCGAGGAAAAACTCAGTATTACGAATTTTTACGATTATTCCTATATTTGTGTGCGTTGATCATACAAATCTTACAGCTTTTTTCAAGTTACATCAGCCTTTGTAGAAACTGCAAGAACATGATTATGAGTTTTCAGAATCGCCATCTACCAGTGCAGACTATTTGCTTAAAATGTGTTCAGCCTATGCACTGTACGGTCTCTGTAGTAACTGTTAAAAAGTGTTAGTGCGGCGTGCAGAGTGGATTATCATTTTTTGTTTTTATTATTGTCACTGTACGAACCGTGCCCTTTTCGGACTCTCTACATACACGGATCTCGCTTGGTTAACCCTGACACCTTAACATTCGGGTGCTCTTCACGTTGTTAAGGCAAACAATGACGGGAAACTAACTAATATATGTTTTAATTTAACTATAACTCTCTTACAACTAAAAGTAGCTTAACTAAAGTTGGTAATTAATTTTGAAAAGTAGTTAACTAAACTAATTTTAATTAAACTTATCTACTGTTTTGTAACTTTTTGTCTTCATTCTTTACACAGTTTGCCGTTTTATAATACTTTTTCTGGGTTGCACCATGTCACGTATTTAATTAGCAACTAAAACGAATTAATTTGACTTTACTTATTGACTGAACTATTTCACTTATTTAACCATGTCTGATTTACTAAAAGTTGGTAATAAAATTATTTAGTTAACTGTTGCCCGTCACTGCTAGGTAGGAATTCTACCTGTACAGCTCGGTGGCTATCTTTCTTTCTTTGTTTATACAACTGTTTATAACTTGTATTGAACCCTGACGTACTGCAAGTATCTACCTGGAAGAGCTAGGAGCCCTAGGAATTTGCTAGTAGGTCGAGGAGCCCACATGCTTGCAATCTATTCAAGACTGTGTGGGAAACAACACACTTGCGTGCAGTATTAACAAACAGACTGGTTATGGAGAGCCGGAACCTCTACGTCTGAGATCGGGACAGATCCGTAGCTGGTTTTCAAAAGGCCGCTTCGTGGCTGGAGAGAAGAGGAGAGAGCAGAGGAGTCACTGGCCAGGCGGCCCACGTGACCGAACCCCCACCCACAAACGGCCAGAGTGACCTTGGGATTTTCAGAAATCGGATGAGAATGTCCTAATTTCGTACTTGAGCCAGGGCGAAAAAATACTCGGTATGTTTCGGACCATGCTAGACTTAAAACTCCTTTCTACGCCCCAGGCGAACTCAGCCTCCCACCCTCTGTGGGACGGGAAATGAGTACCGGTTGAAGTACGGTGATGTTGTGCGACTAGGAGTAAAGGCAGGATGGCTAATTCCATTCGTGGATAAACGTGTGGGTGGGAGGTAAACTGTGTGATCCCTTAATCACGTTCCATCTTCAGCGCTTTACAGATGAGTATTCATAATTAAGCGCTATGCAAATCTCAATCTTTATTATCTTTACGCTAGAAGAGTGGAGCAGATGATGCGGAATTGGCATGACGGATCTGGTACCTCAGATGAAATAGTATCAAAACTGCTGCAGTAATTCGTCTCACAATACTGAAGGTGTTTGTGATGTGCACGGATCTTTGACGATGTTACAGCCGGCGAATTGTTTTTGCGTGTGTTCTAAATTCAGTGCCCGAGAAAGTGGCCGGGACGGTGAAACAGCGAGAGTTGGCGACAGAAGAACAGGTAAAGAAAAACGTCGAGCTTGTCCAGTAATACATCGTGTGTCTCGGTTATAATTACACACACACGTACACTTACGAGTATCTCGATGCTCGGCCATCAATGCCCATCATACCTGCGAGATCGCCGAGCGCCAAGTCAGCTTCTAGACAATGTTGTCTAAAGGTTCCGGATGCGTTGCGTTGCGTTGCGTTACGTAGCGATGTTGCGGGGCGATGCAACGTAACGCATCAGGTGTGAAGGAACCTTAACACTTTGTTAAATAAATTACGGAAATGAACTTTTAACTTTGTAATGGAAATGGATTGTCAATTACTTCCAATACATGCTAAAATAAAGGCCTATACTTCTGTAATAGACTGATTTTCGGAGTAGCAGCATTGACGGCAACGCAAAATAATCTTCACAGCCTTAGTGGATGACAACCACCGGTGTCGTTAAAGAAGTAGTGCGGAGCAATAGCCCTTCACTTTTAGAAATGAAACGTTTACACAGTGTTTAGCCCTCTAACTTGTTGGCAACTTAGTAATCTTTTTCTGAATGGTTTCGGAAAACTCCGTTTCTTTTCTAATTGTATTTTTGCAAAGGTTTACCAGTGATTTGATGACCGAATTATGTTTTGGTTTAGATATGCATTAATTGCGAAAAGAATAAAATGGTTTCGGTTTTATTCGTTTAGAATTTAGTGTAAAATTTTATCAAAATTTAAACAGTGCAAATTAATTAGGCCTACAGTATACCCATATGGTTCACAAGTCATGGCCTTATTCAGCTGCCTCCTCACATTTAAAAATTTCACTACACTATGTAGGCTATAGCAACTCTGACCAGGTTTCAATGTCGTCTGTGTTCTTGCCTCGCGCCCGAAGTCACTGACCATAGGCCTACCATATATATTGTGGCGGCGTGGCGTAGTGGTAGCAGCGTTGGTCGTATCAACGAAGTTACTCTACGTCGAGCCCGGTTAGTACTGGGATGGGTGATGTGTCCGGGTTCAACTCCCGGAGGCGGCACTTTATTTCGGTATGTAACCAGTCACGCAGGTCGACTCAGCCTTTCATCCTTTAGAGGTCGATAAATTGAGTAGTAAGCTGTAATCGGATGTTTGCTTCCTCGCACGAGTGGCAACGTCTGGTGAATGCTTACGGGGTGAAGGCCTGGTGCGGTTGATTGGAGCGGTGGTGTGTTTGCTAGCTGCATAACGCGGGTCCAATTGTACGTTAACGCGTGCAATTGGATGGCCGCCGTTTGCGCTGCAGCACCATTGGCTCTTGCCAATCAACTGCCACTTCCGAGATAGTAAAGCGCGCTGGTCCGGTCATCGCTTAAGCCGCGCTATATAAGAATCCGACCTATACCTTTACCTTTACCTGCACTTTTTGGTAGACGTGTTTAGTCCTTTAGGCAAGTGAAAATCTGAAGTGTAAAAGTTAAAAATTGCCATTATTATACGCCGTGATGATAACATTAACACAGGGTGGGCCAAAAAAGTAAGCCACTACTGATTCATAGTGGATTACTTTTTTGGCCCACACTGTATTAACGTGGCTGTGCTTAACAAGTGGACACTTGTTGATTGATGACGCAGGAAACTGTAACGCTGAAGAAGGTTCCGGGGAAGGAAAAAGCAGCTGCCGGTCAGAAATCTTCTCTTAAACGCATTTAACTCGTTTAGCTTTCTTTATAACCTTCGATGATGGCATTATAATGAGTGCACACGTTAGTAGTGAAGTTGGTGAACATTTCCACAAATATGAAGCCATCACGTGCTCTGTTTGAAAGTAGGACACAAGGAAAATGCTGTCTGCATTACGTGGGCAGAAGATTGTTTTCGACTGTCTTACTTTAGTTTTAGCTGTCATGAAATTTTCGACGACCGTGATCAGTCATGCAGCTATTGAATATAACTAAACGTACAGGGAAGACACAGTGACCTGTACGATAGTAGCGTAGATTGGACCGTGTACACCTCTCGCTTTGTGTGACTATGTCTCTGACTACAGAACAAGAGAAAACGACCGAAGAGATAAAGACCGCCGAGCAGGTATGCCTACGTACGCTGTCAGAAACTGATAAACTTTACATTTCTGTTTAGCAAGTCTAGATTTGCGATGTAGTGATCTAGACACGTTGGTATTGCCGCTCCTCGCACTGGTTATCCACTGTGCATTATGCTTTTCATTCAGGAATGCAAATGGCGATCACGTGACATGATGAGTATCATAGAGAAAAACATAGTTAAAGTTTGTTGTCGTACAAACATGCTCACTTTTTTATATTTGAGTCCGTTGTTTTTCCAGCTCTTGCAACCCACATGCAATACGTTGTGAAATGTTGGAATGTTGAGTGCAAAACGCAGCCTCCGGCAAACTGCTGGGCGGGGTGATTGCCTCCCTTTGACTGCCTTCCGCCGCCAAGCTTCGTTCGCCACTGTCAGCCATCCTTGCAGTTGCATCCTGAAACGATCTATCGCCCAAACGTCTGCACAACAAATAATCATTATACGCACGAAAAACGTTGAAGCGTGTTTATGAGAGTGAAATAAACAGCGGAATGTTGTGAGGAGCGATGTGATCTGGAGCAGTGTCGAGCAGTTGGTTGATGCTGATGCTGTATAGGAAAGTATGGCACGCCGAAGAACGTCTCAACTTGATGCCGCCGGCACCGGTTAGACATACATTATTAATCATTGATTGAGCGTCTGCTGCATATGTTGGCCTGTTGTTTTCAAAACTAGAAAACTGCCACTCGAGGTCGTACCGATCACTTTAGCGACTTTTTCCACCTCCAAAATTTCACCTGCATGAACTTTGACCTGTGACCTTGATTTTTGAACTTGACCTAGAAATCATTGTCCAGACACATAGACAGACAGACACACACACACCCGAGCAACTGCTCTACCTGTACTGTCAGAAAACTTAATGTTGTATGACGGCCAATTGACGTCAATGTGAAACGGTCTTCAAGAACGTACGCACACGTACCACATACCACAAACTTTTTATACGAGCGTTGCACATACATTATTAGTCATTGATTGAGCGTATGCGGCCCCTGTGCAACGCTTGTATAAAACGTTTGTGAGCAATACAGCAAACTCTTTCAGTTTACCAGTTGCATGTCATGGTATAGGACTCATTTACAGACCTATTCATTTCACGAATAAGGTTCGCTGGAAACAGCGAATCGAAAAATAACGAAAAAATGACGAATCTGACTGTTGGGGGAATACGATTTTCCAATTCGCGGTGAAGTCCTCATTAACACATTTCAGTCTCTCGGTGTTTCTCGCTAGTTGCAGTTGCTGTCTGATTGTGTTGCTTTTATTTTGTTATGGCGAAAATCGTAAATTTAATGACTGCGTAAATTGTCTGGAGGTTTCAGAAACGATTTCTGCACTACGTGGACACCACAGTAGCAGTATAATTAATTAGAATACCGATATATACGGGGTGGGCCAAAATTCTGAAATGGTTACTGTGGAGTTGTTGAAATCGTACTGCATTCCTTTCATGTTGTATGGTGTTGAGGCTATATCATTATCTTCTGCAAATGTTAGGAGCTTAGAGAATTGCAAAAACGAGCTATGTATGGGATATCTGGATCATGTGATAGTTTGGACAGTTTGGAATATATTAGAATATGTGTGTATAATATGATGGACTTGATTCAGAGGAAGAGTGAGAAATTTGTTGATCAGTTGATAGGTGGTGGACGTTTTACTACTTTGCTTTTTATCTTTAGTTGGAATGTATTTTGTAATTTGTAATTTTCATTTATATAGCCTATGTGTGTTTTTTTCTACTTTTGTATTTGTAACTGTTCTGTCTCATTTGATGCATTTATTTGCGAAATAAACTACCGGTATATGAAAGTCGTCGGTCATTGTGTGAGACTGCCCACAACTTTAAAACACTCTTTACACGTAGTCGCACTTTCACGACGTTTTCTCGTCGTGTGTGCTGTGACCCTGTGTCGGTCTGTTTGTCCGTTCTGTCCGTCTGTCTCTCTGTCAGTCGTAAGCCGGTATTTACCGAAATGGCTAAACGTAGGATCACGCAAGCAATGTCATACAATAACTCAGATATGCTAGTATTATATTGCCAAAGATCTTGGTACGACTTGACCGGGGTACGACGTGATTTGGTACGAGTTGACCTAGGCGCGGGTACGACTTGACTAGGGTACGAGTTGACCTGGGTACGACATGACTTGTATTACGCCAGTTTATGTTATAATATTGATGAAAATGAGATTACGAGTTATGTTTAGGACAAAACGGTATTGAATTGTGCCAAAAATCATGGAAATTGGTTCAAGCGTTTAAAGACGTGGGCAGTCAAACGCAGTAGATTCGATTTTTGGGCCACCATGTGACGGCTTCACAACTACTTTATGTACGCATCCTTATATTCTATAGCTCATAAGATATAACGTTAATTGTCTGTGAAAATGTAGTAAATAAAGCAAATGTAAGTTTTCGAACTGACTACATACGGTTGCTTTAGTTGTCTTACTTTTCGCTTGATGCTCAGTTTTCGTTATTTTGTATAAATTCCGTTACGGATTATGTGTTTTTTCAATGCAGTGCGGGAAAAGAGTCCCAAGCCACCCACGAAGAAAGAAGAGATGGTACGTGTTATCAGATATTCAGCCGTTAGACCACCTAGTTTTTGAATTCCTGCAATTAACATTAGTTTCTTACTGCACGGTGGGTGTGTCCCTCTGGCGGCGACAGCATGCATTATCCAGTGCCTTTCCCTGCTCAGTGAAGCGTGCAGCTGCTGGTCAGCGACTGCTGACGTCATCAGCGGGCATTATGGAAATACCGCCCGGCTGTGACGTCATAGCCGGGTTGTGTTTCTATAATGCCCACTGACGTCATCAGTCTGCTCATCCATTATTCCCTCTCTCTTTCAGTCCCGGCTTAAAACCTGCCTGTTTCACAAATCCTACCCCCCGTAGTTTCAGTTCTTCCTCCCGTACTGCCTTCACAGACTATGGCCCGGACCGTTTATTCTGAGCTACTCGGTTTTTGTTTTTAGTTTGCCTTATTTTTTCGTTTCTGTGCCGTGCGCTAGATTAAGATGGCCATCTCTTCAGCTTTTGAGCGCACGTAAATCTACCGTATCTTATTCGTATCGTATCGTATTTTTCTGTGAGTATCGCTGTTCACCTCGTTATTCTACCTCGTATGTCGTGCATTTTACACTGAGGTGTTTATTATGTTTAAAAATACAATTAGTATCAAAGGCTAGTGTGCCGAGATATTCAATTTGTAATTCCCTTAATATGTTAAAACGCTATTCTGTAAAAAAAATAATGCGTTGATATTGATGTGTTTTTCTGCAGAAAGCACCGGTGGAAGACGGTCAGTTGTCTTATTTTTCTATTTAGGGACTTCGCGCACCACAATTATACGTACTTCGTTTTTATTTCAGCCCCGTTAAACACTGTTCTGTTTACCTCAGAGCGACGATCTTGTCGCAGATTATTTTCGCATTATTGTGTTAGCTGCATTCGTTTACATTTAATTTGAATACAGTAAGCTTTAAGTGTTTTAAGTTTGAATGAGCTAGTAACTGTATGCTGCTGTTACTTTCATACGTTGTCGTATACACTGTCATATGCATTTGTCTAGATCGCAGTCTGTGTTCTTGTTAAGTTGCATTTGTTTTATTTTTATTAGTATATTATGTTCCGCTTGCTTTCGAAATTTATTTTGTATGCAATTTATTTTTTAAAATTTAATACACAATCGTTCAACCATTCCAACAACGACTTTACGGTTGGTTTCTGAAATATTTATGAGACATATTAACGTAGTCGATGCTTTAAGATGAAGTCGAAGATGTTTGCTTTTGAACCACTAAGTTAAAGACAACACCGGATTTTCGGTTAAATTCAATTCTAAATTTCTGTCTGTTTCACGGTAGAATTGTTATTAAATAGCACCCATTTGCAGTCTTATGAAATTGACGTTGCTTTTTCTGGGTAACTTTGGATGTCAAGAACCTGCCGATTGATTTCATCACCGATACTCTGCACTTTCTCACATTAGGTTTAAACTTGACCGCACTTTAAGGTCGTTATCGGCGTCCTCTGTGGAAACTTAGTGGTTGTAAACAGCTTTCTTTTGCAGGAGGAATTCCATTAATAGTCGAACCGCCACCGGAGGAAACAGGCAAGCCACCGACGGGAAGGAGAAGAGGTACATTAATTAACAGAGTTGTGAGATTTTTGAACCCGCCTGTCCCTTTGCTGTTGTTCCTGTCAAACACAGCCTACCGCAGACTGTTTCCCAGCTAGCCGAGTGTTTAGCGTTCATCCATTCGCTTGATAGTTGTAACTCGATTCACGTGGATTTCTTGATAGCAATGGTTCATGCAAACATCGCCTTACTGCAGTGTCGTAGTATGCATGAATCGATTAAGTTGTATACGTATAGTTGTATACGTCCATCAAAGATTTCTATTAGATACTGTAACTCTTCTTGCATGTCATAGTTACGTCAGAGGCAGCGTGTTAACTGTTCGCTGTATTTGTACGCGGTAATGCTGGTTATTTTCAGTGCATGTTGTTTCAGAATTTTATAACACGTTAATGAAGAACATGTTTCCAGCAGCTGTCGTTATATATCAGAGCTTCTAATGCCGCTATCGTGTTCATAGTGTTGTGCTATCGTCTGCTTCTTTTGTTTTGAAAATCTGTGTTGTCTCAGCCCATGTCTTTGTGCTGTTGACCTCATTTTGACCTCGAAAACATCGGATGCCGACCAGATCCGTGTGTTCTGCTGTTTTTCGCGGCTGCTATTTGACAAATAATATTTTAGGGGCCGCTCCGCCTGCCGAAAAACAGTTGGAAATGGAAATGGACGAGCTAGACGAAACCGACGTAGTGCCAGATTTGCCTCGTTTGCCACGTACATTCTTGGCTCATCACGCCTCAGGTATCCGCGCACCAACTGTTAGTTTTTTTCTGCAAAATTGGCGAGATTTGCACACTAGTCGCAGCACAAATTCTAGTTCCGTACGTACTTGTATTCGTAAAGCGCAGCCAGCGTTATTAGTTTTACAGTGCGTCATTTTGCTCAATCTGTGTGACGTTCAGCGTATTTTTCAGTAAATTTACATTTTGTGCTGTACAAAGAAACATCCCTACCATTACATGGCACTAGTTTGCTCTTAACTATTTCTTTCCTTCCAATTACAAATTATCTTGTGGCGTTTTTGAGAAGCTGTGTAGTCGTCAGTATATGAGCGAAATTTCTTCCAGTCCTGTAAACAAACTTCCCAGACTGTGGAATATTTTGTTTGCTATTCTTGTTACTGCTATGTCTTTACTTTGGATGCATGCGTTTATTTATTTTTATTTGTTAGCTTTTCGTTGTACTTTGTAAGACTTCTACACTTCGACTATAGGCCTAACGGCCCCATCAGCTCCATTATTTTAATTAACAATTCACAATTTAACTTATTATTTCAACTCATTAATAACCACTATTTGGGGTCGCTAAATCAAGTACCTGCTTCTGCTGGGGGTAAAGGCGGGATTCTCACCTCTGTCGGGTGGCAGGTAACACTGTGTGATCCCATATGGCATGTGAGTTTCCCGTAGGTGAGTAGCTAAGTTGATGCTAAACTGCTATACACTGTTTACTTTTTTACTTTTTACAATTTATATTACAACCGTTATTTACTTACGAAATTTTATACCGACTATTGTTTATTTGTAGTTTTGTAAAGACTGCATTATCTGTCAACAACAATTTTGATAACGTTTGACATTGACAGTAACACGTTTAACACGGTGTCGCCCTAACGGGACGAAACTCTACTGGCCCGCCGTGGAGTGTTACAGACGACGATAGACGACGACAGACGGCAGACAGCATCACTAGTCTGGCCCTCTACACTATTTGTAGGCGGGCCAGTAAAAACGCTGACTGGCTATAAATGTACGTACATGTACGTCATAATAGATTTACAGAATGATGGCGATAATTAAACTTTCACCAAAAATTAATCCAAAATAATTAAGATACGACCATGTCACGGACGGCCTTGCAACTCTGCACTGGCTGCGTCTACCACAGCGTGTGGACTTCAAGGTTCCTGTCATGGCGTTCCGCGTGCTGCACGGTCTCGCGCCATCATATCTGAATCAGTTGGTTCGTGTCGCTGACTTGCCCGGCCGTCGCCGACTTCGATCGTCATCGTCACTCAAGCTGCTGTGCTGACAACTGTCGGTCGACGTACATTTCCAGTCGCTGCATCACTATTATGGAACTCATTGCCACCTGACATCCAATCATCTTTATATGCCTATTTTTCGTCAATGTCTAAAAACATTTTTCATCAGTCCTTTCCGGATTATAATACTGTGACTCTACTACGCCTCTGTGGACTTCGTAATAGCTCTTGCTATCTTAGTTCTTGATTGACACCGACATTGACATTAGAATAAATATGAAATTTGTCTAATGATGATAAGTGTTTTATTTTTTCATTTATCTCTGTTAATTATTTCGTGATTCAAATGATAAATGTAATATTTGTTAGCTTACTGTTCCTGTCAAATTTTCGTCCATTAGGTTGTCTTAGTTTCAAAAGTTCGTAAATTATGTAAGCCATCTTTGACATTATCTTATTCTTTAACAGATGGCTAATGAGTAATTATCCTGTTTTAGTTGCTAACTTTTCTTTACGACATTTGCTGTGCTCTGTACAATGTAATGTTTATACACTACCCTGTTATAAGACCATTTAAGAACATTCCATTTATTCTGAGTTAGTACAGCTTACGTTGGAAATAGTGTACAGTGCCATGGTTAGTTGGGATGTTTCTAAATGTTGTACAAGCAAAATAACAAAAGGTTGATTTCCGACTAAAACATATAGAATGCCAGATGTTTTAGTTTTTTTTCCAAGCACAAATACTGTATTGTTAACTTTGCTTAACGCGTCCGCTACTATACTCTACTCGATTCGATTATGTTGCGTGCATTTTGACACACTGAACTTGATCATACTTTGTTTAAATTAAAAGAGTAGAGTGTACATTGTACGTCACATACGTTCACATATAAGGTATGTTAGCCACGTAGAGTTACTGTACTACAAGCCTATGAAGTTGCACGCACAGGTCGTTGTGTTGCTCTAATATCTAGCAAGCACATTCCATAAATCCGTTTGTTTCCTCTATTTTTCACGTCCTGCACGAAATTGGACTTCCGAGCGAGATAGTTAGGTCTTACATTTACTTGGCACTTCGATTCAGCCTACTGAGACCGGATACATTGCAGATGCATGCTTTTACACGTTTTTCTTAAACATTACCACCAATTAGTCGTATAATTAGATGCATTGGCTAGAATTATTATTTTCCTACCTAGAATTATCTAATTAGTAGCAGTCATTGAGAGATTTCTTTGAAGGTTGTCTAATTACGATAAGTTGCTAGTAATTAAAAGTGTATTGAAATATGTTTCTAAAGTGCTGTTTAAGTAAAATTAGTTGGAGAAAACCATACAAAGCAACTCGGAATTTGTCGTCGTTGTAGCTTCCATTTGATAAAACATTGGGCTCGATATCTGTATGAATATAGCCAATGACAATAAAATCGCGATCGAGATAAATCGAGTTATCCACCAAAGTAGTGTACGGCCCTCTGTTAAAGGCCTTGCAGCTGTCTGCGCATGCGCCAAATCACGTGATATGTAAATAAGGGGTCGAAAACAATTACATATTTGGAATACCCTACCCCAAATTGCCTCTCATAATACAATTTTATGGGGCTACGATGACGATTAAGGGTTGTTTACATGTGAGCCTTTTACCATTAGGTGGTTTTCGGTCGAAAAGTCCAAAATCGGGCCCAAATGGCGGTTTTCGGGAAAAAGAAGGTCTAAATTTTAGATTTTGGTTTTGTGACCCCGAAAACGCACATTCTTGCGCGGAACCGCATCTTTAGACGTACGGTAACAAACAAAAATCTGTGCGGACGTCTTGGCTGTAGGTAATTGGAAGAATTTAAAAACGAACACAGTGGCCGGTTCAACTTAAAGTCAGCCACGCGCAGAAACGAAACCCCTGAGCCGATCTGGATAAAAATTTGCAGGATAGCACGTATCCGCGACATAATCACGTATGCAACCGTTGGCTATGATCGGTTAAGGTATTTGGGGGCGACGGGGGTCAAATTTTTGCTATTTTTTATTGACGTTCATCGTCGTCCTTACAACACTCTCGCACTACCGTGCGAGTGTGTGATATTGGAATAAAATATACTAGTGTAGTGGTGTCAGTTGGAGGTCACATCTAGCTGTCGAACTATTCCTATTTGTTTGCTTCTGACGACATCTAGGCCGACACATCTAGGGTACAATGCTATCGAGCGGTTTCACAGTTTGCATGCACACCGCCGTGTTTCTTGCACGAAATGCACGTTCCTGACTATAACGTTTTGTTAATACTGTTGTTTTATCATTCGTCAAGGAGCCGCCGTTGACTCCGGCACTTCAGGCGCTGAATCAATGGACGAAGGTAAACCGACCGAGAGCTGCGGATGGGCGTAGTTAGATAGATATGTGGATGTCTATAGCAATAATATATTAATGATTACTATTTCGACGGTGTCTAGTGTTTAGTTTAGACATTGTCACGCGTTAGCGTGCAATGTACGTAGCCTAATTTTACTACGACATTTTGTAGCGACTTAATGTCTAATTCTAGCGCGCGTTTGGACTAGTCTACCATAGATGTCTGTAATAACTCGTTTATGTTAGAGTGACGTCTTTGTTCGGCTGGGAGCTAGGCTTACGCCGAATATTGGAATCACTTTAGTGAGCCCTGCAAAAACATTTGAAGCGATCGACATGCCGTTTGCGTTGAAGACTTGGGTGGGCCCAAGGAACCACCTAGGCCTATTAGATATAGCCGAGCGCTTCCAGCCGAATACTGTATTGTGCGCATTCCACGCAATACAGCCATCTAGTTGAGATTGTATTCTCCGTAGAAAAGTAGTTTACTAGAATCGCAGAACGCTAAAGTTCAGGTCGGGAAAATAATGCGGCTGCTAATGACGGTGGAAATTCCGCACAACGCGACGCGCGGAGTGCCCGGCCATTCTGCCATTGCCAATTCATCCCATGTTTCTATGCCTTTACTTCAGTGCTACTGCATTTTTGCTTCTTTTGTTTTATTTCGCAGCAATTTTGTTTTGTATTTTGCCAGTTTGGTCAGACCATAGTTTCTTGTGTCGCAGCGTAAATACGCAACGATACGTTTCTGCAAGCGTTATGTATTCAAGCTGAAACGTATAAGGTCTGCTGTTGAACACCACGTACGTGGAGAATAAGTTAGAAAGAAGAAAAATATGGAGCTGAGAGAAACGTTGAGACTGGAACCAGTCAGTTTGGTGATTTAGAAAGACTCAGATGGCTTCAACATGTTGCACGTGGAGATGATACTAATTCGATCAAACGCTATATAGGCCCAACGATGGAAGTGGAATAAACAAATATGTCCGTCCTACTCATTGGCGTCACCAGCTATGGGGCACAGGCGGCACGTGCCCACCCTCGACTTACAACAATTAATTTTTTTCAGTGCACTTTGACCTGTACAAAGTCTGACAGCGACTATATGTCGACAGTTGCTTCCTGTATAAACGCAGTAACTTTTGCATGTGCCCCTCCTGGCACCCAATCCTGGCGACGCCACTGGTCCTACTAATACTCAGAGGGAAATGTACGCTGGCCGCACTACGTGCAGCCCTCTGTTGAGTCACGCTGAGTATGCACCGCGTGCCGTATTAAGGTTAGAAAAAAGGGAGAGACAGACGGACGTTCAGATCGAAACATTACTCTTTCCGATAGACGCGCGCGACCAGCGTAATAAGACAATGCAGACGTCCGTAGAAGACATGGATGGTCGCTGTTAAAGAAGACGTGAAATGTTTTGACCTGTTTCAATCGGACGTATAGTGTCGGAACAAGTTGAGAAAGCAAATTGAGAGACACCAGCTGAGACTGGTTCACCTGGAACGTAGCTGTTAACTGACGTCTGTGTGTGCTTTATTTTACTACGCATTTATTTTTTGTCAAATATGTAGATAGCGATAGCGCTAACATTTTGCGATGTTAATTTCTTAGTTAGAACCGTTTCTTTAGCGAGTGCATGCCACAGTGTTTTTAATGTATCTCTATATATAT
>Ga0209780_1000455_pt1 | contig 21741 bp, 18 predicted proteins | sample WorMetexBAHAMAS2_FD_187384 | JGI IMG/M metagenome (GOLD analysis project Ga0209780, IMG submission 187384) | Marine gutless worms symbiont microbial communities from Max Planck institute for Marine Microbiology, Germany - Inanidrilus exumae... | ecosystem: Host-associated > Annelida > Digestive...
CGCGGGAACGGCGGGATGGGAACAGGAATCGCTGCTACGGGAACGGAACGGGAACGGGATTCAGGGCTACGGGAGCGGGACGGGAGCGGGACTTAGCTTAACGGGACCGGGACAGATGTTTGCGGGAACGGGACGGGAGCGGTACTAAAAAACCGGTCCCGTGCAAAACTCTAAACGCCACTGAAACTTCGTTACCGGATTACCGGTATACGGTGCCCCAGTTTGTATAACAACAGGCTCCGGTGTCGCAGAGGATCGCGCGACGCTGTGCATCAGTTGAAATCTTATCAATTACTGCATGACTGCACCAGAAATTGCATTTCAAAGGGCTTCCGTTAATTGAATGACCTCGTAGATCACTCGCATTTATTCGGAAACGGCGCTGTTGGAGAGGCCATTTCATCACTTCCTGCTACTGATGGTGGGTGGTAACAGCATCAACGACTTACATCGTTTCCGAGATGTTGTCACGTTTTCAGCGGATACCACGACAGGATGTGATATCGGCAAATCATTTAGTTTCGATATGACAGTTAAGATTATAGACCACGTAGACCTAGGCCTACATTTTGCGATGTAATAATAATACAACATTTGTATAGCGCCATAAAGTCCGAGGATGCAGAGGCGCAAACCTGTCCTTGCACCGTTGATCGAATTCTCCTAGTTGTGAACCCTTGCATTATACTATGCAATGTTTCATTTTGATTACTGTCGATGGGTAAGGTACCTGAACACAGTGAATTTCAAACAGCGACTACAGTGAAATGTTAGAAGTGAAGTTCCCCATATTTTAGCAGGGCATCTACGACCTTAAACAAAAAAGAAGCAAGCCATCTGAGATCCTCATATTCAACAACGATTCTAACTCTCAGCTAAGCCGTATTATTACCATGAGCTGAAAACGATAACACATGGAAATAATAAACAGACCTACATATCTTAGGCCAACGGCAAAGATGCTGATGTAACTACTCGCCAAGTCAAGAGCCCATTAGCCACTGGCACGAACGGTAATATTAGTTCCTTCCTGGAATCGCCTAGCCGTCTGCGTATGTATTGGGCGTCGTAAACAGATCGTGAGTCATGTAGAGGAAGATGAAAGGACCGCTGCCAGGAATTGCACTTTAAGAGGTGTGTTATGAGTAAAACAACATTGCAGCCAGTAAGCTGCAATGTTGTTTCACTCATAACACACCTCTTAAAGTGCAAAATCCTGGCAGCGGAAATCGTACTATATATACATCTTTATTCACTAATATACATGGCTGCAGAAATAAGAAAAACGGCAACAACAACAACATAAAAAAAGAAAGAAAGAAATCTGATTATTGCACCAATGACTAGCATACCTTAACTAGCTGAATGTAGATTATTATTTTTTGTATCGCGGTGTGCATACATGTAGTTACTTACGCCGATTTACGGTAGAAGCGGTAGTGGGGTTTACAGCGGCGTTTGTCTGTCTGTCTGTCTTTCCGCACGATATCTCAAAAGGTCAAAGGTCAAGGTCACGAGGCACAAAAAACAGTGCTGGCTCGGGTTTTGCCGGCTTGCTATGCGTATACGCGATAGTAACTGCCCGATCAAATAGTACACCAGTTAGCCCTACAGCGCGACAAATTTGCACCCGTAGCGCGGGTTCAAGTAGGCCATCTAAACACGATATTTCACTAGTGAATGGTGCTTTGAAGTTTGCTGAAATCAGTGAACGTCGCTGATACTCGAGTAGCACTATAACATATAAACGCATACAAAATTTAAGACTAAAAACACCATCTTCCCAAGACCAGGCCGTTCGATACAAATACATGACGAAGAGCACTTAATTTTCGTTCGAAAACAGTCTACAGACATCAGCACTGGTGCTCATTCAGCGGCAAACGAAGTTAACTAACAAACGCTAATTGGCTAGTTGTGTCATCGCCATAGCCAGAGGTGGTCCCGTGGTCTTAGGACCCCCAGTGCAGGATAATTTTACCCGCGTAAAGCTGTGTTAGCGCGGTATTAGCTATGTCTATATGCCCCTATGTCTGTCTGTCCGCCGTCCTTCACAAGCCAGTATTGTATCGAAACAGCCTAATGGATCAAGCTTGCTTTTGGCACAGAGGGGACCCTCGAGTAATCCTACACTGTACTAAAAGATATTTCGGGAATCTCCAAAATCTGGGTACTTCCCTTGAAAACATTGTCCCAAACTCTGGACTTAGAGAAAATTTCGCAACTGCATGTCGACCGTCAAAGGTGTTGTCAAGTTATGTGGACGCTGAGTATGATAAACTGGCGACGTTTGTCAGTCGCCTGTTTATCACACTGAGCGTCCACCTTTGTGTACAACACCATGGGCGTGATGCAGCGCGGCGAGCGGGTCTGTCTGTGGCAGTTGAGACTTGTTGCCAAGGACGGAATACGAGTACAGTATACAACTCGCACTGTTACGCAGATAATGCTGGAACAATTTCTGTCACATCGTCGGCAGCAAAGAGCAAAGAAATGTTTGTCGCTGGGGAAGTCTTGGGCTTGACAGTCGACAAACTAGGAGAGGACACCTCCGATCAAACGTCCAGGCTACGCCAGTGCGTCGCGTCTATTCCGACGACAAACGTTGTGGCCAAGTCCCCGTATCTCAAGACTGCAGTCCGATGTCGTGACATCGGACTAGTTTTTATTACAGGCACGCATTGCAGCGGATGAAGTCGTGTCAGCAGACAGATGGTGAGTGATGAGCGACTGCAGCCATGGCCAGCTAACTAGAATCCGGCAGAGGCACTTCCGTACTAAGAGACTGCACCGCTCGTGTACAGGCAGTGAGACAATTCGGTATTTAGCACCGAACGTACGCTGCTCTTCAAAACGTCGACCCTTCCACGTACTTACCGCGCAGAAACGAACCAAAGAAAAAAATCATTCGGGCCTCGAGTTTCAGCTCTTTGGGTTCTGCATTTTGCCCGATGTAGACCCCAAGGCGCGGGTTTGGTATGCTCAAGTAGTAATTACGCCCCTGGTGTTAAGGAATGTTGGGTGACATTACGTCTTCGTCGGGCAACGTGTACAGAAAATTTGCTGAAATTTGGACTTGCTGTTTATAAGATATGCAAGACAGACAAACAAACAAACACGCTGATCACAATACTTTGCTTACCGACCGAGGCGAAGTAACTAAAGGGTCAAGCTGTAATTAACTTCGATCCAATTAAACGTCCAATTGTATCTTTACTGTGTAAATGAATTTTTAACATCTCTAAATGATAATCTTTATTCACCAACCAGCGATGGTAACGTAACGTCGCCCATCTATCCCCGCCCAAGGCCGCCGCTGTCGACCATAACGTTACTCGCCAGGGATCAAAGGGGTCGACTGAAACGCATGGCAACGACCGTCGTCGTCTTCTGTCATTCGTTTTCGATCGAGTCCGCACGGCACTGGAGACGCGTGGGGGACCAGCCGTGTCCACCGTATACACGTGATTGTCGAACAATCAGCGATAATGTTTTCTTAGCAATGACGACATAGCCTCAATCCGTCACTTTTCTCGTCAGAGTAAACGTGCAGTACCAATAATAGGATAGCCGTGCACAATTCAAATGCATGTATGTGGAAACATAAGTGGTGTTTCATAGACCTACCAAGACCTAACAGGGTGTGGCTGTTATGTATTAACATATTTACCACACAACCACCGTGTCTCAATTTCTTAGACGGTGTTTGTTACTTATGTGTGTTTTTTCTTTTTTCAGGGCGGCTGTAAGAGCTTTTAGCCTGGCTTGTCCTGCCAATTATTGTTTTTTATTACAGATTGCATATATTGTCATTTTGGCAAATAAACGTGAACGTGAACGTGAACCACGCCTCGTCCCCTACTTTCCTTATATTGAATAATTTATGTCACCAAGTATACCAGCGACTACCAGAAGCTATTGGAGTCAGGCTGCGGTTATCTAACATTCACGCCCTGTTAGGTTTTGGTAGGTCTTGAAAAACATCACTATAGGCAGACATAGAGACACTTTTCGTAGGCGAACGTATATACAGACATGACACATAGACATGCTGCTGATCAAAATACTTTACCTCCATGTCTGAAACCGGAACTACAAAATGTCGTCAGAAGAGGACCTAGCCACTCCACAGGTAACATGTATAAAAATTAGTCCAGTATGGATATGTGGTTTTTGAGATATGCGAGCGGACAGACATACAGACATTATCTGCATGCAGGACGTAGCTAGCCATCTCTTGGTGGGGGTGCTGACCACATTGCTGAGAGTGCTGGACGATTAAACAGTTTCAGTCAATGTGAAATCGTAAGGTCTGTCCTACAGGGTAACCCAGTTCTGGAACTGCCCTGCCCCCATTTCCGATCCTGTAATCACATGCTTGGAGCCATGGGCCCCGGCCTTGGCAACTTGACAGGCTGTAATTGTGGTACGTTTCTAACTACTGTCAATGTCAATTCCAACTTCCTTTCACCTGGCATTATCACCATTATACGGTATCTATTACCACTATTCAGTATTCATAACAAAACAAGTGATCATAAGCTGCTAGCAGGGGGATGCTAACTGTGGGTAACAAATATGGGTACTACGGGCCACCCATAGTACCGGTGCTGCCCCAGCCGCCCGGGGGGGGGGGTGCTCAGTACTCCCAGCACCCCGACACTACGGCCCTGTACTGCATGCAGACAAACAAATATACGGACTTGCTGATGACTGTACTTCGCAACCATCCCGGGGGCAAAGTGAATATAACGCGACAGCCGACCTTCTTGTAAAACTTGGTTTGTAAATTCGAATCGGTTCTATGATGTGGTCCAAAATCTTTATCTCTTCATCCTTTTATGTTTTGCACTAACTCCGTCAAAAAACAACCGACTTTAATAATTTTGATACACAGAATCCTGAGGAAATTTCATACCAGAATATTACAAATTGCCTACTTCGGCCGTAAACGTACTCTCTGTACCTTCTTCAATTAAAGAAAACTCATTTTTCAACAATTAGTCGCCTTGAGCATTCGCAGCTGCAAGTCACAGCGTAAAACTTGGTTCATTTTTTCCATTGATGAAATGCTGTTCACCGTGGCTTGCAAAATGATATATGTCATTATGCATGTACATGAACGTGGCAATTAGGAAAGCAGCTGCACATGGAGCGCTAGTCGTCGTTTGCGCATACTTCACACTTTTAATAAGTTCGCCGGCTAATGGTCTCGGTTGCTGTATGGATTTTCGGTTGTATCAACCTTATTTGCGTTCGTTAAACTTGGGGCTAAAAGCAGTAGATAGGAATATCAAGACGTCTGCTGCTGATGCAGGAGCTGTTGCATTGCTGGAGACGTGTTCGCCTTCCAGCAAGACAATTCATCACAGTCGACCTTCTGCGCCATGAGACACGCCGTTCATCAACCTTCATGTGTGGCCAGCCAACAGTACTGACTATAATCCAGTGGACTAGAATGGTGTGTCTAGCGGTCACATATATCCGATTCACCAACAGGGAAGCACATAATGCGTGGGTCGCAATGTAACATACATGCTGCTTAACAGGAGAATTTCCTCCCAAAGCAGCGGTATTCCCCACAAGAAAAAATATCGTGAAATATTATTATGATAAACAATGATAATGAGTAATATTTTGCCCATGTGTCACCCCTGCAAGTTGCAACACATCTAACGGATACGGTTTTGATACGGTTTTACATGAATGACACTTTGCGATACAGAGTTTATAGGAGGGGCTCCAACCCATCCCCACTGGGGAGGAGACGCATATTGCCGCTCGATTTGTCCCCTACAGTTTCTTTAATTCACCCTCAAATGGTACCACTCCATAGAAGCTTGTATACAACACCATTAGTCATGGATCATGGGTCGAATGGTCAGTTTTAGATGAGTCACATGGGCCATAGGTCAGTTTACGTTAACCCACTGACCACGGAGGTATTCGTCCTACATTGAAAGGATCATAAGCAAACTGGATCAAATCGAGCAGTTCAGGTTAAAAGGTTTAACATGTATGACGGCGCGACTGAGATGGCTGAAATTGCAGGAGTGGACATTGCAGGGGTAAACAATGACTGGGTGGATTAAAGGAGCTCAGTTGAGTTCTCAGTGCAGCAATAATCTGTTAAATAAAATGCTTTATGGCGTAAACGTTGTAGAAGCATGCACGAACTATAAAAACTTGCAAACCGATTTGTGTGTGTAAAAATTTGATAAATTTAATAATTTACCGTCTTCATATCCACAATGTTCAATACAATATTACAATTTCCGTACACTGTGTCTCAAAAAAATACTTGACTTTTGATCATAACTTCGGCAAATGCAGACCGATTTTCAAAATTCTTTTACTAACAGATTCTCAAGGAAACTATATGTAACTACTGCAGGCCTTCTACCTCCCCTTAACTGTGTTGCTACACTACCTTGCGAAATTCAAAAATTTTAATAACGGATGAACTTTTAGTCATAACATCAAAATTAATCAATTTTGCTGGGCTGGCTGCAGTGTACAGCTGAGAGCCGTAGCGATCTCCGGAACAGTCGATTCTGTCTTGCGAATTCAGCGAGTTTCGTGTGGCTACAATACAGTTAAGCTGCTGCTCAACTCAGCTCCTCCACTTCGTCATTGTCCACTCATGCAATTTCAGTCCACCCGCGCGATTATGTTGCATTTTCTCCGCGGTTTAGCTAAAGCTGTTAAAGCTAAATTCTGAGTGCATCTATGCGTTCATACGTGGATTGTAGAATTTTATTTTATTTATGAAGACAGATAGTCAACTTATTTGCTATTGTTGCTGGCTAAACATATGGATCATTAGTCATGCTAGGTTGTTATAACCCCAAGACTCAATTATATAATCGCACAAGAAAAAACTATAAACTAAAACAAGGATTAGATACCCTTCTATTTATAAAGAACAACCACAATCGGCCAATAAAAACTATAGTAAAAATCAGTATTTAAAGGGTCACTGGGTCACTGACTGCTCTCCTATTAACAAATGCGTAGGCTCGTGTGTGCGTAGTGTAGAAATCATATAAGCCTACTGAAATGAGATACTGACACGTGTCGAATACTGTTATGGAGTGATTTGGGTCGAGGTGGATAGGTTTCGTACGAAAATAACGATCACGTTGGTGGAGTCGTGAAAAGTGGACCCCAAGGGCTAGACGGCATAAACGTATCATCTCCATCACGATGAAAGCATTCAGTCCACATGTAATGAAGCTTTTCCGTTTGAAAGAGGCTCGTGCTTTGCCAGCTAATTTACTCACGAAGCCACGCAGCAGTTTGCATCAATTTCATTTCATCACAGATGCAGATGCAGTAGACGAATCCACGGTAAAATGTGGCGCACCCGGGAGCTCCATTTTTATCATCAGTACAAGCACTGACTTCCTCAACCTCCCTCTCTCCCCCGATGACGGCAAAACGATAGGCCCCGTCGATGGCCATTTCGGTCATTTCCGGTGATTAGGCCTACACCATACCGTCGCTCGCGGCAAAATGATAGGCCTGTGACTGTGACTTCCAGTTCACGTTTAGATGTAACTGTGGCTCGGTCGCGCTTATTTTTCGAGATATTGACAACCTCGAGGATGCTTCGGCCACTTCTGATGGTGTCAGGTGTCGCCTGTTTGTTGTCAGGATAACTCCAAAAGTTATGGGTGAATTTTCGTAAAATTTTAAAAATAGGTTGACTATGGACTAGAGTTGAATAAATTTTGGCAATAATCAAGAACATATTCGGGGCATTTTGTCGTATTCATATATGATCCAGTAGTCCACCAATATGGTAAGTGAAACTGAATTTCGGAAAAGCAGTTACGACTCAGTGTGGAAAAATTTAAACCGATATACTTGGTACTCGCCGCAATACATAGGGTGACACTGACGTAATTTGTTCATTCCTATATATGCCAGCTCTTCTGGTCGCCATGATGTACGGCAGAGAAATGTAAATATTTTTGCAGCACCTACAGTCAGATCGCCGATCTGGCGCCTGCACTAATCGTACACCTATACTTATTATTTGAATAACGTGAGAAATCTCCACCAGTTACATTGACAAAGTTCTACACCATGCCTTACAAGGTGGAGATTGTATCGAGACCATAGATTACTATGACGTCATTTCACTCTATCTATAGCACTGCGTCGATTTCGGTGTGGCGAGGCGGAGGTTAGCGCTCTATCTGGTGCTGTCTAGTTCCGATGTTAAGTGATAGGTCGGCTGATAATAATTAACGTCACGATCAATCTGTGATAGGCTACCACATCTGCCTACATCAATCACTATAAATTATCTGCATGAGATTCTAAACTGGCGTCGACCTCGTGCCACAATGCGACGGACATGAAGACATAGTGAAGGTTAATCGAATCAGCTGATGGACACTGGCGACTCACTTACTGCTTCTTTAAGCCCGGTCCACACCAGCAAGAATGTCGAAGCAACATTGTCGAATGCTACAATGTCGAATGTTGCTTCGACAATGTTGCCGTTTGGCATCATTGGCGAAGCAACGTTCGACTTTGTTGCCAAAAACGGAAACAATGTCGAACGAGTTTTGCGTTGACATTTCGTACTCTCGACAAAGTCGAACGTTGCTTCGACATTGTTGCTAGTGTGGACCGGGCTTTATGCAGTGCGTTACAGTAGGACTCGCGCGCCGAGGTAAATTAATCCCCGTAAAAGACGACAGTCGCTGAAAACTGAGCCAAGAATATAAGTGAAAAATAATATTTTTTTGCAAAAATGGACAGTCGTAAAAGAGACGCATATCATATATAGTCAAGAACGTATGTACTTTTTAGGCTGTTTGAATTGGACGATGAATTAAAAAAATCTTTTTGAAAAATTTTGGCGATTAAAGAAATGTTCTTGGCTAAAACATTTCCGTCCATTTAACCATGGTGGCAGCCAAAAACATTTCTTTAATCACTAATTTTAAGAAGTTTTTTAGTAGCAAAGCAGACTGAATTGAAAAATGAATATAAGTAAACGCGGCAGATAAAGCTGACATCACTCAGTCGTAGGCACGTGACACTAGGCAAGAAGTAAGCAACTTGTGCACGGATAGCTGACCGCTTCGGGCGAATACTGTATTGTATTATTCCACACAATACAGCCTTCTAGTTCCAACTGCAGATCGACATCCCGATGCTTCGGTTACACAATTGTCTCTTCATGCAACACCAAACAGCTTCGTTGTCCACTGACAAACCATAAGAGTTGTGACTACAACTCTTATGGTTTGACCTCAGGTACTTTTTAACCTTTCTTATTATGTCACCAAAGTGAGCGGGCGGCGTTAAGCAACGCTGCCATCTTGCCGTCGGTCATCCGTCTGTCTGTCTGTTCAAGCCCCTAACGCAGAAGTGGCCGAAATGTTTTAAAGTCAGAAACACTTGCGTCGTCGATATCTCGAAACAACGTGCAATATGTCGCCCTTGCTGTGCGAAACCCCCAAAATCGACCTATCAGTAATCTAAATAGTGGCGTCTGCCTTGCAGGCAATCCAGCGAGTAAATATTAGCTTACGTTTTGCCTGAAGGATAAGGTCTTCCGATGGTCGATGGAAGTGGAGGTAAGCACAGTGGTTGTGTCCTATCTCCGTACTTGTTCAACATCCTAGCGCATATGGTGATGAGGGAGACCCTCGATGGATTTCAAGGTGGCCTACAAATTGGAGGGCAAATAGTCACGAACCTTCACTACGCTGATGACATCATCCTGTTGGCCACTACGGAGGCAGAACTACAGGAGTTGGTGGATCGCCCAGACCGAGTCAGCAGTACATACAGTATGCAGCCTACTCATCAACGTCGACAAGACGAATGTCATGATGAGCGACGGCATAGCGTGCCACATACTCATTCAGAATGACCAACTGGAGCAGGTGGATACGTTCCCGTACCTTGGCTCTATGATTACAGAAGATGGTGAGCGTATACGACGGAATACCGTACCAAGTTAAACAGAGGGCAGGCGATCGGAGCATCACTGCAGAAAACATGGAAATATCACAGCATACCGATTTCAACGAAAATACGAGTAACGAAAGCGCGCGCTAGTGCTCTACTATGGCCCGTGGCAAAGTATACGGCTGTGAAAGCTGGACACTCAGAAGGAATGAAGAAACACGTCTTGACGCCTTTGAGATGAAAGGGCTGAGAAAGATTCTGCGGGTTTCGTGGACAGCAAAAAACAAGTGGGTTCTTAACAAAGCTGGAGTAAAGAGGTAACTGTTAGACACTGTCAGAGCAAGGAAGCTAGCATACTATGGTCACACCATGCAGAAACAAGGGAGTTGCCTGGAGAAAGAAATAATGCAATGAGCAATGTGATTTGCACGCAAGCGAGGAAGACCACGCACGACCTGGATGGACAACATCAATACGTGGACAGGACTCCCAGTGGAAGAGTCAATCAGAATGACGGACGCCAAACAGAGATAAATGGAGAAATTACGTCCATGGTGTGGCCAACCCTTGGATCGAGGACGGCTAAAGAACAGAACAAAACAGTAGCAAATGGAACCCTGCGGGAACAGCGGGATACGGTGACAACTCGCGATACGGCTAATGGAAATTAATGGATGAGCACGCGCATGACAGGCGTGAGCTATTAATCGCAGCGAACGCCGCCATCACGACGTGTGCTTTTAGCGAAAACATCTAGAAGACATGATTGAATTCAGCTTGCCGGAATTAACTGTAAACAATAGGCCTATTTTCAAAAAGCCTAATATTTAATGTTCACGAATACATGCAGTCCTGGATTACCCAATGGGCTAAAGGGGCTGCAGCCCAGGGCCCCCAAAGCCGATGAGGGGCCCCCAAAGCCAAGACAAAAAAATTTCACATAGAATTTGATCGCCGTCACACCATGCAGTGCTTCATGTGTGTGCAGCGCATGGTTATTGTCGACTGTCGAGTCAGTGCAGATTTTACCCGCACGGGTAATAGCCATCATCGTGTGTCTGTGTGTCTGTCTGTGTGTCACACGCCGGTATTGTATCAAAACGGCTAAACGTAGGATCAGGATCATGCAAACAACACCACGTGATAGCCCAGGGATACTAGTTTTCTGACGCCAAAATTCGTTGGTGACCCCGCTTTCCCCCTGAAATTTGCGCTTAAAGTGACCCACCCCCCTTTCTAACAGCACAATTTCAACCAATATTTGCTCATAGCGCCCTAACCGTGAGAGCTGGGAAAAAAGTTCAATTAGCACTAATAGGAAGTCGACAACGCGCTTTCCAACAAGCCACAGATGAACCGTGTACGTTACCCCTACATTACGTCCCCAACGGGTACTACGTGGCACAAAACACGATTTTGCTATTTTTTTCCAGTAAATTTCAACTTCCGTCGAATAGTCTGCTACAAAGTTTCTGTGTGCGAAAACTTGCAGCAGCAAAGTTGTAGCTACATCATTCCTCTATCTAACGTTCCATAGATGGATTGCGGGCGACGTCCCAATCTACCTAAAATTTGCTCTCAAAGTGACCCACCCCCATCGGAAAACGCCGATTTCGACAAATATCGCTTAATAATGCCGCAGCCATGAGAGCTAGCAAGATAAATTCAATTAACACCAACAGGAAGTCGACCACGCGCTTTCCAGCGAGCCATAGATGAACCGTGTACGTTACCCCTATCCCCCAAAGGGTGGATCAAAATTTTACATTTGGCATGGCCTTTTATTTCCTCGTTGCAGGTAATCGTAGACATTTCAAACTTAATATGTGGGTTGAACATAGCAAGTCCCAGCCTACGGATGATAAAATGTCCCTCAAATGGGCGTGGCCACATCACGTGACCCATTTTAAATTTTTAGTCCCCTCAAGATATCTCTGGAACGGCTTAAGCTAGAGACTTCAAATTTAGTGTGCATGTTGATCATAGCAAGTCCCAGCCTTCGGACAACAAATTATCTCTGAAAGGGGCGTGGTCACTATCACGTGATCCCTTTAATTTTTGGAAAATAAGCGATAATATCTCGAAAACGGTACGAGATAGCATCATAGTTTCTATTAAATTCGAATAGGAAGTCGTATATCGAATGGTTATGTTGCCGATGACCTTGGGTGACCCTAAGCACGTTAAACCACCTCAATTTCTACATTTTGCACTGCCTTATGCATCTTCGTAATTAGCGATCGCAAAGACTACAAATTTGATGTAAAGGTTGAATGTGCAAGTCACAGCCTACGGACAACAAACTGTCCCTGATTGGGGCGTGGTCAGGTCATGTGACCCGTTACAAAATTTTGGGGCTCCAGTCATATCACTGAAACGGCTGAACCTAAAGTCGTCAAATTTTGTACACGAGTATGCAATATCAATTCTATGCAAGAGGATGACATATCACCAACAAAAGGACATGGTTATGGTCACCTGACTGTTTTAAAATTTTGCCGTTAGTCGTGATGTAGCGCGACGCGCGGGTTTGTCAGCGACAGCTGAGCTACTTGTAATAATAGATCAACTACTCCTGTCGAAAAATTTGTTTTGCTTAGCACGAAACTGGCTTTGCAAAACAAACATTTTAGTGCCCAAAATGCTTTAAAACTCATCTACAGGCATGTCGGATTTCAGAACATTTTTCCGGGGATAACACCCCGGACCCCCTTTGGAAGGGAAAGGGGGAAGGAAGGAAGGGGGAGGGGAAGGGCCCCTATCATACTGTTAGCCCAGGGCCACCCAACATGTAAATCCGGCCTTGAATACGTGACTCTAAAACGTGAGTCTACTGCGTGACTGGATATACGAAATACGAAATTACTGCATTATCTCGATTTTAGTTGCATGTTTACCACTGTCCAAATACACGATTGATTGACAAAATTTGTAAAATTGAAGTACTGACTGAATTGGGGACACATGCATGCAGCCGCAATTTATGGTTGTAGACTACCAGTGTTGTGCAAGATACTTTTAAAAAGTATTCTGAAGACACAATCTTCAAGATACTTTTTGAAGATACGTTTTGGAAGATGCTTTTGCCTTTACCTGCTCATTTCTACTTTTGTGTATTTTACATAATGTTATTATAATTGCTATAAAATAAGTTATTTTACCCCCTAACTGCTGTGTGTTTGTTCATGACGTAACAGTTTTTGATTTTGACATAAGCAATTCATCAAAAATGGGTTTCCTATTTCAAATTTCAGCCTTAGTTAAAGATGATCATAGGCCTACAATACAATAAGATACGACACGGTAGATTAACGTGCGCTCAAAAGCTGACGAGATGGCCAGCTTAATCTAGCGCATGGCACATAAACAAAAAAATAAGGGAAAAATAAAACAAAAACCGAGTAGCTCAGCAGAAACAGTCCACACAATCTTACAAACTGTTGCGTCATTTACATGCAATTGTTATTTGACAGTTAACACACCTGGAAATTAAACGAATTAACACAACTGACGTTGGTTAAAGTGACACCAACCTTTATCATTAAAAGTTTATTAGGCTTATTATTAATATTACGGTACGAAAATATCGAATACCATACAAACCACGACGATCATGACAGCACAAAACAAGAAATGCTGCCTCTTTCAATGTTTGTAAGATTTCGTATTTTGATTTGAACTACAGTAGCCTTAAAGCATGTTGTCATTGAATAAGCTTTTTTGATTAAGTATCCTGGGAAAAGTATCTTTCAAAAGTATCTTCATTTTGTCAAGATAGTTTCAAAAAGGCCTCGTAAGATACAAGATAAAGACATTTTTAAAAGTATTCTGAAGATAGAAGGGAGAGTGCTATGTTAATTTATGTCTGCAAGATACAAGATACTATCTTGAAGACAGTATCTTGCACAACACTGTACACTACTTGACATTTTTCTTTATATCTGTACATTTTGGAAACGAAATCATTATACAATATGCTTTTCATAGGTTCGGTTCACAATTCGCTTAATTAATTCATAAACATTTGTAAAATTTTAGCCGGGATTTGTCGTGGTCGGAAGCAGCTGCTGAGCGCGCATGACGCAACATTAACGAGATGGCTGTATTATGTGGGAAACTCACAATACAGTATTCGGCACAAAACGCTCGACTGTCTGTGCACAAGCTGTTTACTTCCTACATTCGACGATGCCTAGTGTTACGTAACTCAACAGTCGACGGTGATTGGCCGCCTGCGACTGAGTGGTGTCAGCGTTATCTGCCGCGTTGTCAACCCGCGTAGTGCGTCGCAGAAAATTTGGGGAGGTTTCTTGTACGGAGTATATAGGCCAGGGATTGACGTTAAATTGATTTCAACGGTAAAATGGAAACTTTAAATCCCATAGAGGGTTATTTTGCTAGTTAATATCTTGCGATCTGTAATCATTGCGGAGTTATGACTACCTGAAGTCGCAAGACGTTAAATTTGTTTTTAGAATTTTTGGCATTTTTTGGAAAAACGATCCCCCAGTCCCCACCCCGTGGCTACGCTACTGTTGCTAGAGACGGAGTAGCGTGGTCGGTCTATGTGTCTCTCTGTATGTATGTGTGTCTGTTTGTCACGTTCGTGAGCCCTGCAAAAACGGATGAACTGATCGAGATGCCGCTTAAAGGGCTGACTCGGGTGGTTCCAAAAAACCATGTGTTAGATGAAAGTCTAGATCGGAAGAATCAATTCGCAGTCAAAATTGACAAGTCGTCGATCCAGCATTTTGTCAAGATTCTTTTGACCAGTCTTCCTCTGTTATGGTTTCGTGAGGCAGACGATCGATGCTGCAGCTGCACCGTCACGCAATTAAGCGGCTTTTCAGCGCACGCTAAACAATTTGTCGCCATATCGTTTCGTAAAGCTGCACCGCCAGACACCTTAGCGTCATTGTTGAACCTAAAGCCTAGTTCACATTGCACGAAATGAAACGAACTGGAGTTACTGGGTCCGTGTATCTGCCGTTATTTTGGGTTTTGACCAACACTGGAAAATTTAAAATAAAATATGAACATCCATTTTATTTCCCACCAAAAATGAAAAACTGGATAGTTACCCATTAAATGTCCATTACAGAAAAGAAATTACGACATTTATGAATGCTAAAACGGAAAATCATTCAAAAGCGACGACTAACTGACCAATTTCGGCGATTATAATTGATTACGTAAAACACGGTTTAAGTTTGAAAATAAAAATGGATGTTCGTATTCCGTTTTTCATTCTGAGTGGAAAATGACAATAATGATAAATGTACAGACCCCGATTCAGATCAGTTCAGTTCGTATGATGCGAATGAGGCTTTACGTAACCAATCGTAATAACCGAGATTTGTAATTTTGTAATTTGGTCGTCACTTTTGATTAAGTTTCCGTTTAACTTACGTTTTAGCAGTTCTTAAATATCGTAATTTCCATCTTAATTTGGAAAATTAATAAGAAATAGTGCTAAATGGTAGCTCTACTCCTTTGACGTATAAGTCCATTTTCATTTTTCATCTTTAGTTAAAATGGAAAATGGATGTTCATATGCCATTTTTAAATTTTTCATTGTCTTTGGAAATAAAAAATAACAGTAGATATACCGAGCGATATATACCGATATATAACACTTCAGTTCATTTTAGTTCAGTTCGTGCGATGTGAACGGGGCTTAACAGCAATCGATAGCCAGGGTACGTGTTTATCACCGAGATATAGCATAATAATCACTAACGACTTGAATCAACATCGTACAGCACGCTATACACTCGCTGTCTGTCGCATGGCACTGCCTACTCTCCTCCAACAGACAATTTTGCATCTCGCCAGTGATGACTGCTTCGAGAATAAGAAGGACGTACAGGGTAGGCTACACCAAAAACTCTACGCTGTTGTCTTAACGGTTTCATCCCATCATCCCTAATATAATTTAGGATAAACCGAAGATATTCTATGTGCTGTAAAGCATCTGGATCCGTACAGTCATTTCGACAGAACGCCGGCTTGTGACCGATCAACGGACATCGGGTTATAACATAAGCAGCGCTTTGCATGCATTGCATATTCTAAAATGTAGGCCTACTGTTTTTGGTCAATTCCGTACTGTCAGTCTATTCTGTGGTTTACTGTCTTAGGTCTTATATTTAGTATTTTTAAGTTTCTATATCGTACTGTTTTATTGTGCGTATTAAATGATGATGACGATGATGATGATGATTGTGGATCACTTTCGAACAGTAACAACGCCCAGTGCACACATTTTATGAGCAGTCCTTACAGCTGTCTGTTGGCTTAGTTATCGATGTAGCCGTTTTTGCCATTTAACCAGGGTCGATTCCTACTTTGCATTAGACACGTTTTGTGATATCAAAGATCATGAGGAAACTCAAAGAGGTCACTGTTGACAGTTGACAAGATTTCAACTGACCTAGAGTGTCGCGTGGTCCTTTTATGACAACTGACAGTCTTGTTATTGAGTGTGGTTACTTCGCCCCCGGGCAGTGTGCGACGTGTTGTGATAGGGTGTCTGTATGTCTGTCTGTTTGTCTGTTAGTTTGTGTCTATTCGCTCGCATATGTCAATAACAACACGTCCAAAATTTCATAAAATTTTATGTGCGTGCTACCTGTGGCTGAGGCTGGCGCTTCTCTGCCGGCAATGCGATACGTTATGTACTTCCGGTTTTGTGGATGACGTCATGTTTCCATATAATGGAGGGAATACGACGGAATCAAAGACGACGCGTATGTTTTATCCAGTTTGATCGCCAGTGGCGGTACCGGGAGCGAAGTTTGCCGTCTCCGACTGCATATTGTTGTGAGTAGCAGTAAGTAATAGTTTGCCTGTAGGTAAGACTAATCCCAGCAGTAGCTGTACGTTTTATAATACGACAAATAAAATATCATATTTACGTCTTGGTCGATGGTAAAAGTTGCAGTGGCAATCATCACAATCATCATCATCATCATCATCATCATCATCACTTCAGTAATATTTCTCTGTCGATTAATTTCGTCCGACACGCGTAGGATTTGCTTATTTCGGCGAAGCGCACATCCGAAGCGGCGCAAGTCGTGACAGGTTGCATTTGATATATTGTCCTGCTTTCATACGGCTGGCTGACAGTGGAATATTGCAGGAAGCGAAGGTCTGTGATGAATTGGGGGAAATTTTGTAGTGTAGAATGCGGTGATTTTGAAAGATATAGAACCAATTTGTCAATCAGAAATGCAGAATGTGCCCAAACTACGTTACTTCGATTTGTTGTACAGGTTGTATAACACTCGATATAGCTCACCTGTAACAAGTAAACTAGATGGCTGTATTGTGTGGAATGCCCACAATATACAGTATTCGGCTGGAAACGCTCGGCTATATCTAATAAGTGGTTCCTTGGGCCCACCCGAGTCCTCAACACAAACGGCATCTCGATCGCTTCCGCCGTTGTTTTGCAGCGCTCACTAGGTGACAGACCGACAGACCACGCTACTTGGTCGGTAACAATAGGCGGCATCTACGTATACGTAGTACTGCGATGTGGTCTAATAATAATTGTACTATTGTAGCATATCTAGACTCTTAAGCCCCGTCCATACTAGCAACAATGTCGAAGCAACATTGTCGAACGCTACAAGTTGAACGATTCTTTCGACAATGTTGCTTCGACATTGTTGCCGTTTTCGGCAACAATGTTGCCGGTTTGGGCAACAATGTCGAAAGAAATTTCGTCCTTTCGACAATGTCGAAACAAATTGATCATGTTCAATTTGTTTCGACATTGTCGAAAGGACGAAATTTCGTTCGACATTGTTGCCGTTTGTGGCAACAAAGTCGAACGTTGCTTCGACAATGTTGCTGGTGTGGACGGGCCTTAAACTGGTTTCCGTGCTTTTATCGTCGAACGGAACAAGGTAATCGTAGACAGCAGACTTCGCTTCGCCCGCGGTGTGGAATCGCACGCTTAACTAGGGCCTAACTATATACTTCTTTAACCTAAGTCCAGTTAATGCTAAATTCACTTAGCTTTCCAACGTCCGTGCGACCATCACATCGGGATGCGTTCCATCATCTCTAATTATTCAGGATAAACCGAAGATATTCTATGTGCCGTAAAGCATCTCGATCCATACCTGTAGCCATTTCGACAGAACGCCAACTTGTGACCGACATACGGACATCGGGCTATAACAATAAGCAGCGCGCTATGCATTGTTGCAATTGATACAATGACAGGATAACATGTTAGTGTTGACCATGGCGAAGAACTATTCGCGATACAAACTTTGTACAAATATAGTAATATCAACCCTCTGCGAATAATTTTATTTAGAGCTTGGAACAATATCCTGAATGTCGTTAATATACAGAGTGCAGCAAAAAGTAAAAACTTAGAATTTTAAAGCTATCCCTTAAAACATTTAAGTGAAATTTTAAATATTCCTTTGGTAGTCACATCAACCGATAACTGTTCATGTCAAACTGTAACGAAGTTAAGCAATTTTATTAAACGAAACGACCTCTGTTCTGCGCTCGACCTGTAGCTAGCGGGTGACCAATTATATAGGTAAACCGTCCGCTATAGGTCAACCAACCAGGCCAACTCAGCCTTTCATCCCGTCGGGGTCGATAGATGAGCAGTAAGCTGCAACTGGATGTCTGCTGCCTCCGTTAGGGGTGACGACATCTGGTAAACGCTTACGGAGGAAAGGCAGGCATGGTGTAATTTTCAGGTAAAACTGTATGATCCATGTCTGAGCGCTTTGAGACTATGTATGCGTAGTAAATGGCACTATATAAATACTATTCCTTGCCTATCATTTCCTTTCATTGGTCGTAAACTTTGACTGATATGACCTTAATCTGAGGGAGAAATTAACCTGCAAGGATCAAGATGAACAATCGTGCTAGGTAGGCCTATCTAGATCGAATATAATTTTGTTTGAAAGTGATCGTGAGAACACACACATACATACACCGGCAGATCTCTCTTATACATTACACGGTTTGTTGTCATTAAGCCCCGTCCACATCAGAAATAATGTCGAAGCAACATTCGACTTTGTTGCCAAAAACGGCAACTATGTCCAACGAGTTTATCGTATAATTTCGTCCCTTCGGCAAAGTCAAATCAAATTGAACATTGTTTTGACTTTGTCGAAAGAATCGTTCGACTTGTAGCATTCGACAATGTTGCTTCGACATTGTTGCTGGCGTGGACCGTGGCGTTCCTGCATAATATCGGTCTCGGTTCCATACCCCGTGGGATTCCATGGGGAAAATAAACATGTGAAATATTCCATGGATATTCCCTGAAAAACAAGTGCCATATTCCTTGGGATTCTATGGAGTCTTCATGGAATCCCATGGGGTATGATATGAAACCCGGAGGGCTATTCTGCAGGATCGGATATAAGCCTGTATTTGGCATGCCGTCACAGTGAAAGGCAGGTGCTTGCCCCAGTTCGTCAGATGTGTAGCTAATCGTATACGCTGCAGGCGGCCGCGAAATTCACCGTTCTGCAATTGACGGCAATCCAGTAGCGTGACCCCGCAGTTGCTGCGGCTGCGTCGTGTCCCGATATAAGCGGCACCGCATCAGTGACACATCACGCACGCATAACATTGATGTCGCCTCTGCCATACCGTCAACACTAGATGCCCCTATAAGACGAATATGTAATTACGCTAACTGCAAGTGACTGAGACCCTACACATACCGACTTAGCACGATATCAGTACAAAAATACAGCAGACACTCAGACTCAAAAAGAGCTCAGAAAGTGCTGAGTTAAGCGATCGGGTCGAATTACAGTGAATTCAGAGGACACAGTAATGCGTATCATTGCGCACAACTGTCGTACACAACACAGCACAGAGCAGTTGTGATTATTTTCCATCTTATCACCCAGACAAGCATCAGAGCCCAGATGATGCTGTCTATTGAAGGGGAGGGGGACTTGTGACGGAAATGGGATCGTTTAGGGTAGATAGGGGTCAGTGAAGGTCAACGGAAATAGTGCCATTCGATAGAGCGCATACGAGTTCCTATCAGCGTGTCATAGTAACTATGTCCCTATCTTGCACCGTTTCTGAGATATAGCAAGATATTGGTTGGCGGCGGACGGGAAAGCAATAGGCGCTGAATCCCCGGGTGGTACTCACTTTGCAGACGGCGCCATTTAGGACTCACTTCGTGTCAGCCTGAGGAGTAGGCTTACTTTCGGCACGTGTCACGTTTTATTCGGCTATACTTGCATAGTTTTGTACACCCATCGTTGCAGTAGATTCAACTATCGCATAGCGAGCATGTGATGCTCCGTGTCACATACATGCAATGCTGAAGTGTCATCAACAGACTTCCATACAACCAACCTTGTTCATGTTAAATGGGCCGTAATTGTTATCCACGAACATCGGCTACCACCAAAGTTGTTGATGACACCGCGTATTCCTCCGCCAGTGCATCGTCGTGGACGCCGACCACCGTGGCGGATGGACACAAATTTTCAGCGGTAAGGCGTCTGAGCCGGACACTTCTCGACAGGTCAAAATAGCAATTTGTACTTATCCCACCTACATTTGGCGCCCCGGTTGGGGATGATCCCATGGGAATTTCGTACAGATCTTTTGCATCATAAAACTAGAGTCCCTTGGTTATAGTGCGGCGTTATTTTTGAGATCTTATGTTTGACCGTTTTGATACAATACCGTCTTGTGTCAGACGGACAGACAGACGGACACGCGATGACAGCAAATGCCGCGATAGCATAGCGTCGCGCGGGTAAAAATTCACGAAGCAATACACATTAGTTGCACGAGGCTTGAAAGCTGGCATTAAAATGTCGCCATGTACTTATTAAAATGTCATCGAACTGCGTTAAAGACGACATCACTGAGATCATGTTTGTGAAATAATAGGCACAGAACGATGCTGTTCATTCCACTCGATGTTACATGCCGCGTGATTGCAAATTCTATTCATAAACCACAAAATATGATAGACATTCGGGGTGGTCACAACTCAAGTCGGGGATGGGGAGGACGGTTGCGGGAGGCAATATCAACGTTTTTCGTGGCCGTAACGAAGCCTCGTACATGCGATGGTGCAATATTGTGACTATTGTTGACATCCCGTCGGTTTCAGCGTGTCCAGAACTGTGCTGCGCGCATAGTCATGGACGTTCCACAACGTACTCCATCTTTAAACTGTCAGCGCATGCAAAATAAAATAAAATGAAACTGCAATACATGTTTCTTTCAGCATTTATTTTAATTTATTTTACATGTGCGGACGGCAATATCTCTGTTCCAGTAGCTTCATTGGCTCTCCAAAGCCTGCTACTATCACATTCGTCAACTTCGCTGTATCGGGCCTTATCTTGATTCGTCAACTGCCTGTACCATTGCTACCTCTATAGTCCACTCCAAACTTGATTACTGTAATTCTCTATACTATAAACTCCCTATGTCTCAATTATTCCGTCTCCAGCAGATCCAGAACTCTCTTGCTCCAACGTCATTAAAGCTCCTAGGTCCTGTCATATCACTCCCATCCTACGCTCTCTCCACTGACTCACAATCAATGAACGCATCGAATACAACTACTTATACAAGCTCCTCTCACTTACTTACAAAGTTCTCACAACTTTATTAATTAATTTTGCTTTACTTAGTTTGTATTGTGTTTCACTTTGTTTGTTTTTATTAGTCAGTATGTTATTATTTTTTGTACTTCTGCTATTCTTTTTGTATTGTACTTCATTTCACGCGTTTGACGTGATTTTTATTATACATAATAAT
>Ga0209780_1000456_pt1 | contig 21726 bp, 16 predicted proteins | sample WorMetexBAHAMAS2_FD_187384 | JGI IMG/M metagenome (GOLD analysis project Ga0209780, IMG submission 187384) | Marine gutless worms symbiont microbial communities from Max Planck institute for Marine Microbiology, Germany - Inanidrilus exumae... | ecosystem: Host-associated > Annelida > Digestive...
CATTAAAATACAGTGGTGTAGTGTTTTGATCCGTGGTGTTTGTATGGTACTGGTTTTTTCTTAGGTAGTGCGGCAACACAATTAAGGTGATGCTACAGTCCTAACTACCACATTGTGCGCTATAAATTTCTGGTTGTAACAGTAAAAAAATTATTAAAATCGGTCTTCTCTACGTTAAGTTATGCTTATACAAAGAAAACACCCACTTTTTTGGCCCACCCTGTATCTCCGTATATATGTGAAACAGTACACCACAGTATACCTGAGGAAAATGTTTAGGCCCTCCACATTGCACTGCCTGTATGCGTTTGTCCCAATTTCGGCTGAATGAGTGTAAAATCTTGAAATTATATTTTATGAACATATTGGTATGTAACTAGAACACTGCAGGTGAAAGTGGTAACATCATCATCAGTTTCATCAACTCATCAATTTCACACAGCTGACTCCATGTTCAATGCTTATAAAAACATCAATCAACAGCCAATTGTCCGCATTACGACTCTCTGCATGTTTACCACTGACAAAGATGGCAACCTGGCACTTAGTTTCATTCCTTCCACTAATAATGTCACGTCTCACTTAAAAAGCCTACATGCTCAACGCGACAGGCCACATCTCAAGCATTGATGGAACAGGATTCATTATGGCGCAAACACAGGCACAGTTTATCAGTAAAATCTGTTGCAACGGAAACAGGAAATGGCTAAGATGGACTAGCTGCAGCAGGTACTAAACGGACATACGTTGCAATATACAACTAACAGGTTCTACCTCTACATTAAATGTTGTCTGTCATATATACGGTTAGCAGGAACTACACTGCTGTTTGCAAACACACTCGGACATGTCAAGTTTATTTAACCACAGTTTTGATCTTGAGCATGAAAATGGACGTTTTCAAACACGATTATGAAATCGTGTTTGAAAACGTCCATTTTCATGCTCAAGATCAAAAAAGCGTTTGGCGGCTGAGCTAAGCTGGACCTGCTGGGGAGCTTACAGCGCTACCCCATATCTGGACATGGGGAAAGGTACGTCAGGTGTGAACTGAGAAAGGGAAGTATGGTAAAAGGCTGGGTAAGAAATGGGCAACAGGGTTGGGAGGAAAGGTTTGGAAAGGTAAGGGAAGGGGCAGAAGAGGCAAGAGAGACAACACCGATTAACACTCAAACTTGGGCTTTGGTATCAGACCCACTTCATGACGCCGAACCAACTGGTAGGTTATAGTAAGTTTTACCGCGCCACGCGCGGTATATGCTGTCGTCATGTGTCCGTGAGGAAAGAGGCCAAAATATGCTGTCTTGGGGTTATAGCCCCGAGTCAAGCGCGGGAGCCAGAGCCTATAGTAGCGGTCCAGGGGCAAAGCCACCTGAAGCTGAAAGCAATTTTAAAACTAATTAGCCCGTACGGGACTGGTGGTCGACTCCTACTTACTGTCAACTTCAGTCACGTGACACAAAAACTAGGACAAAAATCAAAAATCCGGCCCCGATGATGCATCACTCATCGACCTCTACCTACATACCAAATGTCATTGAAATTGAAGAAACTTTTTGTGGACGGACGGACGTACGGACGGACATTTGAAACCACTTTATTAGGTCGACCTAATAAGTAAGCAATACTCCACTCTAGATTAGACTATTTTGACCTTTTGGAGCTTTCAGATATTTTGTCCATTACTGCTTACTTGTTATATAACTATGCACAATTCGGCAGTAAAGCAAATTTACTGCAGCCATGCTGTTGGGGCAGGATCACACGTTTGGGGCTATCTGTGATATTTGGAGGAGGGCTTAGCTCCCACGGCCCCATACTGTCCATGCTCCTGCCGTCAGTCACAAGCCGGCACTTTATAGAATGGTTGAACGTAAGATCATGCAAACAATGCCCAGGGACTATAGTTTTCTGATACCTAAGATTTAGGCAAAATTCAGACGGCGACACCCCCAATGGGACGCCAAATAGAGGTGGGGTAAGTTCAAATTGCCGATTTTCGACCAATATGTCGCTATATCTCAAAAACGGTGCAAGAAAGGGACAGTTACCATGGAATGCAAATAGGAACTCATATGCTGTCTATCAAATGGTGCTATTTCCAGTGCCCTTGAGTGGCCCTAATAACCCGAAACCACATTTCCACATTTTGTATCGCCTTTCGTATCTTCGTAGTGGGTGGAGATAGAAACTTCCAATTTGATAGATAGGATGACTGTACCAAGTGTTTGCCCATGGATGGCAAACCATCCCTGAATGGGGCGTGGTCAGATTCACATGGCCCATTTTAAATTTTGGGGACCCAATGATATCTCTGTAACGGCTAAAGCTAGTGGTCAATATTTGCACATAGGTATAGACTATATCAAGTACTAGCTTACGGATGATAAGCCACCCCTAAAACCAGGGTTGTTAACGATACTTACAAATAGTATCGCCGATATCGATACCGATACTTTTTGTCAAAAGTATCGACGATACCGATATCAATACGTTCACAAAAAGTTACCGCGATAGTTTTGCCGACACTTTTATCAATAGATTTTGCTGATGTAATCTCGGAACTTCATTTATTGACTTTTCCTGTTAGAATAAAAACGACATTTGTGATGACTGACAAACACGACAAAGCAATAAAAAATACGCACAGTTTATTAGACGACTACTAAAAACGTCTGAAACTACGTACAACCGTGTAAACCGCTCTCACAATTTAACTGATGAAACATTCGTTGTGCGCCACACTGTATTCGCGAAATTAGCCCACCTAGCGTAGTTTGGCCTTGCTCGTCACAAAGTATCTGTAATTTGATATCGGCATTTCTAGCCATAAAACGTATCGGTATCGGCGATACCTTATCGATACTTTTTCAAAAGTATCGGCGATAACTCTATCAATATTGAAAAAGTAGCGGCGATAATTTATCGGCGATACTCGATACTTCGACATTAACAACCCTGCCTAAAACGGGCGAGCTAAATCAGGCTAACTGACGCGCACAGTCATATCTCTGAAACGGCTAAAGCCACAGTCGCCAAATATTGTGTACAGGTAGAATATAACCAAGTGTTAACCTTGAAATGACAAAGTACCCCTTTTATATGTGGTGAGGGTCACGTGACCAGTTTTTAAATTTTGCCCCCCCCCCCCAATCATAGCTTTGGAATCAGTGAAACTAGGCACTTCAAACGTCATGTGCTGACAGATACAGAGAGTACTAGTGGACGCATGCCTGCTTATCCTAGAAAGGAATGTGCTCAGCGTCACGTGACGTCTTTAAATTTTGTGAAATAAGTGATAATATCTTGAAAACGGTGCAAGATAGAGACATAGTTACGATGGAAGTCTAATAGGAAACCATATGTGTTCTATCAAATAGCACCATTGCCGGTGCCCTTGAATGACCCCAAAGGTCACTTTTGCTGCTTGAAACCTTTGTATCTTACGCACGTTGGGAAATACAGCGTGTATTATCTACGGTATGTTTACAAATAAATCAGAAAGCGCAGGTGACTTGTAATTTCAACTATCTTTTTGAAAACGGAGGTCATAGCCAGTTACGTACAGTGTAAAACTGTAAATATGGCAATATCTTGAAAACGGTGTCAGATACAGTGACTGATACTACAGACCACTAATAGCACTAATATGTCCTATCAAACACAGCAATTCCGATTCCGATGACCTTGCATCACCTTCAAGGTCATTCCTGCTGCAAGCCTCTCAAATGTGATTTTTCATACAACTGTGCAGCAGCTGACAAGATTTCAACTGCCGTAGCGCGTCGCGCGGTCCCTCTGCGGTAGCGGAGCCTCTTATTAGTCTTCTCAACCAAACAGAAACTATCGTTGTGAGCGTGATCACAGCATGTCGACTGTCTGGGTCACATAACAGCGTCCAACTCGGTCCAGACTTTCCAACACTTCCTTATACTCGTCCGGTTCAAGCCCGGCGTCAATCGCTCTGTGCAGCCGTCGGACGTCGAGCTTCGTCGCCAGTGTTAACAGATCACTCACGTGTCGACCGGCGCCCAACGACGACTGCAGTGACGTCATGACGGGCACTGACTCCACGCCTTCAGACATCGCAACACGTGTGGCATATCAACAACATCAGCAGCAGAAACACGAAGCATCTATTACGACGTCAACATAATTGCATTCAGTAAACCCACAGACGGACCGTAACGGCCAGTGCTCATTAGCGGTTTCCACGGCAGATAACCCACCCAAAGGTGACGTACGTTAGCAGTAGAGTACATAACTTTCTGCATGGCCTGCGGTTACCTTCCCAGCTTCAGAGCGTCGCAGCCCATGCCCATACCAATTTATACTGTGTGCTGAACAGAAGCACATGTGCACAAGTGACTGGCCTATGGTTGCCCGTCATTAGTCCAATGCTCTATCAGCATAAAATATTTCATACTGTTGAAAAGCCCAAGGAAAAGCAATAAACTTGGAGCAGTTATCTATGGTTTTCTTAGGTACTGCATTCCACACTGTGTAACCAGCATGTGAGAAAGCACATAACTGTGGCAATGCATACATTAACAGACTGTACAGTGTTTATCAACCACGGCTGTGAAGTTGAAGGACAAACTAAGGACTGGGAAGGTTAACAACTAACACTTAAATGTTGCACCAAAACGGAAATTGATATAACTAGAAGGACGTTCAGCAGAGCGCATACTTCCCCACCGACCTTGACCTTTGACCTTCCAAAATTTAATCACCTCGTCCCCTACGTTCAAGGGTATATGACTGATGAAGTTTGGTGACAATCGGACTTAAATTGGCACCAGGAAGTTGTTCACAGACATATTTATCTACCGTGTTTTGCCAGGTAGTGCAGAAGCACTAGTTAGCTGAGGTTGAAAAAGTACCATTTGACTTCTTACTTTATTGGCAACATTGCTGCCAAATATTATCAAAATCGGTTGATGTACGTCGAAGTTATAGCAAGCCAAAGCAGTGTCTTTTTTGAGACACAGTGTAGTCATACAAAAAATTTCAGCAAGGATCAGGAGGCAACTGGTTAATCCAAATCTTCAATAAACTGGCGTGCCTATGTGTGTGTGATTATAATAAACTGTGTTAAATGCAGCGTTGTTACCCTTCTTTACAGAGCGAGGAGTTGCAGAGATGAAGCCATTGGACGAAATGTCAGCAGTAAATATATTAGTAAAAGGAGCCGTCACGTGACATGGCTGACGAACGGTACACACAGCACTGTTAATACACACAACAATGCAACAAAACGTGAGACAAATACAAACCGATATTCTAAAAATACACAACAACAAGCATATACTGTTGACTTGTTGATAACATATACCCCTAATGTTAGATAGTAAAGGAAAAAAGGAAAGGAAGAGTATATATAGCGCCTTTTATATACTATGTATATCTCAAAGCGCTCAGGCATGGATCACACAGTTTTACCTGCAAATACACCATGCCTGCCTTTCCTTCGTAAGCGTTCACCATATGGCGCCACCTCTAACTGACGTAAGAGACATCTAATTGCAGCTTACTACTCATCTATCGACCCCGAAGTGTTGAAAGGCTGAGTTGGCCTGGTTAATTGACCTATACGCAGGACAGGGAAAGTTCGCCGGCCAAAGACCGACGTTCTAGCACTGTGCCATGCAACCAACAGTACCAGTTTGCTGTTTTGTGGCACCTACTGGTGTCACTAGAATACAATACCCCGATGCATGCCGGGAATACACCAACTCAACTATCACCAACGCTGCTGTCATGCCCATTGTGGCTCAGGAAAGACGTTTTCTTTCTGTTTTATCATCACATCTCAGTACGTGAGGTATAACATGATTGACAACTCAGCTGAAGTGCAGAGACTTGTAATAAAAGGATCACTCAACATCATCTGAGTAGTAAACCAGAAAACAAAACACGACATCGTACTTCAATGATGAACTATATGTCCGTTGCAGACACGTCATGAGAACATCTTCCAGTGTAGAGCCACATCGCGAATAGAATGACCGCGTTTGATCATTTACTGGACTATCTTTTGCAGACACAACACAAAAACACCAGTGATACAACTACCATGTAAATTTCATGCACAGTAAACTAATACAAGCCTAGAAATTTAACCTCACATTAAATTCAAGGCGGTGTACTATATAGTATGGGCAACCTAGCCATCCTCTTATCATTGCAGTTTGGGCATCATACCCATATCCACACTCAGGTATAAGTATCCCAACCCTAACTGTAATCCTACCCTAACCCTAATTCTAACCCTGACTCCACTAACCATACTAACCCTAACCATAATCTTAGAACGACAACAAGAGCTCAGCTGTTGCAAAGAAAAGGTGTCACGCCTCTGTTAGATTGTTCATTATATGTAGCACTGTTACGGTACAGTTCGGATCATAATCTATAACACAGATGTTAGTGAGCGCAAATCTGCGGGAAAACCCTAACCTAACCTAACCCTAACCTTAACCCTGACCCTAAACCATATCCTTGACCCCAACCCTAACCATATTCCTAACCGTAACCGTAACCCTAGGGGGTGAACTATTCAGGTATGTCCGGTGACGCGGTATAATGTATAGGCCTACAAAACAGTTTAGCCAACATGACTCAAAAGTTGGATGTGGATGGGCTGAGTCAGGGGTTCTTTTAAGGTTCTGTAGATGTCGGTGCAAGAATTTTCACAGGGGCCCCGATTCGCTATTTTTCGTGCACACAAACGGAAATCAAGTGTCATAATTTGCTATTTTCCCAAACAGGGGCCGTCGCTGCAGGGGCCCGAGGTGCATTGCACCCTGGGCTGAGTGCAGTCAGTGGTCATGCAACATCTGATAAGTGAGTAGTCATCAAACACGGATGTGACTTGACAGCCAACAGACGATGAAACTGTCTGCAAGAACCAGCAAAAACGCTATCAACAGGTGCGTATCATTTGCATCCGATGTGATGTTTCGTCGGATCTAGCGATTAGTCAGCAGTGGGCGTGGCAACTGGCAGTCGGTTACAAAATTGAAGTTGGGGTGAACAGACACAAAATACAGAATTTATAAGTGTCATTTTGTCTTTATACAATTGCTGATATACTCCTAGAATAATATAGGGCCTAATAACGTAAAATTCTAAACTACAACTAATTAATTAGAAGCAAACATTAAGCATAAGTAAATATTCCTGGTATTCCTAAAATATTACGCATTACTGGGGTCCAACGGAGTGTTTTGTTGGTCCAGCAACTTTGTAATGGATGGTCAGTGTCGCATAGTCGCTATGCATACGTCCTATGGACATAGGCATAACTCCAAAAACTCAACTCATATTTGACGAAGCACAAAACATCAACACCACTGACAGCAAATGTTCAGCCAGTTTCTAGTTGTTTTTGAGGATCATAATAGCAGCAGTGTTAATGTTTCATGCTTCTGCTGTTAGTGTTGGTGGCGTGGCACAGTGGTAGAACGTCGGTCTTTGGTCGGCGAACTTTCCCTGTCCTACGCTTGACCTGCAGCTGATGGGTGACCACTTATGTGAGTAAACCGTCCACTACAGGTTAGCCAACTAGGCCAGCTCAGCCTTTCATCCTCTCGAGGCCGATAAATTGAGTAGTACAAATATTTGCTTCCTCACACGGGTGGCGCCATCTGGTAAATGCTTATGGGGTAAAGGCCTGGTGCCTGATGTGGAGCGGTGGTGTGTTTGCTTTGCTAGCTGCATAACGCGGGTCCAATTGTACGTTTACGCATGCAATAATTGGATGGCCGCAGTTTGCACTGCAGCATCATTGGCACTTGCCAATCAACTGCCACTTCCGAGATTGTAATGTGTGCTGGTCCAGTCATCACGTAAGCAGTGCTATATAAGAATCCGACCTATACCTTTACCTTTCTGCTATAAAATATTGGATTCTGCATATTATCACATTCGTTGTTGTCTGTTGCCCTGTACTACCGTACATGTTTTGTAATTGAAAACTAATCAACTAATTAAGAGCTAATTGCTGGTCACTTAGACGGGTCATTACTGAAACAGAAGATCAGCAGATTCAGAGGAGCACTGACCCAAACACTCTATCATGTGGAATACCGCAGATGACAACAGACTGAGCATCCGGCATGACGGCAGGGTGACAAGATGGCGTCAGTGAATGCAGCATCCGTGATACTGGCATGCTCAGCAATGCATCAACAACACAACTCGTCTCCGGCAACGGAAACGGAAATGCTGCTTCAACGCATGCAACCTGCACATCGGCAATTGTACACAACATCTCAGCATACAACACTTCAGGGACTCCACATCAATCACGCAGACATGCACAGAATTGGCCCTATCCATGTTTGTGATAGGAAACATGACATCCCATCTACACGTTCAGCAATCAGTGACACTGAACTTGGGTTACCTAAAAATCTCTGCAGGTTTTGAACACATTTTCATTACGCGCATTTAAGATGCTGGAATTTTAGATCCAAATGAACATCACACTTGCATCGACAAGAAAATAATAGTCACTTTAGAAATGCATCAATTGCACCAAGACACACTGACAATCATCGCTAACATATGAAGTTCTACCTACAGACTGTTTAATAGTTTCAACACTTGAGAATATAAAATCTACAATGATCGAAATTAAGCATAACAATCAGTTTCAAAGCTGTTATTTATTCTGACAACTGCTGTTTCTTCATTACATTGGCCGTATCTAGTGAAAGGTGTAATGTAACAGTCTGGCGTCTGTCTGTCTGTCTGTCCAGTAAGCATGCTCACCAGAACTCACCAGGGGGCAGCATGCAACGTGGCCAGCGTACATTTCGGCCCGACAATAAGGAGGACCGACCCACTTGTTGTTTTTACAATGCAATTTACAATTTGTCACACACGTCGCTATCTGCAAAGCACAAACACAAACAAATCCAAAATCACATCACAAACCTTTCGGCCATGTAAACTCAATGCACTTGTGAGATCTGTCAAAAGAGAAGGATTGTTGGTCTTTCGATACGGCACGGAAAATGAGTCAACAGCGGCAGACAGAACTGCACTTGTGTGATAGTGCAAATCTGGCTGTAACAGACAAGACAGACACACTATAGAGTTAACACTAACCCTAACAGACAGACAAGACAGACACACTACACAGTCAACAACTGGGCAAATACAGCAACAGCAAGCAATATAAACATGCCACTATCATCCACACACTCTAACATGCTTTGATTCAACACACAACCATGCTGACGGCAACAGAGAAAGTTATTTTGCAGCAATTTTGACAAGATACTCTTTCACAAGTCAACAATGCCTTGCATCAATCACAACCACATCAGCCAAGTGCGAATTCATCACTTTGACCATTGCCACTAAGATTTTAAATGTTTTTATCTCTGTCACTTCTTAAATTTTATTATTAACAATAAGCTCAACCATCGCCAAGGGACCCACATGATGCTATTATCAGTTGAAATGTTGTTCTACTGTTGTATGAATAATGCAAACAGAGGAGCACTTTCAGCAACTGCCACAAGTTATTCCGCTACCTGCATAGTTTTGTGCACGCATCGTTGTAGTAGGCTTAACTACCGCACAGTGAGCATGCAATGGCGTGCGTGTCATCAATAGACTTCCATACAACCGACCTTGTTGATGTCAACTAGACCGTAACTGTGATCAATCAACTTGGTTGGACTACACGCATCATTGTAGTAGACTCAACTATCGCACAGCGAGCATGCAATGTCGTGTGTGTTATCAACAGACTTCCGTACAAGCAGTCTTCGTAATGTCATCAACCAACGTCTACTAATGTTGTTCTTGACGTCACCACATATAACACTCCACCAGTGCACCATCACGGATGCAAACCACCGTGGTGGATGGACACAAAGGTTTCAAACAGCAAAAGTGACCTTCAAGGTCACTGAAGGTCACCGATAATGGCGCCATTTGACAGCCCACACGCAATCTTCAATTGCAACTATGTGTCATCTTGCACTGTTGCCGATATAACACCACAAATTTCCCAAAATATAAAGAGGTCGCGTGACCCTGAAGATATCCCTTTCAGGGGTAATCTATCTCGCACGCTCTAGTACTCCTCTGTGCCAATCAACACACAAAATTTGAACTGCCTAGCTTCACCGATTCCAAAGCTATAATTGGAAGCCAAAATTTAACAAATGGGTCGCGTGACCCTGACCACGCCCATTAGGGGGTAGTTTGTCATCCCAAGGCAAACACTTGATATATTCTACCTGCATACAAAATTTGGTGACTATCACTTTAGCCATTCCATGCATCAAAATTGAAAATGTGTCGTGTGAATCTGACCAAGCCCCTTTTTTCTGTCATTCAAAAACTAGGAATTAATATAGTCTGCTGCTGTGCAAAATTTGACGATTCTTGCTTCAGCCATTCCAGAGATATAATTGGCGACCCCAAAAATTAAAATGGGTCACGTGACACTGACCACTCCCTTTTATGGGTCATTTGTCATCCATATGCATATTTGTCTACCATATGCCTTACCTCACTTCGTCAAATGCCCGTACAATTGCTACCTCTATCGTTCACTTCACTCCGAACTTGATTTCTGTAATTCTGTCTACTACAAATTCCCTAAGTCTCAATTATCCCGTCTCCAGCAGATCCAGAACTCTCTTGTTCGTACTGTCGTTAAAGCTCCTAAGTCCTGCCATATCACTCCCATCCAACGCTCTCTCCACTGGTTCAGAATCAATGAACACATCGAATACAAGCTCCTCTCTCTTACCTACAAAGTTCTCACAATTACCCAACCTCCATACCTTCATAACCTCATCTCTGTTCAACGTCCTCGCAGTACTCGCTCTTCATACGTCGTTACGCTTACTCAGCCACCGACATCATCCTCTCTAAAAATAACTGATCGCTCCTTTCGTTATGCTTCACCTTGTCTCTGGTGGAATCAACTCCCTTTATCTCTTTGTCAACCTCATTCTGGTACCAGTTCCAATATTTCTGACTCACCTATTCCTTCACCCATCACTTCTTCCTCTTTTATTCACCACTCTGTTCATCCACAACTCCATCCCTCTTTCAATCCTGGCTTAAAACCTACCTGTTTCTCAAATCCTAACCCCCACAGTTTCACTTCTTCCTCCCGTACTGCCTTCACGGACTTTTGCCCAGACCGTTTCTTCTAAGCTACTTGGCTTTGTTTTTAGTTTTTTCTTATTTTTTCGTTTCTGTGCCATGCGCTAGACTAAGCTAACCATCTCATCAGCTTCTGAGCGCACGAAAATACACAGTACTGTATCGTACATGCTAGGTTCTTACTTACTTTTAAACGTAGCATAGCTCTTTCTTGTACTTCGACATTTTAGGCATCAAGCATGGAAGCCGACCATAACATAGAGTGTTCAGTAGAACGCACGCGTCCCTACTGACCTTGACCTTTGAACTTCCAAAATGTAATCACCTCATCCCCTGTAGCCACAGATATGACTGACGAAGTTTGGTGACAATCGGACTTGAAGTTGCGCCATGAAGTTATTTACAAACATACCTATATCTCTACCTACATACCGACGCCAGCTAAACATAACTTCTCATAACCTTTGGTGAGGAAGGTAACAATCTTGTACAATGTTAATAAACACGTATTTACTATTCATATTTTTTAAACATTCTCGACGTTTTCCAAAATTTCTTTTGAAATGTTTTACAGCTATGCCATAATCTGCAAATAATGCAAAAGCCATTTTCGACTGTCGCCAACGTATGATGACATAATTAACTTGGTATCTGCTTGTAAGTTATGACTCACAACATTCTAGCACTAAATTCTGGAAAAAAATTAAATGCGGTCTAGTTACTGCACAGACATGCAATGCACATAAACCAGACATAGTGACAGTATTGCATAGTGAGCTAGGGACATTTATTAGACGCAGTTTGCTTTAGAATCATCACAGTTACGTACTCACGCGATAGACTATGTGAGGCAGCTGAACTAAGGGTGCATTACTGGGAACTTGCCACAGTTTCGTCGACATAGACAACGGCAGAAACAGAGAACTGTGTTGCAGTAGGCGTTCATATGCTATGGCGGTGTTTATAATGCCGTACTGCATCCGCTGTGCTGACTAACAAAACACAACAATACATAATCTAACAAATGCAGCAGCTAATAAACGTGTTTGCTTATATATCAGCTTTTGCACACACCTTAACCAGCTAACATTTTCAAACAATTATCACCCTTTAATATCTGAAACTCTTAACATACTACAAAATAAATTTAATCCTTTAACTTCTTTCCTGGTCTAAAGTGTCATGCAGACCGAGAGATGCTGATCAGCTATGTTTTCTATCTCTGCTGTTGACACTGGTATAACGGAACAATGGAATACAACTATATGCTCAACCCACAACAGCGGGATTACGGGTACAAAGGGTTAAGCAACTGATGAAGAGCGTTAAGTTTAAAATCTGTCACAAAGAAATAGAGAGTGAGTTACATAGTCAGGAAAGACGGGTGGAGTCAGTGACAACGTCAAGAGGCCTTTGCCAGAAAAGTTATCAGCAATGTCCTCCATCAATGCCGCTGCTATGCCTCCGAAACCATCATACGTGTCCGCAAGTAAATGAAAACCCTGACACAATACACAACAAAATAATGTTAATCTCAACACAAACAAGCAGCACGGTGGTGAAATGATATGTCCCCTGACAATGGCCATTTTGGTCCTCTCCGGTAATTAGGCATTAGTGATGGCCATGGCAACTGATAAGCAGTTCATGACTTCCTATTGACATTTAGCTTTATTTCGCTTGGTTCTCAACATATTGATGAGTTTTTCAGCTACCAGGACATTTTGGCCACTTCTGGTGGACATACAGCCACACTGACCAGTGCGTTCAACTTCCAGCATGGGGCTTCCTATTAGTGTTCAACAGTAACCACATCTCTAAAATACACCATTTTTAAGTTAGGGGGCATAAAACTGAGGGGGGGGGCATCAGATTTGCTTAATGCCACCTCTAGTTTGGTGGCGGGGCATACTAACAGTGATAACAAAGTTAAAGGCACAGCCACTGATTCTTGTCATAAATAAAGACCTGCTCTTTTAGCAAATTTATTGCAAGTTTGATATATACAAACATTAGTCTACGTATAGGTAATCAACCATTCAAATGCTCTAATTCATCCATCATTTGCATAAAAAGTACATAACACTGATGAAGTGCATGCAAGTGATTTTAAATTAAATGAACATTCCCTTCTCAGCTTTGACAATGTTGGTTTCGTAACATCAAAAAACCTAAACATTTATTCATAAACCATGTTTATTAAACCCTAACCTTAACCCTAGGCCCATAAAAACCTGACCATTTATTCAAAAACATTCACATCCGGCACAAGTGGAGTAAGAAAAACAACAAGGAACCAGCTACTGACATGAAAAGCGACCATTACAAGAAGCTCTGCTATAAATGTGCTATGTTAGTAAAGTCATGCTAAATTTCACGACATACAAAAGGTTTAAGACAGCAAAACTGACCGTCAAGGTCATTGAAGGGCATTGGCAATGGTGCCATTTGATAGGCCACATACGATTTCCTATTAGTACTCACTGCAACTATGTCTCTATCTTGCACCATTAACGAAATATTATCACTTATTTCCCAAAATTTAAAGAGGTCACGTGACAAATTGTACATCCCTTTTGGGGGCAATATATTATGCATGCGTTAGCACTCCCGTGCATCAATCAGCAAACGACATTTGAAGTGCCTATCTTCACCATTTCCAAAGATATGATTTGGGCAAGATTTAAAGAAACAGTCACATGACCCTGATCACGCCCCTTTTAGGGGTGGTTTGTCATGCTTAAGCTAGGCTATGATATAGTCTACCTGTGTACAAGACGACTGTAGCTTTAGTCGTTTCATAGATATCACTGAAAGCCCAAAAATTTAAAATGAGTCACATGACCCTAATTATACCCTTTATAAGGGTGATTTGTCCGCCATATGCTGGGACTTGATATAGCCTATCGGTTTACAAAATTTAATCATTCTAGCTTCAGCCGTTCATGAAATATGGTTGATGCCCACCAAAATTTAAATGGCTCACATGAACCGATCAGGCCCCTTTCAGGGACGATTTGTCATCCTTGGGCTAGGACTTGCTACTGCCAACCTGCCTATCAAGTTTGAAGTCTCTATCTCCGCCCACTATGAAGATATGAAGATATTTGCAAAATGTGCAAAATGGGTTGTTTGGGGTAGTTAGGGTCACCCAACGTCACTGAAAATAGCGCCGTTGGATAGAGCGCATACAAGTTTTTATAAGCCTTTCATGGTAACTATGTCGCTATCTTGCACCGATTCTGAGATAGAAAGAGAGATATTGGTTAAAAATCACCGATTTGAACCTACTCCACCTCTTATTAGACATTGAGGGTGATCCTGTCGAAATTTCGCAAAGATCTTTGGCAACAGAAAACTAGAGTCCCTGGGATATCGTATGGCATTGCTTGTTTGATGCCACGTTTAGCCATCTTTGTAGAACTCCGACTTGTGACAGACAGACAGACGGACGAACAGAGATGAACACATGATGACGGCATATACCGTGCTAGCATAGCGTTGCATGGTAAAAACAGATGAAAAAGAGAAGGAACTTTAAAGTTTAATCAGATATTTATTGGTTCTGTCACAAGTCTCAGCTGATGCAGAGGAACATTCTTATCAGACGTGGCATGTTATAAATAAACATGCTCAGTCTGATTGATATGCAAAGGTTGAACTAAACTGGCAACATTTGTGACAGCTGAAAAAATGCAAAGTCACATTATGGCAAAAACCTGCAGATTGTCACATTCTTCAGCAAAGAAATGTAATCGGTCTTCAATGGTTGATTTATCTCGATGATTAGAATACACTTGGGCACCAAAACCAAACATATCAAACTTTTCCACTTCACTACAGCAAGCACACGCACATATCAAATCATTATGACAATTAAAAAAGCGTCATACGCAATTTTAAAATGTCTACGTATATAACAGGAGATACGGAGATGACATAGGTAGCATCATTTAGGAGACATCCAGTGACTTCTCTCTAAAGCTTACTTCACACTACCGACACAGACGTGATGCGACCGTCCTCAAATATTCGGAACATGTTCAGTTACAAAATTTTTGTGTCAACCGCAGTCTTGAGTTGTAGCGAATACAATTCAGACGGTGGAAGCAGACCCGCCGAGACAACACAGTCCTGTTATGTTATCATCATCGGTGTGAACTGGACATTATCACAATGCACTGGTTGCCATCAGCAATGGTATAAAACTCTGCTCCAACAAAACCCTCCAGCTCTTAACTGGCAGGTGGCTAAAACAGGTTACCCCGTATAATGGCTGATAAATGGTTTCGTGTCTTGTGTCTGTGCGGCTCTATGCCTATCAGCCATCAATGAAGCAATCCGTCGTCTTGACAGTGCAGTCCGCATGTGTGCATTGCATATAACACAAACAAATTTCTTGTCAAGTGACAAACTTCACCAATGTAACAGGAGTTAGAACAGAGTCATCAGTTTACTCGCCTGTTGTGCTGGTATGCATCTATGATGTGAATGGAACGTGGATGCATGTGTGGATGAAGGAAATCCGACCACACTTTGACAGCGTCATCAAGGTTGTACAGTTTGCTGGAAGCGACAGCCGGCAGCTTGGACGGTTGCTCCGACTCTTCCGTGCTTGCTGCTGTTCAATAACACTCCATAATTACTTAAATTCATGGCAATTGCTAAGCTACTTTCTTTCCTGCTTCTCAGATAATGCTCTCCAATATACAAAATACTGCAGTTTATACACGTGCTATGGTACGGCAGTTTTTTCGCAATCACCAACTATGAAGATGCATGAGGCAATGCAAAGTGTAGAAATCGAGGTGGTTTAAGGTGGTTAGGGGTCACTGAAGGTCATCGCAACATAACCATTCGATAGAGCACATGCAACTTCCTACTCAAATTTAATAGAAACTATAAGGCAATCATGTACTATGTTCGAGATATTATTGCTTATTTTTCAAAAGTTGAAATTAAAATTTGAAGTCTCTAGCTGAAGCCGTTCCAGAGATGTCTTAGGGTGACTAAAAATTTAAAATGGGTCAGGTGACATGACCACGCCCATTTCGGGATGGTTTGTCATCTGTAGGTTGGGACTTGCTATGTTCAACCCACACACACAATTTGAATTGTCTACAATTTCCTGCAACAAAGATATGATAGGCAACGCCAAATGGGGGACATCAGGGTAATGCACAGGGTTCATCATGGCTCAATGAAAAGCGCATTATCGACTTTCTATTAGTGATAATTGCATTTTTTCGCTAGCTCTCATAACTGAGGCAGTATTAAGCGAAATCTGTTGAAATCGGCGTTTTCTGAATGGGTCGGTCACTTTGAGCGCAATTTTTAGGTAGACGGGGACGTCGCCCGAAATGCATCTATGGACCGTTAGATAGAGGAACGATGTAGCTACAACTCTGCCGCTGGAAGTTTTCACACGAAGAAACTGTGCAACAGACTTTTATCGACAGAAGTTGAAATTTACTGGAAAAAATAGCAAAATCGCGTTTTGTGCCACCCTTTGGGGGAATTACGGGTAACGTACACAGTTCATCTATGGCTCGTTGGAAAGCGCGTGGCCGACTTCCTATTAGTGCTAATTGAACTTACTTTTTTCACTAGCTTTTACGGTTGAGGCGCTATGAGCAAATATTGGTCGAAATTGCACTGTTTGAAAGGGGGTGGGTCACTTTGAGCACAAATTTCAGGGGGAAGGGGGGTCGTCCACCAACGAATTTTGGCGTCAGAAAACTAGAGTCCCTGGGCTATCACGTGGTGTTGTTTCCGCGATCCTACGTTTAGCCGTTTTGATACAATACCGGCGTGTGACAGACACACAGACAGACAGATGATCATGGCTAGTACCCACGCAGAGCTAGCTCCACGCGGGTAAAAATTGAGGTGACAAATGTGGTTTGCTTAGCAAATGTCGTACTCATGGGTTTTATTTTTTTCACAAGTATAAAACTGTGAACCATCATGTGTGACTGACAATTAAAGTAAACAAAGTAAAGTAAAGTAAACGTCGATTTGTGTAGTGCATCATCGCAAACCACTTCTAATGCGCTCAGGAATGGCATGTGTTAGAGGGATCATACACAAATGGAATGAATCATCCTGCCTTTACTCCGTAAGCAGTCGCCTGAGTGAGGTAACGCACATCCAAGTACAGCTCACTACTCATTTATCGACCTCGAGAAGACGAAAGGCTGAGTTGGCCTAGTTGGTTGACCTTGTAGCCGACAGTTTACCCACATAAGTGGTCACCCATCAGCTGCAGGTCGAGCGCAGGACAGGGAACGTTCCCCGGTCACAGACCGACGTTCTACCACTGTGCCACGCAACCAACTCAATTAACTCCGCAACGTGGCAAGTTTAACCTGTTCACGGCAACAACAACACTAGTTGAAAGTTCACACGTGTGGTCTTTGTTACATTCTGCTGGATCAAGTTCATGCAACGTGGATTAACTGTGGTTCTGGCAACCCCGAGTAACCTTCCCAACCGCATATCAGCAACGTTGTTTGGTCTGTAATGAATTTTAATTATACTGCTTGATGACAGGAACCAGCTTGCTTTCCTTCCATCCTGCCAAAATACCACTATTAGTTCTAAATACCACCTTCTGTTTAACCAATATCGGAGAACAGAGCAACGCCCCATCTGTGGCAGATGAAGAAAAGATAAGATCAGTGAGTAATTTTCCTGGATGAGATCGGTCTCCGAGTTTCCTTCAGTGCTTTGATGTTGCTCATTACGTGCTGCGAAAAGCATCTTGCCATAACAAAACTGCTGCCATTTATCAACAATGGCTCTTTTGTAAAATAAGTGGAGGAAAAATCGACAGGAAGCCGGCCGACCCAGGATTAGGGTTAGGGTTAGCTAACTGACACTCAAAATAACGGTCATTAAAATGGAAGTTGACGGGTCATCGCATGGAGTGACTCCGAGCAAGGTTAGGGATAGGGCTAGGTCTCCTTCGTATGACATACGCAGTTTTTACGTATAAACTACGAAACGCCAGTTTTGCAAAACATTATTTGTAATGTTCACTTGTAAACACACCATCTTCTTCAGCATCATCAACTGCCATGTTCACTTCAGCAGACTTCTGCTCAGCTACTCGAACCTGAACCAAAAACATTTTGATGTCAACATCGCAAAGTATGTTTTCAAACCACAACATACAACAAGCCAAAGTAATACATAGAGACATATTTATCTTATCATAATACTAAAACCAGTACTTGCATAAGAGATGATGCAAAGGAAATAATAGCTTTTATCTCAGAGTCAGTGGATGAGGTACCACGAGTAAAGTAAAGTAAAGTAAACCCGAACATTTGTAAAGTGCCTTTAAATACCATAGCATTTTCCAAAGCGCTCAGGTATGGCAACACACAGTGTTACCTACAAACAAGCCATACCTGCCTTTACTCCCCAGCCGCAGAGCATCACCGCCCTTTGGCTGGTACTCATTTTACCGTCCCATGGAGGGTAGAAGGCTGAGTTCACCTGGGTGGCTGGTTACATACTTAAATAAAGTGTCGCCTCCAGGAGTGGACAACGGACATGGTAACCCATCCTAGTACTAAGCAGGCTCAACGCAGATTAACCCATTCTGCACATTCAGGATCAAGGTGCAATGGGTTAATCCATGTTCACCTAGAAAACAAATCTTAAAGGATGCACATTTGTGCAGTTTCACTGACACCTGGCTATAAACAACATTTTAAAATTATCAAAATCACAACAGAAACACATGCTAAATATTCATGTAAAAATTGTTGGTCAGATATGTATGACAACAAAATACTGCACAAACTTGATAAAACAAACGATTACACTTACGAGTACAGACAGAAGGCCAACACATATAACAGTCATCTGTCCAGTTTAACTGTCCATTACTGTGGTACAAACCCTCTGGGCTGCTTGTTATGGCCGCTGAAGGTAAGGCCATTATGTTTTACTGCTGTAATATGTTTTTTCTTTTTTATTTAGTCAGCATAGATGAAAAACCAGCCATTGAATCTCAACCAAACTTGGCCAGTAGGTAAACAGTGGTGTTGATTTACAAATGCAGTCAAAAACTTCGGTGGGCCCCTCCCACAAATTTAGGGCACAAAAAAACATCCAATTTTTTACCACTTTTTTCGCGACTTCCGCACTAGACACCACATATCTCTGGAACAAAACGTCGCATCGACAAACCAAATGCTAGTGTCAATCTACAATGTGTCCCCTTAAAGTTGACCTACTTTCCATGACCTTTGACCCAGAAACGGCTGAGATGTGTTCCGTCATTGTGACCCACCCTATGAAAATTGAGCATTTTACGTCATTGACGGGCTTCCCACACAAAGGCCAATAAACCCAGGCCAACCAAATTTTGCCAGATGTTAGAGGGCTTAAGGAGCTTACTATCCACCGTAAGATCACGTGACCTGCAGGGTTAATTACAGAATGGGCGGCGATTACGTTTCAACTATCACAGTTGAGACATGTCTAGTTGCTAATAACCTGAAGTAAATACTCTTGACAAAGTATTCTCTTTAAAGCACTATGTGTAAAAACTGATATCCATCACGTCGTTCATCCATGTCATACCAGTGACGTCCAATGCCCATCCAATAATCCATGGCACCTCAGATCCAGTAATCTGACCATTACTATAGGCTCGAAGAGCCTATATTGTAAATACTCTACGAAGCAAAAACGGTCTTCACACGTTCGGCAGTAACTCTGCCAAAAGTGAACCGATTTGGATGAAATCTGGAACAGTGTGAGCCAAATGTGGGGGCTGGCTCTTGCAGATTTTGAGAGCGATCCGCACAGTAGTAGCCACAGTTTGAAAGGGATCAATTTAAAAAAACTGCAAAAATTGCTTACAAAATTTTCAGGTCTTGCGACTTCAGGCCGTCATAACTCCACAATGATTACAGATCGCCAGTAAATCACTTCCAAAATGACCCTCTACGGGATGTCTAGTTTCCATTTTTACCGTTATAATCAATTCAAAGTCTTTCCCCTGGGCTGTACGTTCCATACAAGAGACGTACCTACACAAATTTTTGGCAATCGTTGACGGTCACTGTGAACGTCTTGTTGAGTCATGATGCAAAAGTAAACAAACCGATGTGGGCGTGGCAGCTGTGCAACGTCGCGTCAGTAAATAAGTAAACAAAACAGTTATGTCATCTGTCAAGTACGCCAGTGGGAAACGCCCTCTTCGAGCCTATATTGCAGTGTGTCTCCAGATACACTGCAACCGTCTAGTTATACATCAATTCTGTAATTAAACACTTACTGAAACTCACATCATTCTTATCCAGGTCTTGCAGAAATTCATTCTTCTCCGGGACATCACTTTTATGCATTGTTATATCATGATTCCTATAACAAACACACACCACATTAATGACCAGTTTCTAACAAAATCCACAGATAAAGTAACAACTTCATCACCTGCAACAGACTATCACCAAAACGTAAATACTCGTTATTCAGTTTCATACTGAGTTTAGCAGTGGATTATGTCAATATATATTAGATATTTTAATTTTGTATGTTTTATAAAGATGGTTGCACTCAGCATTGTGGCTGCATGCCTTGACTACTGCCATTTTGCTCCTTTCACAGCAGGTCCAGTGATAATCTCCGGACGTTGCAGGTGACACAGAATGAACTGGCCAGAGTCATATGCCAAACTGCAAGAACATGCAGAACTGTGCCATGATACACTGCATTGGTTACCAGTGAAACAACGCATCGACCACAAGCTCGCAGTTTTGACTTACAAGGTAAGGCACAGTGGAAGTCCATTATATCTGGCGTTTCTCATTAATGACTATGTGCCATCTCGTTCACTGATATCCCAGAACAGTCACCTCTCGCACCGCTGATTCCGGTTTTTGCTTGGACTAATTGGCACGTTATAACTTCGTTTTGTATTGTATTTTGTACTTTGTATGGCCATATATAATGAGTATGGCCCAAAGTTTTCCGTGGCAAATTTTGCCAAATTCCGTGGTGCCGTTTGCCAAATTCCGTGGCTCACCACGGCAAATTCTTGAAATTCCGCGGCTCACTGCGGCCGCTTATTTTAGAGTACACTGTGCCGACTTTGGCCCAGTTATGCCCCAAAACTTTAGCAATATTGTCACATCAAACTATTAAACAAAAATTTTACACCTAAACTTTGAGGCGGTTGTCATACTTCAGGGGCAGTGAATGGCCTACACAGAGCTGTTGTGCCGTTATACAACGACCGTACTCATTCACACCTAATGAGTTATGAATGATAATTAATAAATTCCAACGATGGTCCTGCGTATAGCATATGAGCGATTGCATCAATGAAATCACTCAGCGTGTTTACTAATTAAATACGACAATAACAACTTTACAACAAGTAGGCCTAAACTTTAATAAAAAATATTGGAAGTAAACCGAAAAAGTGTCGTCACTCATCAGTCGATCGTGCTAATCAGTCTGTTTCAGTCACCAGTCATCTTCACCTACAAAGGTCCAGTAAGTAAAAACTTAAGTAAGTAAGCAAACTGAACGTGAAAACGCGTCACTGAAATCAACAGG
>Ga0209780_1000457_pt1 | contig 21720 bp, 15 predicted proteins | sample WorMetexBAHAMAS2_FD_187384 | JGI IMG/M metagenome (GOLD analysis project Ga0209780, IMG submission 187384) | Marine gutless worms symbiont microbial communities from Max Planck institute for Marine Microbiology, Germany - Inanidrilus exumae... | ecosystem: Host-associated > Annelida > Digestive...
GCGATGTGCTGATAAGTAATACCACCTTTTCTTTTTGATTTTTGCTGTTTTAGTTGTGCGACATAGCTACTGTCGTCCTTACAAGTCGTTTTAAACTGTTAAGTTTTTACATTAATTATTGTTAATAGCCGTAATTAGTCTGCTATTTAAACACACTCATGGAAACGTCGTAACGTTTGAATAACAATTAAAACGCGACTTCTGAATCATTAGACCTATGTCACACCTGCAATTTTATCCCGCGATTTTGTCGCGCAACTTTATCGCGTGACAAAATCGCAAGTGTGACATGGCATGTTGCGCAACTTCTCAACAGTCGCACAACCCCTTTTTCGATTAGAGCAGCGCTCGATTCTGTGCAATTTTGTCGCGAAAATGCGGTGAACGCTGATTGGTCAATTCTTGTTTATGCGATAAAGTTGCATTATGCGACACGGCATGTCACACGCGCGAATAAGTTGCGCGACAAAATCGTGCGATAAAATTGCAGGTGTGACATCGGTCTTAGTTCGGCCTGCGGCATCGTACGGACGGGAAGTCTGGTAACTGAAGATTACTGACAAAATATCGAATAAATGTATTTGAAACGAAAGCATGCAGGCAAATAGGGCCCTGCGTGACTTGTGGACCGAGAGTAAATCGAGAAAAAGCTCTATTAATAATATTTGGACATATATGATGGACATCAGTTGAAATTACTAAAATTATGGGTAGCCACTTTACTCCTTCACAGAACTACTTTTCCTGAAGTTACTCAGGGTCACGTCGAGTCACCAAAGGGTCCAGAATAATTTTGGGGACTACTCATCAGAGATGTTTATTCACACATGCTTATTCTGTATGCACGCAATTAACGGTGTCTATGAATCGTGGCAGTTAATGAATGCTCAAACACATAATCACAAACTGTTGAAAAATTATAAGATAACAAGGCACCGCGACGACAAGAACTGCTGCATATCCAACAATATCAGTCGTACAAATCTGCATATTCATTCCATCAAGTAGTCTCCCAAAATCCACTTAATATCACCACGACATACAACATTATGGTTACGTATCTGTGAAATAAGAAATTTCAATCACCATACTGTACAGTAATTACCAATCAGCCATAACACATACACTGTACTAAGTAAAACACACCATGTTTGCAAGCTTTTTGGATTTCCGATATGGCGTCACTATCTCACTAATCAAGTGAGTGGAGATAGGTAGGCAGGTTGATCATAGCAAGTTCTATGCCACAGATGACAGATCATTCCTGAAAAGGGCGTGGTCAGGTCACATGAACCATTTACATTTTGGTGGGCACCAACCATATCTCTGGAACGTCTGAAGCAACAGTCGCCAAATTTTGTGTGCAGGTAGAATATATCGAGTACTAGCCTTGGGATGACACACCACCCCCTAATGGGCGTGGTCGGGGTCACGTGACCCGTTTTTAAAATTTTGTCCCATATCATATATGTGGAATAGGTGACGCTAGGTACTTAAAATTTCACAGGAGTACTAGTGCATGCATGACATATTAACTCCAAAAAGGGGTTTATTCAGAGTGACGTAACCTCTTTTAATTTTGGGAAATAAGTGATAATATCTCGGAAAAATGGTGCAAGATGAGACATAGTTGTAATGGAAAACTAATAGAAAATCGTATATGGCCTATCAAATGGCACCATTGCCAATGCAATTGAATGACCTTGAAGGACACTCTTGTTCTTTGAAACCTTAATAACTCCCATAGCTCATAAAACAGCACAAATTTTCTAACACAGCGCATTGCGCGGTTCCTGGTCCTGACGAAAGACAATGATAGAATGATAATCATGAATCTTTATCACCTGCTGCTTGGCAGACGTACTTAACAAGTTTATTTCGGCCTTTGGACAGATGGACTGAAATTTGCAATGGCCGCGTTGATGGGACAGACAGAGAGACGGACGCCTAACCATTACATTATGCTTTCTGTTAGATGCAGCCAGCGTAACAAGCGGCTGTCATGGCTATTGCTATGCACAGATATGATGTCAACATACTTTGTCAATCACTTAGACGGCATATCAGCAACAACTTGAGTACAATTCAAAAATAATTAATTATTACTGGTGCCCATAACAGTCGTGGTGCGTTTCCCCTCTCATTAGACCACAGAGTAATCATGCACAGAAAATTAATATCATACAAAATACTTAGTGTAATATAACAAGCCATTACACAAACTGCAGATCTGCGTCATTCAGATAAATACACATGAACTGTTAACGATAAAACAATATAGCATGAAATATTTTCACAATTACCAATGCCATTTAGGCACGGTTAGCCATCACTATTGTTAAAAAATTGTATAAAATATTATGTGAAAATCATTTATAATCTGCACAAACTTCTTGCAAGTTCATAAAACATCAGATGATTAAAAAGACGTCTAAAGCTTAAGCTCTTCGAATTTTTTATTGGAAATGATTATGCCACAGAAGAATTGGATTAATGGTTTTCATCATCATGACAAAAAGTTGAACAATTTTCAAGAATTAAAGAACTGAAGAATTAGAAAATGAGATGGAATAAGGTTTATACAGTAATCATGTGCTGACGTGTTCAGTTTACAGAGTGGCAGATATTACTACATTTTATATTAGAAAGCTCGTGACAACAACCAAACTGGAGAGATTCAGAATGTTAAACGTTATGATACCCGTGAAAGCATTGGACACATGACACAAGAACAGTTTACACTGTAATGACTAGCAAACAACCAGTCAGCAACAAACAGTTTACACGAAAACAATTACCAGCCAGCAAAATGTCACAGCTTATAAACACAAATGCAGAGACCATGCAAAGGAAGTGAAACATCTATACCACCAATGTACAGACACAAACTAACCAAAACCAAAAATAACAAAGCAATCGTGGACAGCAGACTTTGCCCCCCCGCCCATACCAATGACTGAAAGCCACAGAGACCATGTGTCCACATACACGTGATCTACTATTCTATATGCCCCATTATGTGAAAACATTACGTCATCCACAAAACTGCAAGCATATAACGTACTGCACTGTAATCAGAGAAGGACCAAGCCATGGCCACAGGTAACACGTTTAGAAAATTTAGTGAAGTGTGGACGTGTGGTTTTTGATACATGAGCAGACAAATATACAGAACAGACGCAAAGACATACTGACTGCGATATTTAGCACCCATCCTGGATGCAAAGTAATAATGATCATAAATGATGCTATTACAGCATGAATGGCAACAATTACCTATGGCAGTAGTTAGTAGCTGATGTAATGACACATACAGAGTTAGTTAGTTAGTTGGAGTTTAACGTCCCCTTTCAGCACAAATATGCCTATATCAGACACAAAAGGTCAGGGGTGGAGAGCTATCCATACCCAGTGAAGGAAGGCCAGCGATATATTAACCTCAACGCTGGCCGCCGACACATATGGAGACTGGAGATTTGCAAGCGAATGTACAAAACTGATACAAAGTCAAGAAATTGGCACACATGATAGTGTATAGATGTAGCTTCAACTCCAGTGTGCCACTGAGATATGCTCATTTGCATCTAATAAAGTAAGACTTGACAGTTCACAGTGTAGGTGATATGATTTATCTGATGAGTCTGGTACCATTCACAGGGGTTTTCCCTGCCTTGGTGCCACAAAATGTTTGCTGTTGTTGTTCTATTAATGTTATTATGCTGGCTGCATCCAGTGGTAAACATAATCTGGCGTCCATCCATCTGACCCATCTTTTTTTTCTAACCTAAAAGGGTGCACGTCGTGACTCACCAGGGGGCAGCAGGACATGGCCAGTAAACATACTCGCGAGACATTGTACCACACTGGTTTTAATAGCAGGTCATCAAACTTGTGACGCATACGTTGCAGGTTCAACTCTCAATCGCTGCACTTCTGCATCTTGTTGCCTCTGTCACAAAGCAGCTAATTTAGTAGGCTACAAACCAGGGGTAAAGACGCTCTGCGGTTGGAAAGGCAACAGCAGGTTGTGTCAGAGGTTTAGTCTACTGCACAAAACATTCAAGCTTTAGCTCTATGCTGGCTCGAGATCTATGCAACTCAGATAAACTGAGAGAACTGATGTGGCCAATTACAGCAATATAAGAATGTATTTTTTTTCTCAAAATATCACAGCAGATTTCATGTAAGAAAAATGAAGCAAAATAACACTATAACAACGTTTTGTTCGGATAATCTTAAAACTAGGGACGCCATTACTAGTAATATCCTAGTAACAGGATTGTGAAGATAACAATTCACTACTAGCAGTGTATCTCTCACGAATAGGGTGACCACTCTCCATGCAGTGTGAAATATCTGGAGTTTTTTCCAGTCAGATATACAACACTGCAGGAAAAACTGCAGCAAAAATCACACATTTCAGTTTCACTTGTCGATCTGTTGTGTAAAACTGTACAGCCTTTGTTGCCCATCCTAATCTGATAATTGATATGCCATTTCCCTGACAGTAAACCACATTTCCTGACCCACTTTTAATTCTTTCTCACTTCTTCAGATTTTCGAGGTAAACATCGCCATGTTCACCAATTCCAAAGTAACAATCTATAGCAGGATAGAAGCGTGTATTATATTATTATTATATGCATAACGAAATGCTACAATATCAGTACAGAATCTGAAGAAAACAAATATGACCATAGGACAAACAACCATGTACCATTATTTATGCCCATTTCAAAAACTGGGCCATATGCTGTGAAAAATAGCCAACTATATGAAAAACAAAATCGCAGAATGCTATTGGTTGGATGCTAACCATGATCACATGTACAGCCGGGGGACACAGGCACAATAATCTTGCCAAAAATTTGGAAAAGTACCATAAAATGGAAAGCAGTGAAAACACACTTTCACATTTTTATTGGATATAGTATTTCATGCCTGGTTAAGTACCAATAAATGCAGTTTAAGCCTGATTACATTACGTCCCAGATCTAATATGTCATCCGTTCCGCCCACAATACAAAATAATACAAACAGAACTGTTGCTGTGCCCGTGACCATGGCTGACACCCAAGTAAACATCACCTGTGCCGAAAATACAAACAATTAATATAAACAGTCAAAGTCAGACAGACAGTCACAACTGCTAGCTGAACAACAGTGACGCCGGGTCCTGAAGATCAAGTTGCTTGATGTGACGTAGGATGTCTTTCTTCGTGATCAACCCACGCAGGCGACTGCATCAAATACACAAATTAGGGCCGGTAACATCTAAAAATTAACTGATTACTCAAACTTATTTAATCACTAATTAACTGACTAAAATTAATTACAACTGGCGATTCACAAATTATGTGTCTGTGCCATGTCTGCTATGTCAGTGAAGTCGAGCAAAGACAGGCATATTGCAATCATTTACAGTACTGCTATTATCAATTCTATAATTTACATTCACATGGAATGAAAATGTTCAATTAATATTCCCATACAAGCTATTGTTTGTCACTGTAGGGTATGACTGGAAATGGATGATTATTCTAAACAACATAAACAAGAAATATGACACAAATTTTTATAATAATTAGTGCTGTACATTTTTTGCGGCCATCGCAGGATTTTCAAAATTCGCGAATTTGACCTATCACCGTGAATTCTTGCATTTTGTTGCATTTTGCTGCAAAATGCCACGAATCAGACTACTTTTATCCATTAGCAGCTAACTAACAGCATCGATTATAAAATACTGCATGAAATGACAATTGCATACAATTTTGTTATTCACAAGACGAAATTCAATATAAACTGTCAAACTGGTTGAAATGTACTGACTGAATTAACATTACTCAATCACTGACAATTTTGATTTATCTCTAATTTTTTTGACAACTTTGTCACTGAACGCGAAAATGGTGTTTTAGTTTGACATTTGAAAGATTGATTTTGGCTGTTTTGTACTGCTATAACTGCAATGCGAATTCTCCACGAATTTGGCGTTTTTTGTTGCAAATGGACCGTGAATTTTCCGATTTTTGGCTGCAAAAAATTTACATCCCTAATAATTAATTATACAGGCTGCATCCACCCAACATCCCTGTATAAAATCTCCATTTTTGTTTAACTGGCCTTCTTTTTCCAGCGTTACTTCAGGATGGACCAGATTGCCACAAAAAACCGCTGGAGCACGTTTTTCATAGACCACAGCCCTTCATGTAACCAAACCAGCTGTGTCAAAGCATGGACAGAATTACTGACTCCGAGCACGGATAACTGCTAACCGACTTCTGATAAGTGGAATGCAACTCTACTGCAAGCACTCAGTATTGACAAAAGTGTTATTTAGGTGCACTACAGGATGCTGGGACAGCCCATATAACCAAAGGCATAAGGAACATTTTCGCTTTTGAAACCAACAGTGACATGTTTGTTCTTTTCAGCAAATGCTGCACAAATGTCCCACCATGATGACGACTAATGTAACGTAACGTAAAACATAAATTTATATAGCACATTGCTTCCAAAGCCTCTAATGTGCAGTAGAGATAAGTTCTCTGAAAACAGGAATGTTGTTAAAGATGTCAGCCAAAAACTGACTTCAGTTTCTCTTCATTCTAAAAGCTGCCTCAACAAAATAGCAAATATCAAAATTTTATCTGCTAATTCGAAGCACAAAAGCTAGCTATCACATTTATATCATCAGCGGGCTGCCATAAATGTAAAAGCTGGCTTCTGTGCTTAGTCGTAGAACAAAACAAAAAAGATAGAGAAGGACTCACCCATTCTCTGTTACTAGAACTTGCCTTAGTCCGAGTTTACGAAACATGTCGATCACCGTCTCCATTGGTGTCTGATCAATTACTGTTGTCGGCGCCTGCACATTGACAGTATGATTGTGCTGGCTGTGGTGGCTGGAAATGAGATTGACAATCAATCAGTTGTGGCTACAACTTCTCGTTGTGTCAATGCTTCCTAACAACCTTAGACAAGTTCTTCACAGTTCGTGAAGCCAGGGATGGCCCAATCCATTTCTAGATGCATGTGAGAAAACATTGTGTGACCCACATTAACACATGCCATATCTAACCATCTTTAAGGTGAGTCAGACTCAGCAAAAACACTATGCAAATGGCCTGTTTACTTTACTTCATGTTATAAAAACAAAACTGGCTTCAGCTTCTCTTCGTTGTAAAAGCGGCCACTTTAAAACAGCAAATATCAAACTTTTATCAAAAAATTCAATGCACAGAAGCTAGCTATCACATCTATAGTAGTCAGCAGCTTGTCAGAAATGTAGAAGCTAGCTTCTGTTTAGAATTGTCAGATAAAATTTTGATATTTGCTGATTCAAAATGGCAGCTTATACAAAAAGGAGAAGCTGAAACCAGTTTTGGTTTTAAAGGTTTTGTGGCTTTTTGTCATGTTAAACTGTAAGTGTAGTGTACGGGCTTGCATTGTAAAGTTCACTGGGCAATATCGTTACCATGCCACCATGCCATCCTGGTGATCGGTCAAACTGTTGTTGCGATATAGAGATTTAACAATTTCCGATATGGCAGCCATCTGCCAACTTGGATTTGTTATGCACATCTGTAAACTAAGGAACAATATCTGGTGGTGTTTATCACTGTGCAAAATTTGGCTGTAATCGACGCAGTAGTTTCGAAAATATGCATGTTTTAATAATATGCAAGCGGGTTAGGCTTCAAAATGCCCATTCATGCCCCAAAAAATGTTTTTAACGATGTGACCCTTTAATTGGGAGCAGTATCAAAGTGACCGCCAAAAGGCACTTCCTCGTGTAAAAACACGTCATATATTGTACAGTATAGTTACGTATAGATTGTCAAAATTGTTCAGGCTAAAGAACAAACCAAAAAAGGTTGACTCAGAAACCAAAACACGTGACATAATATTGCTGTGCACAGACCATAGGCAAACTGTTCACACCCTTGTAGGAAACTAGAACAATGTTCAGTACCGCTCATACCTCCCCCACCGACCTTGACCTCTGACCTTCCAAAATTTAATCACCTCGTCCCCTGTGGCCAAGGGTATGACTGACGAAGTTTGGTGGCAATCGGACTTAATTGCACCAGGAAGTTGTTCACAAACATATATACCTATATATCTACCTACATACCGACGCTGGCGAAAACATAACTTCCTATCACCTTTGGTGAGGGAGGTAATAAAGAACAGGGGACAAAGACACCTTCCAGTCATCAACAGTGATCTCCAACCACGGAACATCATCCAATCATCTTTTCTGCATCCACCCTCATACACCTGAGGGAAGTGGCATTTCGCTCCATTGCCAGTATCTCGTAAACAACGAGCAAATATTGCATATTGCACTCCAACTTTTACCAATGCATTATTTTTACAACGAAACTGCTTTGAGACAACCAAGAGAAAGCTGTTGTACTGCAACAAAAGTAAAGAATATGAATAGCTTGGAATTACCATGTCCAGAATCCTCCGCAGGTGGAGTGGTTCAGGGCCCAATCCCACCGTGTTTGATGGTACACGATTCGTGAAATAGACGCGTGAGTTACTGACGACACCCTCGATGTTTTTGTAAGCATTTACTGTTCAATAACACGCATATATTTAACTTTCATTTATGGTATCAGTATCTGCAAAAATTGTAGCAATAAGAACAGAAATGCCAAACTACATTGCATTTTAACTACCACATATGCTAAATATTCTCCATACAAAAACAACAAAGTATCCTGACAGAGAGATATACCTGACAACTCCACATTAGGCGATAATTGACTTGCAGTATGTTGAATAAAGCCTATTATATATTACTGTATATTTTTCTGCAACATCAACAGAGTGACTGACAGACACAGAGAGGAAGACTCACCGATGGCAAGAGCGAGATCACGTCTTGACACGTAGCCAACAAGAAACCGCAACTCTTGCGATACGACGACCGGAAATCCCCGGTAATTGGTATTCCGCAGTAAGTGCTCTGTAATGTTTAACAACAATAAATAAATGATACTAGACAATGTAAGTAATAAAGTTCTTTTATCATCATCTGTATCAACACCATCAACATCATCATTAAACTGCTTTAACCTGGCACAGATATTTGCAAGTGCAAGTTATTTAACAAATCTTGTTACTGCTATAATATACATCGTGTCTCAAAAAACAAAACATTTGATTTTTGATTACATCTTTAACAAATGCAAGCCAATTCTCAAAATTTGTTCACGGGTAGATTCCCGAGGAAATTGTCGTTTATGCAAGAATTACCATCTTGCATTAAAAGTGTAACTACACTACCTTGCAAAACTTGAAAATTGAAACTACTGCTAATTTCAGTAGCATCTTTGCATGTGAGACATCAGAATTGCCTGTTATGTGGCTGGCTAATAGTCCATATCTGAATCGTAATGGTATCAAGATCTGGAAAACAGTGCAGTAGCGATCAGAGAGAATCCATGATGTCAGGACTAACTTAAGAGTTGCATGGGATGCAGCAGAATGTCATTCGTGATGCTATCAGTCGACAACACCAACGTCTGTGAGCTTGTGTTTGTAATGCAGATGGACATTTTGATGGCTTGATTTAACTTTGGGCTATGTATCAGGTAGATGGACTGCAGCAGATATTAGATGCAATTTTTTTACCAATCTCCGAGAAAGACAAAGTGTTTTGCAGCACTTCACAAAGTTTGTGTCACACCACGTTCTAGCATTAACAATATTCTGTACTTCATATATTGTGAATTTACTATGTAAATCATTACTGTGATATTTTTCTAACATACGTTATCTGATATGTTATTAAGTTTTGCTAAGTTTCATGTAAAACAAATTAATTCTGACGATAATGGTAAACGATTGGCATTTATTCTGATTTTGCAAATTTCATAAGGTAGCGTAGCAACGCAGCTGAGGTGAGGTGAAAGTTTCTACCATAGGTACATAGTTTCCCTGGACATCTGCCAGTGAAAGATCTTTTGAAAATCAGAGAGACACAGGCCGACAGCATACACTGCACTAGCATAGAATCACATAGTAATAAAACCATGACACGTACTCTTAACAGTTAATATTTACAAACTGACATACAGATAAGAATTCGTGAAATAATTTCAAGCTTTACAGCTGGTGATAACACTCTCTTAAATAAAGTGTCAGCAGTTAAGATCTGAAGATCTTTGATATGAAAAAGTATCAATGTTTTGCATTCCCACAGCACAAAATCTCACCGATTTCACGGATAGTCATCGAGTCTTGCGTAACGATACCAAGACAGTCTTCTGAGTATCTGTAGAACACAGATATCCAATGCTCAACAAACATATGGTTTCTTTACATGCCTCAAAAGAGACGTAACCATCAATCAACCGCTCAAACCTCTGGGACAGCTGAAACAATTCCTTCTGGACTCAATCATACATTACGTTGAAACACAGCTATGACGAGCACAGATCCAGTTATTTCTGTTAAAATCGTAACATACATCTTCAGTGTTGGTACTCTGACACTGGGTGAGAGGACGGGCATCTGGTCCATTAATAATCTTTGCAACTTATTCCAAAAGGTTCTTTTCCAAAACAACAGAGGAAGAAAACCAAAAGAAATCCAAACCCAGAGTCACTCAGAAAATGATCAATAATACAGAAAAGGAAAATGGTACAACGGGGATGCGGAAGACTGTGATGCAAGAGAGAATGAAGTTCTAGTACATAATGTGAACACAATCCTGGATATGGGACACATATCACACCGAAATCTAAAGACTACCCTCTACAAAATTTCACAGAATCTCTTTTGTTAGCTTTTCATGTAATCCTCCTGATGGCAAAAGAACAGAAAAACAAATACTGGCAGACACTGAACCTCCTTCAGCTAGCTGCACTTGACCTAGCATCCAGCCAAGCAACTCAACAATAGATCCATAAATAACTAGAAAGCATTCATGAGGCAAATGTTAATAGAGTACAGAATGAAACAAACACCTCAATTCAATAACTGCTAACAGACAGACAGACAACGAGACAGACAGACACGCCACTGACTGCAATACTTTGCACCTCTACCCATCGCAAAGTCACTAGTAAGCCCTCATTCAAGGTCACACCTATCCCATTAGCACAAAGACAGCAAAAACAACCAATCACTGAAGAGCATTCGGTACAGCACATACCTCCATCACATCATACTGAAATTGGTACAGCATTGTCACCCTCATGTCAAGTTTCACAAGGTAATGTAGTTACACTTCTAATGCATTTTCCAACAACGAGCCAAAACTGTTTTTCCCAACTGTTGCCTATGACCTCAATCTTCAAACAGGACCCCAACAACGTCAAGAAGAACCACCATGCTAAATATCTAAGTCAAAGTTCGTTTTGTTTAAAAGTTATTGTCTGGATACACACACAAACTGAACTGAATGCTCTATCTGGACCACTAAATGGCTGTTAGCAACAGTAAACAGGTTGTACTCTATGGAACATACCTTGGCCTCATGACATCTGACGCTAGTGTAGTGTAGGCGAACTCCTGTTTCAGATCCAGGTACGGATAGCCATCAAGGTGTATATGGGCATCATAGCTGCAAAGATCTCACGTCAAGGAAACTGCGACACATTTTAACTTGTATAATGATGACAACAACCATTCTTATCTGTGACGACGATAACGATGAAAATTGCCAATCTGAACCTAACCTACCACTATTTGTTGCCCCGCTGCGGGTAACCCTGTCGGAATTTTGCGAAGATCTTAGGCCTCAGAAAACTGGAGTCCCTGCACTATCGTACAGCACTGTTTGCGTGACCTGACATTTAGCCATTGTGGTACAATACCAGCGTGATGGACATACGGACGAACAGACACACGGTGAAAGCATATATCATGCTAGCATAGCATGGAGTGGTAAAGACTAAAGCCAGGTTTGTTCGCCTCCTACGACCTCCAGTATGGAAATGGAACGGGCCTATTCTGGTATAAGTAGATAGATAAATCAGGAAGTAAATAATAACGAAGTAAATAAGCAAAAGAAGAAAGTAGTAGTAGTAGTAGTACGTACTGATTAACGTGGCATAAGCTAAGTAGCTTCTAGGACACGGTATACAGAAAGAACATAAGGAAGGAAGTTAAGTAAACAAACAAACAATTTATATAGCGCCGATATCAACAAATAAATCACGGCACATTACTGCCCGGTGCCCAGATTGGGCCATAAAATAAATATTAAAACTGAAGCCAGTTTAGATCACCTTGAATGACGTCTGGCCTGGAAACTCATCAGACCTATTTTTACAGAACTTACAGCCTGCAGGTCTGCAGGAGGCAGAGAAGTAACAAACTGCTGACAAAATATTATTACAACAGGAAGTAAAAAAGGATACATTCCTTGTCGGCCAAGGAAGTCGGCAACCCATTTAGCCGTCATGACTGAAATCATCAGTGGAACAATGTACTGAAGACCACCAGTCAACTCGAACATAATCACTACCAATGACACTGAAACACACATAACCAGCACCGACGTGATGCACACTTTGCAACTGCATGATCTGTAAATTATCTACAGTGTACAGCTGTTGCTGCAACTACTAACCACAGTTCTCAGCAAACTGTGGTAATGGCTTGACTTATCCTACCCTCATATCTGTGTGCAATGTCAGTGTATAGTAGCTAAGTGCATAAATGCATGGAGCAGTTTTTTGTTACAAGGGTTAACACAAAAGAAAAGTACTTCGTATTAGATGGAAGCCCAGATCCACACATGGAAAGTGAGACCTCCCTGTACAGATGGGGTGTTGGACTTGAAAAAATTTTCAGCAGGCTTTTCACTGTTATTTATTTACAGTTTTAAATCCAAGTCTGCCTTTTTAGCAACAGTCTACCATCCCAGCAATAGCAGATCTCTTGTCAACTGGCTAATTTTCCACAGGCACCAGAAGCTATGCTGGGTTCTCAAAAGTCCACCTATGAACACCTCTGGAATTGCTATAGTAGCACAGTATGCCCATTTTACTGTCCAGCCAACAGCGTCAAAACACTAAAGAAGCTAAAATCATCTCCAGAATATCGATGCTGGTCATCATTCTACACCAAAATCACTCAATTACGCCTATTATTCCTTAACTCCAAACGTTCTGCTGCCATCTGACTATTGTGAAAAAAGATGTCTTAACCAAAGACGTTGGAATATTCAGAATATTACTACCTTGCAGTCTTGTAGAACTTACATTTCTCCAATAATTGGCACGGTCAAGTATTCAATGTGCCTTACCCACGGAGGGAATGCCAGGCTGAGTAAACCTGGGTTGCTATTGCCAGCTGATCTATCAACATGAAGAACATGAAGATAAATTAGCCCCATATAGGACTGACGGTCGACTCTTTACAACTGACGTTTCTTCCAAGTTAAAAGTCATGCGACACAAAAACTAGTACAGATATCAAAAATCAGGCCGGAGCAAATTTAGACATTGTGCCCTAGTTTAAGAATCAGCGGTTAGTTACTGGCACCCATTGTAAATGGTGGAAAGATAGCGCTTGAAAAAAAAGAATTTCCAACTTTGAAGGGTTCGTGACCTTGACCTTGGACCAGGTCATACTGCATACCCTCAGGCATCAGTCATCAACCTCTACCTACATGCCAAATTTCATACTGCATACCCTCAGGCATCAGTCATCAACCTCTACCTACATGCCAAATTTCATTAAAATCGAAATAACTTTTGGTGGACGGACGTACGTACACACGGACGCACGGGCGGACATTTGAGACCCACTTTATTAGTCGACTCAGTAGAGATCAACTAACAAAGCCACTGGTCGGAGCAATACACTCATCAGACGAACCAGTCATTCTGGTGACGCCGCCGAGGGTCGCAGCTGCGCCGACCATTGCGTAAAGACCCGGCGTAACACCATCACACGTGTGTCCACCGCTGCACATCTCGGTAAACATTCCGTACGACTGATAGTGACTGTACACATGCACACAAACTATTGCTTTAACAGCCATTTGTCAGGCCAGCCAACAGACTCCGATGGGTTCCCGTAAAATCTCTGTTAATTAATGCAGTAGTAATTTTAGAGATCTGATACCATTCCCGTTACATAAAAAGCAGTGTCAAATCAACCTTCTACCCTTTGTGGGACAGCAAAATGACATTAGTTTTTATGCTGAGTAATAATAATAAATGGCGACGGTGCTGCTGAAGGCAAACAGTTACTATCTCAGCTTTTCTAAAACTCTGTCAATTTCTATGGACTTACTGCCACATTAGTCTGGAACTCAAAAGGTCCAACAGACGTGGTAACTGTTCACATTCAATAAACGACATATTCAACAGAACCGACCAGAGTACGTATACTTGTAATAATATTGAAGTAAACATACAATGCTAGCTGCTCCATTCCTACTCCAATCAGTCGGCCACAGATTGCACCAATAGCCATGCTCGGTATGAACAGGCCGGCTGGAACCTGACAGTCAACAAATCATGGGTATACATCGCTATTTATCACCATCAGTTACAATAAAATAGTTTTTGTTTGTTTTTTAAACAGCACTATCAGTTTTTACTCCAGGTTCCGCCCAGTCCAGTCTAGAATAACGGTCAAGAGGACTTCTAAGACAGGAGTGGAATTTTCTTACAGGCAACTAAAATGTCATCAAATAACGGAAGGTATTCAAAAATAACCAACAACCCTGTTGGTGTAAGAAAATGTTATCTCCTGTTATTTCAAACAATACTACCTTTTTTCACTAAATAACTGTAGTAACCTGCTTAATCCGAATGTCCTAGTTGCCATCAGCAAAAAGATGTGGGCAATAAAATGTTGCTCCATAAAAATCTGCCAGTTTTAACCAGGAGTGTCAACTAACACAGGCTGACCTGTGTAAAGGCTTTAAATGGTTGTTGCTGTTTTGCATTTTGCATGTCCTGTCAACTTCAGAAAAATACGCAAATTTAAAATTAAGCAAATTGAAAAAAAACAATGTCATGTAAAATATACCAAACTATACAAAAAATAAAACGAAGCAGTCGGGAAGTTTTAAATTACTGGCTGTTGGTACCTTGATGCCGTAAGTGAAGATGGTAGTGGCCATCTTAAACAGCAGTGCCAGCAGCAACATCCAGACTGCTCTGATACCGCTGCTGTTCAACAGAGCACTGCCTGCGTCTGTGCTATTACTAATCATTGCCAACGGTCGCTCATAGGCACTTCACACAGCCATACGAAACACATCAATTTGACCTCAATAAAGGTAATATAGCACAATATACTCCACTATGGATAAAAGCTTAAAACCGGGTTCCCACTCTCTTGGTTACAAAAATTTGTAAGACTTTTCAGGAACCCAGAAGCATTTTTCCAGGACCCTGTCGTACGCCAGCGATGTTTAAATATAAAGACAAACAGCAGTTACTATAGGGTCTGGGGCGAAGCCCCGGCCGCTGCACCTGCATCATTGTGTCCGCCTCCCACATCATAGCCTAGAACATTCCAGGACTTTTCCAGGACCAAACCCATTTTCCAGGACTTTCCAGGGACTGGAAATGTTACGAAAAGAAATTCAGGACTTTACAGAAGGCGTGGGAACCCTGTTAAAAATGAAGCTCAAGTTTCAAGTTCCACATAAAATTTGTAGAGCGTCACTTTACACAACATCCATGAGCGCCATAAGAAGAGTCATCGATAAGCAAGATCAAACATTACACTCCTGAGCCATATTTGAATGTACATCATGCAGATCAGACAAAAGACTGTTCAAGGTGGCTGGACAATGGTAACAAACACCACGCTCTCCAGATCATTCTCAGCTGATAGTCGACCTCAACCCATATCTGCTTCCTGCTGCAGAGGTCGACAAATAAGGTAGGGCCTGTCCAGCGTCAATGCGGTGCATAAGCAGACAGAGCCTGTAAAGTGTGGGTTCGATGCTAAGGTAACCTGCTTGATGTTGTGCACCGTAATGTTTCAGCATTACTCAAGCTGGGTCAAGACACAACACCATGAATGATACATATGACGTATTCCACTGAACACATTAGTAATAAAGTATGCTGACACACAAGTCATCTGCATCACAATAAAGTTCTCCATCTTATGCAAGGGCATGCCGAATAAGGCAGCAAATGAAATTAAACAGCATTTTTAATGCAACTGTAAACATGGAAGATATCCAAAAAAACTTTAAAAATCCTCCTCCTACAAAGTTTGTCTCTCAGGAATGCTCACGGAACTGTTACGCACAATAAACACACTCGTTAAATAAAAAACTCAGCTATCACAGACAGCTGACGTGATACATTAGTTGAAATCTTGTCAACAGGTGAATGACCATGTGATAGGCCATATATCACTTCATATTAGTGGTCTGTGGTACTAGCAATTTCTCCATCTTGCACCACATCCGAATTATTACCATTTTACAGTGTACACGACTACCTGTGACCTTTAGAAGTCCTCCTCTTTCGACAAAAGTTTGTTGAACTTACAAGCTACATGCACTTTCCGATTCACACGTAAGCATAGAGTAGTTATAAATGCTTATATTTCTCGAGGTCTTCTTTTCTACATTCACTGATAGACTGTGAATAAACTCAACCATACTGCTGAATCTAATTGATGAACGTTACATGAAATTTACCAGATATCAGTTTCATCTTCACGGCCACACATTTGCACAAGCTGCCGAATCAGAGAGCTTGTATTCATTCTACAAAAACAATTACACACACAACTACATCAGCAATCTGCTAGCCAAAAAGGTGCATTCATTTCATTAAAGTGGTCAGTTGATGACATGTTTTATTTTTCTGGCGTACTCGTATTTTTCTCTTTTAGATTTAATAACCATCTCAGCCCTCAATATTGTAGCCACAGAAAACTTCAACAAGATGAAAATTCAAAATTAGCCTATTAAATAGCCAAAAGTTATTTATAACCACAAGCAAGCAAGCTGTCCGGGACATGTATTGGCTGACTAAGCAATCTCAGTGCACTAAACTGATTGACTAAGTTAAGATTTTATGTCCCACTATATAGAACAGGTCAACCCAACATAACAAAAGCAAGCAACACAGGAATAAAATGATCCAAACTAAAACAAAAAAGTGAAAAATACTAAATCTAAACAAAAACAAAAACGAAATCTAAACCTAAAGGAACATGCAAACTTAAGAACTGTTCACATGTGTATGTGTATCACTGTGCACAACTTGTAAACAGTTCTGATTATTTTCCCTCCTAACTTCCTGATAATCATCATAGCTCTGATGCTGTCTAGTAGGGGGAGTGCTCATATTTACTCTAAGTCAACAATAAATCGTGTCACTTCATGACTAGATTGAAAATAAATTTTATGTACAGCCAGCATGCTGGAATGCATACACAGTTTTTGTGGTACCACACCAAATTCCGGAGCTACTGCTGCCCTTGTGATCAAAAGACATATCAGGTATGAGATGACTCTAAAATGCTGCTTGCTGTGATTGTTTATAGCTCTGTAAATGTCTTAAACAGCAGTGCATGTATACCTGGTATACGGATTTGGATACGCAATAAGGACAGTCACCAAGGTCACCAGTAACACCTGCAACAAAAATGCATCACCATCATACTCGTCAACTGTCCATCATGCTGTGCCTAGATGAATGCAGACCTTTATCCAGGTATTCCTCCAAAGTTTTCAAAGGTAAGCTACGTTGCACACGTGCTGCAAAATAGGACGCCATCGAATAACAATTCTCAAATATTTAACACTTTTGTCACCATCATTACAAACATAACTATGATGCAGGGATGGGCACGAGACATTAAAGCCGAGACCGAGACCGAGACCTTCACCTGCCAAGACCGACACGAGACCGAGACGTTTGTAGGCCATGAGACGTCACCGAGACATTAACGTAGGCCTAGGCCTACATGTTACAATGATTGCTGCCAGTCGCACCTTTATTTTCACGTCCATTGATGATAATAATAACCTCAAACTTCCGTCAGTAAGTAATACATTGACCTATTCCTATTTGTGTTAACACTGCCATAATAGCGACTGCTGACTTGGTTAATTTTTTACTGTGGCTTGCAAAATTTGGGCAAAATAATGTTTTGGGCACGAGAAGCAAATAGCCGAGACCGCAATGAGACTGAGACATCGTAAATTTTTGTTGAGACGACACCGAGACAAGACGTTGGTGCATCTTGAGACCGTCTTGAGACCACATCCCTGCTATGACGCAATATTAAATTACTTGCATGCACACTAATTATGAGCTAATGTTCTCCAATGGTCTCCATTTTTTATATCGCTACACCCTTGTCGGTATGATAACAGTTTACTGCAGTAAATAAGTTACTACCTCAAGTATGGGATATTTGTGCAGGCAGCTCCGTTTGCGATATCGACACCAGAAAATGTTGACTTTAACAAATACAGCACCCCAAATGCCCTGCAACGGGAGACAGGATATTAATACAAGAGAAGAAACTAGGAAATAAACAGACATTCATCTCATCATCGGAAAATATCAGGCTTTGAGCGACACAACATTCAACGAACACACCGTCTATGTCGCTTTCTGCTATTATGTCTACATACCAGTTTGTGCACTGTGCGCCATACATAATCACTCCTAACACTTGATTGTGGCTAAGTCTGTAGCTGTCTGTGCTGTGGGCAACAAACTTGATTACTGTAACGGTGTACTGCATTGCAAACATATACAGACAGGTTGCAACGTGTACAAAATGCTCTAGCAAATATGTGGAGACTTCCTGGATTGCTAGTACAACTGATATTTATGAAGATTTACACTGGTCACCTGTTAGACAAATATAAATGTAAAGACTGTGCCTGCTTACACGAGAAACACTTTACACTGCCCATCTGACTACACACAAACCAGCTAAACAGCAAAATCATACATCCGAGAAACTGAGAAAAATCAACTTGGTTGATAGAACATTTGAAATTTGATAGTGATGAAAAATCTACATTGTGAGGCAGGGAGTTCCACGCGTTTACAACTCTTTCTGTGAAGAAGTTTTTTGCGCACTGCATTCACACACTGTGGCTTGTATAATTTGTAGGCATGCCCTCTTGTAACAGATACTGGGCTAAATGCAACTTTAATGTACACATTATACATTCTATGTATATGTATGTGTATAAAATAACTTTGTCAGTATAAGTAATTATGTAACATATGTAGTAATAAAATACAGCATAAATGCCAGAGCTCTGCTGGTGCCAATACATAGTTAACGCATCATAAACTGGAACTAGAATCAGTCATTTTTATAAGCTGCCCCAAACTATCGTAATGGCTAACAACAATGGACTAGGAATTCTACGTCTCTTTGCGGTATTGCCCCCAAATGGGCCTCTGTATGAAAGTATCATTACAATGACAGCAATGACAACAGTAACAGCAGCAACAACAATAAAGATGTCCTTTATCTCTGTCACTAAGTCCTCAGTTTGGGGCTTAGAAAGCAGTCATGACTGAGCCCTCAAAACCCTTCAACCACTAACCAAATGTTTAAAATCATAAATACTTGCCCCAAATATGCCGAGAAGAATAAAAGGCAACAATTCGATTATGAACCACTCGTTGTGGTACTCGATGTAGAACAGTACAAGATGATCATTGCCGAACGGATTAAATGAACGCAGCACAAATGCAGCAGCAAGAGCACAGAAGAACGACCGCCACAGAGTCTTCATTGGAAAATAATAGCTCACCTGTTATAACGACAGTTTAACCTGCTTTTACACCTGTCTGTATCCAACAGGACATGAACTGCAATTCATAACAGTGCACGACACAACTGCTGAAATTATATTAAAATTACAAATTTACAACGTAAGAAGAGGAAAACATAACTGTCTTAAGATAATGTAATATGAGAAATAATATAACAAGAACAACGACCCATTTAGGACGACCTGGGTGACAAGGTACCAGGAAAACAGTCACTCACTCATTTGCTATCATTGTAAAAGTGAAGTAAAGTAAAAAGTCTATAGCAGTTTAGCATCAACTTAGCTCTTCACCGCTACAGGAAACTCACATGCCATATGGGATCACACAATGTTACCTGCCACCCGACAGAGGTGAGAATCCCGCCTTTACCCGCAGCTGAAGCAGGTACTCGAGTTAGCAACCCCAGAGAGATGGGGTGGCTATTATACATTATCCTTAATTAACTTTTCTATTTACCACAGTCCATAGCATCTTCTTTACATAGTTGTCAGATCTAACAGTATTTTCCCACAACCTCGCTCCACGTTTTCTTTGAGCAACTTCTACATCTTATGCCTTCCACTTCATAATACATGTATTTTTCAACCAATCATTTTTATCTCTCCTTGACACATGCCCACACCATCTCAACATATTTCGCTGTGCCAATGTAATTATATCACCTATTCCTGGTATCTCTCTTAAGTCACTACACATGAATCTATCTGTTACTTTAACACGACACATCCACCTAATCATTCTTATCTTAGCCCACTGAAGTGCCATCTTGTTCTCTTTCTCACTGACCAAGTTTCACTGCCATGTAACATGTAACTTCATACACAACTTCTGTACAACTTTCCTCTTATAAGAAGGGAGACATCCTTATTGGTAAGCAGAGGCACAAGCTGCCTAAATTTATTCCATCTCTTTCATACTCCAGCCTCCATAGCTGCATCAGCATCTCCATTTACACTCAGCCCCTCAACCAAGTAACAGAACCTATCCAGAAGTAATATAATAAAAAAATTAGCCCCGTACGGTACTGATGGTCGACTATTCACGACTGACGTTTCTGCCAACTTCAAAGTCATGTGACACAAAAAGTAGGCCAAATATCAAAAATCCAGCCCGATCAAATTTAGATACTGTGACCTAGTCTAAGAATCAGTGGTCAGTTTCCAGCTCCCATTGTAAATAGTGGAGGAGATAGCTTTTGAAAATAACCGGAATTCAAACTGTGAAGGACTTGTGACCCTGACCTTGGATTGGGCCATACTGCATACCGTCGCCATGCATCACTCATCGACCTCTACTTACATGCCAAATTTCATTGAAATCAAAGAAAGTTAAAAAGAAACTTTTTGTGGACGGATGAACGTACGTAAAGAAAAAAGAAAAGTAAACAGTGTAGTTTAACATCAACTTAGATCTTCACCGCTACGTATATATGCACGGACGGATGGACAGAGGACATTTGAGACCCGACTTTATTCGTTTAACTCTGTCAAAGAGTCGACCTAATAATAATTTAATAAAATATTTTAAACATAAAACGATATTAAAATTAATAAATCAGCTCTGTTTTAACTGCATCATTTATTGTCATTCAAATGTGCTAGCTTTGACAATGCATGCGGAATTGCAGGAAGAATATCCAGCTTGCAATGCGCCAGCAACCTCAAACATTTTCCTAGGCAGACATTTCACCTTGCCTGTGATGACCAATTCCATTTAAATAAAAATTACTACAAAATACAAATCAGCAGACGTACTTCTTCCAAACTGAAGAGCACGCCGCCAATCGGAGCACCAAATGCTACTCCGACCCCTGCTGCAGATGCTGCCGAAAGTATCTGTACAAAAACAAGCAATTTTCCACAATATGACGAGTTCAGGCATAGTTCAGTGCAGAGTCTTTTGAGACAAAGTGAGAGTAAAAATGATGATCTGCTTACTCAGTGCT
>Ga0209780_1000458_pt1 | contig 21682 bp, 11 predicted proteins | sample WorMetexBAHAMAS2_FD_187384 | JGI IMG/M metagenome (GOLD analysis project Ga0209780, IMG submission 187384) | Marine gutless worms symbiont microbial communities from Max Planck institute for Marine Microbiology, Germany - Inanidrilus exumae... | ecosystem: Host-associated > Annelida > Digestive...
ACGCTAAAAGGAACTCGTATGCGCTTTATCGGATGGCGCTATTTTCGGTGACCTTGAGTAACCCCTAACTCCCCAAACCACCTTATCGGCATTTTGTATCTTTATAGTGGGTTGAGTTAGAAACGTCAAATTTGGTAGATAGCTGACTGTAGCAAGTGCTAGTCTATGGATGGCAAACCATCCCTGAAAGGGGCGTGGTCAGGTCACGTGAACCATTTAAATTTTGGTGGGCAACAACCATATCTGGAACGGCTAAAGCAAACGTAGCCAAGTAGAATATATCAAGTGTGGGCCTTGAGATGACAAAATACCATCTGTCATGGTCAGGGTCACGTGACCCATTTTAAAAAAATGCCCTCCTCAATTATAATGGAATCGGTAAAGCTATGCATTTCAAATTTCGTGTGCTGATTGATACAGGGGACTATTAGTATTTGATTACACACTTTTGTGACTATATCAAAATACCACTTTTTCTGACGTTATATTTGGTGTTATTAGGCTAACATGTACCTTTAGTGAAAAAGGCAGGGTTTGCGTTTTTGGTCCAACCTATATAGTGTATATAAGGATTGAACTAAGCGTTAAACGTTAATTTAAAGTGGCTCAACTACACGAATTTTACAGTACATTTCCAAAAAATCTGACAAGATCGGGGCGTAGTCTGGGCCTCCGGTCCCCCTTAGCTACGCCAATGTCCATTCAAGCGGAGAAGCAGACCATCAAAGGTATGTATGTTGACAACTAACCATATACAGTGTTTTATCCAGACACCCTAGGTCCGGGGGAAATAGCCAGCATTGGGGGAAGGTGTTGGGGGTCTGGGGCTGTGCCAACTAACTATATAGTCGACTCGGTAGTCGCACAGCTCTATTGATTTAAAGCTAACTTTGCATATTTACTGCTTTATACTGACCACTTCAATGTCTCACTGGCTGTGTTGACTGTCTGAAGATCGTAGTGTAATGCAGTAATCGTCAGATTTACGACGTGTCTTGTCGTTGAGTGAATGTCATGTTTACATCTGTAAGCTGATATATAGCCCGTCGCGTCTTTGTCGAGCAGGCGGACTACCAATGCAGCGCCGCCCTAAAATAGCTTAGCCAGTAATCAGTCTTAGCTAATCGGCCAACGCGCCGCGATGCTATAGTGTAGTCGCTTCCTTCCCGAGTCAGTCAGTCAGTCAGTTGGTTGAAGAGAAAACATTTCGCTGACAAGAAGCGAGCGTCCGCAGACGCCGTAGAGCGAAGCGGATGAGAAGCTACTGGGGGGAGCGCCGACTGCGTCTACAGACGTCCCAGAGCCAAGCGGCCAAGCGGACCAGAAAAAGACCAATAAAGAAGTCAATGGCAAAGGTTACAAGGAAGGTTTTTTTAGTTGTGAGACACGCACGCTATTGAGGAATAGACGTGCAAACACTTAATTAGATAATAGCTGAGAGGTTATACTTACAGGTAGAGAGTCCAGATTGTAGCTCCTCGTTAGATCGACTACGTAACGATACCGTATTTCCTGTAATAGAAGCCCCCGGCTTCTATTAGAGACCCGGCTTGTATATGAGACCCGGCTTCTATTAGAGGAAATACGGTATATTGCTCCTGCAATAGGTAGTGAGTGGACTATTACCCGGTTTAGGAACCGGGTACCGGTACCCGGTTGTTGGAACCAGGTTATCCGGATTCGGTTGTTAGGGTTAAGGTTGGACATAAAATATTTGGTTAAATATAACCAAAAGGATTTGTTGGTTTTACAAAATAAATTTTGTGACTGTAACAAAATTATATTCACAAAATTATTTTGTAATGGTCACAAAAGTTTTTGTGACTGTCACAAATCAATTTTTGCAGTGTAAGCAACCTACGTGCAAAGTTTCATCAAAATCGGCGCAGTAGTTTTTGAGTTATCTTGCGGACAAACAGATAAACAGACAGACAGACAAACGCCGGGCGAAATATAACGTCCTGGCGAAGGTAAAAAGTCAGATATCACCCTGCTCGGTTTCTGAAATAAGACAAAACATAACGTGAAGCGTTCTTCTCTTTCAGCACACACACTATAGACCCGCGCTACCTTAGAGTCCGCCTCCGGCTCGCTGCGCGCACTTTCTGCGACACCGAAGTCGGCCGAACTACGTTTGATTGGCGTCGCGCACATCAGGCGGCACCACATTCTTGAGCCGCTAACAACGAGCGTGTTTTGACGTCTGTCAGCCTGATAACTGGTATTCATTGCCTTGATATTCGCCTTGACAATCGTCGAACACGGCGACATGCGTGTCCGTTATTTGATTCGTTCATACAGGTTACATTCTCGTCGAGTTACTTACGGGTGGTTCAAAATTATATTCACAAAATTTGTTTTTGTTCAACTACACCCTTAAACGCACATCACGAGCTTGACAGACGGCGACAGGCGGCGTCGCCAGATTAAAGCGACACCATGAAATATTATCCTGGCGACGCGTTTTAGTACATGCGTGTGTGTCTATGTGCTGCATTGGTTACGTGGTTATATCTACGTATCACACGTCAGTGTTATGCTAACATTACACGTATATGCCTTATTATCCACACAATGCCGATAGGCAAGGTGTGGATATTATATCGGTTACTGGTGTGTGTTATTGTGTGTGCGTTTGTACGGTTACTGATTTCTCCGCCGAGGACAAAGCTAGCGGCGTCAAATTTTTCTCGGCGGTTCATCGACCTCCAAGGCAGAGAATCTCTCATTTTTGTGAACTTTTCTCCCCCAGAAGGATCGTAGGATAGGCATTATGTCAGTCCCACTGACGTAAGTTTTTGTCTATTTCTATATTTTGCATTGGGATCAGATGTATTCCAACACTTTTGGAAACTTAATAAAGAATAATTAATGTAAGTGCTTTAGCCCAGTGATTTTTTTTCTACTTTTTTCTGGTAGATTTACATTTTATTGCCTTTCAGCAAATAAGCACGTTAATGATGACGGTGAAGATAATTTTTGTAGCTGTTAGAATAATTGTCGACTTAGTTCAAGTTTTTACCGCGCGAGGCGCTATGCGAGCGCGGTGTATGCTGTCGTCGTGTGTCCGTCTGTCTGTCACAAGCCGGCAGTTTACCAAACGGTCGAACGTAAAATCACGGAAACTCTGTCCGATAGCCCAAGGACTCTAGTTGTGTGATGCTAAAGGTCTCGGCGAAATTCCAATGGCGTCATCTCCTACGGTGACGCCAAATAGAGGTAGTGTAGATTATAATCGGCGATTTTCGATCAATATCTCGTTATATCTCAGAAACGGTACAAGATAGGAACAAAGTTACTATATATGGGAAAGGGTTCAAAATAGAGTCGTTGTTACTATGGATCACTTATAGGAAGTGATACATGGCCTATCGAGTAGCAGTAATTCCGATGACCTTGAGTGACCTTGAAGGTATTCACCTATTGCAAGCCTTTTGAAATGGGATTTTTCGTCCAGTTGCGCAGCAGTCGACGAGATTTCAACTGTGCGATCGGATAGATGAGCTACTTGTGATGTATAATACTGGCATTGGTCAACGTCAGTCGCTGGAGCTGATGCTGTAATTCGCATTGCTTGACCGGGTCATCAAGGCAAGTCGGACGGTCCGACTTTGCCACGCATGGCCGCCATCTCGCTAGCTTGATCACCTGCTGACCACTGCCGCCTGTACCCGGCCCAGGTCGCGTCTTGTCCGCATGGTGGCAGCACCGTCTTACAAACAACAGTTATCACCAACGCAGATCACTCGTCACCGGCAAAACGATACGCCGCTAAGTTCAAAAGGTTTGCAATGAGTGAAATGACCTTGAATTTGAAGATCACTTCAGGTTATGTCACTGTTCGATAGACCAAAACCGCCTTAACCGCCTTAAACCGCCATTCATTTTTCAGAGATCGTCCCGGGGGAACCTCTCCGTCGGGGGAGGGGTTAAATGCAAGAGGGGTAGCCAAATATAGTGATTTTGGACCTATCGAAGGCTTTATCTCGGAAACGGTGCAACCACTATAGGAAGTCGTATGTGAGCTTTCGATTGGTACCAAAATCAGTGACCTGTTTCTTAGTAGTTTACACGTGTGACTAGATGGTAGTAGTCGATGTGACGGAAAGTGAGATGCTAACCTGATAACTAATTACCTTGTTACATATTAAATGCATACTTATCGGAATATTTTAAACTATCATTAGTGTCGTGTTTGGACTGCCTCTTGGGCATTATAAATAGTTAGTTGTATGTGATAACTGTTGTTGTGACTATTGGTGTGGGAGGTAGGTGCTGGCATAATGTTTGCAGCATCCCTTTCCTTGGGAGTCAGTGGATAAAGAAAGAGTAAGGCTAGTGGGTGACTCTCCATAGATGAAGGGCATCACGCCTGTAAATAAACCTACTCCGTCAAGTATGTCAGTCCTCGTTATTGTTGGGTCACAATGTATGCTGGCCATGTCGCATGCTACTCCCTGATGAGTCACGGTGAGTATGCCAACGGGACAGACAGACCGATGGATGGACGCCAGACCATTACATTACTCTTTCAGCTAGATGCAGCTAGCATAATAATCCTGAAGGTTGTCATTTGGTAGGCCATCCCGACTCCAGAGGAGAAGCCCAGTTATACAGAATGCACCTGTGGCCAACACTGCCATAACAGATGGACGTGTTGGAAGAGTGTTGTTATTAACTGGCATGTTTTTACACGTTCATATATTATATATAGGTTGTTGCGGAAGAGACCTGGGAAAAACACAAGCAGCGTAATGACTCGCACATAGTCGACACGTTTCAGGGCCAGTTCCGGTCCAAAGTCACTTGCCCTGTTTGTAGCAAGGTGAACACAAACTATCGTCCTTTCTGTATTTTTCATCAACTACACTGTTTTGTTTGTTACCTTCAGTCCTTTGATGATGTTGGTTGGGCAACATGAACGGTTATTCTCTGGCTTTTAAAATGCTGCCCGGCAAATCTCAGTGGTTGGCTTTTGGAAATGCAGCATCACTGGAAACCTAAGCCAGTTAAACAAACAGTGCACAGCACATACTAGTAGTGCAGTGCACTGCTTATATATAGTGATAATCATGTCATTACATTGTTCATAAGAGCGGTTTTTAAGAGACGCAAAGTGTTGCTATGGAACTGTACCAAACAGCAGTGACAAACAGACTCGTACTGTGCCGAAATGAAGTATTCATTGTCACCGCTTTAGTTTTGATTAATTTTTTTATCTTCACTATACAGTCTGAACCAGTTCATCTTTTGTATTCAGATGCAGATGAATGCAGTGTAAATTTGATTTCTTATGGGTAATGATATGAAATTGATGAGCATTTGGTATAGTCAACAGATATTTTGCCCAAGCATTGTTAACTTTCATTAGAATATATGCTTACTGGGAAGATTGCTAGTCAACCTTCTCTCTGTTGGCTTAGAAAATCTATGAAGTATAGCGTAACCAAAACACTGGTCGGCAAGTAGTTGGTAATTTTGTAAAAAAAAATGTTCTGTGCAGTGCTCTGGTGCTGTTGGATTGGTGACAGACAGGGCATACAGTCTGTAGAAAACCTGCTGCTGTTGTTTCAAAGGTTCTCTGTTAGAGGACTCCATCCAAGAAAAAGAAAAAGAAAGGAAGAGTATTTATATAGCACCATTTTATATACTATGTATGTCTCAAAGCGCTCAGGCATAGATCGCTAAGTTTTACCTGCAAATACACCATGCCTGCCTTTCCTTCGTAAGCATTCACCAGATGGCGCCACCCCTAACTGAGTTAACAGACATTCAGTTGCAGCTTACTACTCATCTATCGATCCTGAAGGGATGAAAGGCTGAGTTGGCCTGGTTGGTTGGCCGGTAGAGGACAGTTTACCCACGTAAGTAGTCACCCGTCAGCTACAGGTTGAGCGCAGGACGGAAAGTTTGCCGGCCGAAGACCGACATTCTACCGTTGTGCCACGCAACCAACCTGTTAAGTTTGTTGAAACTAATTCCTGTAAAGCAGTATCAATTAATGTTTCTTGTCCGGCAGGCAGACTTTTCTGCTAAGATAGGTAACTGTTGTGTTATGTGATGTGAATTCTAGTGACTGTTTACATATACTTGTCTCTGTCCAGGTGTCATTAACCTTTGATCCGTTCAGCGTTCTCTCTGTTCCCATTCCGAAAAAGAAACAAGCAGTTACAGTGATATTTCTTTCCGCATTTCCACGCCAGAAGCCAATAAAGGTAGAATGTTGTTTGACAGTTGAACTTAAATCTTACTGCTCCATGTTACTGAGATGGTGTAAATAACACTGTTGAGGAGACTTCAGTGTTTTCTCCCTAATACAAGTGCATTAGTGCAATGAATTCGGGCAGTAAAAACTTTGCTCCACTAATATCATTAAGTTCTGAACTGCGGTTGCTGGCTAACACAGATTGACCTTTATAATGGCTATAAAACAGTTGTTTATGTATGTGCATTGTTACTAGTTTATGTGCTTATGTCTGCTGCTGCTTATTTTTAACAGATTTTAACGAGTAGAATTTGTAGTGCTGATTTTTACATTTTTTATGGAATTGGTTTTGTTTCCGGTGCTTTTACACTGTTTTAGGTGGGACATCTGGCCTAATGCTCCAGCAGTAACTTAAATGTTTGATCAGAAATCAGTATGGGGCTATTGACTAGGGCTAGGAGAATCTAAAAAATGGCTGTTAAAAAGCTATTGTTGGAGGAGTTATATTCTTTGCTGTTTAGTATCTATCCAAAATTGCCGTAACATTATTAGTTATTAGAAGACTGATTTGTAATGTGCATTGTTTTGAATTGTGGTATATTATCAAAACCTTCTCGACCTTTATAAATCTAACCCATGCTTAATGTTAAAAGCAGGTTAACCCTTAATGTTATCTGGGGTATTTTAACCAGTGTTTCCATTTCAAGGCCATCTGAAGCTTATTTGAAACTGACATGTAGCTTCTACTTGGCAAATGGAAAATGAAATTTTTGCATTTTTCTTTTACTGGAAACTTAAATGACGCCAGTGAGGTGACCTACAGGGAGCGACTTCTGTTCCCTCCAGAGTGAGCTTTTAGATGATGAAAGGTTGAATCCAGTATGTTATTCCTATAGGAAAGACGACTACCTTTCAAAAAATTGCACCAGTATCCCCTCAGGAACCTAAGAGGCAACTGGCTTGCCCAGATTCACCTGGAAAAATGGTCATTAAACAGGTGTATGTATCCGTGCTGGAATTCAATGCTGCAGAAGCGGAATCATGCGGTTCTGATGCTATATTGTCTGCATTTTGCAGTACAAACTGCAGCTGGATTTTGATGCCCGCGTCAAACATCTGAAGGAAGTTCTGTCTCAACGAACAAAAACACCTCAGAACTGTGTAAGTTTGCTCTCTACCATTCAGTCTTTTATTCTTAATGACATGGTTCTCAACAACAGTCTTTTTATTCTTAATGACATGGTTCTCAACAAGGAAAGTGACTCCAGTGAAGCTGAAAACATGAAATAATTTTGAGAGAGTATTTCACTTTGTGTCATCTCATATATTTGTGTTTCATTGCATATAATAGTATATGGCATCCTTTTTGTTTCTTAATTTTCACCATTTGTTATTGCGTCAAATTTTCTGCATGATTCTAAAATGGTCTGTTTGCATGCTTTGGCAGTTTTGATATTTTTCCTATTCCTTATTTGTATTTGTGAGAATTTAATCTTGTTTTATTTTATTTTCAAGTAACAGCAGCTGTGTGATAAGCTTTGAAATATCTCTGAAGAGATAGGAGTTGCATGAAATTATTAACGGTTTACGCATGTGCACACCGATTCACGTCTTTTATTCCAAAAATGCTCAAAATCGGTGCCGGATAAGTCGCCGAAAGTCCGCATTGTATTGGGGTGATTTCCCCTATTTTTTTTGTGAGTGCGGACCGCGGCCCCTCACGTATATTCCAGGTTTCATCCAGATCTGTTTAGGTTTTGGGAGATATAACCGAAAAGCCCTCCACGACCACCAGAATAAATGCAATATAGGCTGTTCGAGCATATAATGAAATATGTTAAAGTTTAGAGTACATACATTTGCCACTATTGCATGAAGCTAAATAATAGTAATGATAGTAACAAAAAATGATATTGTTCGAGATCTGGTTGGGAGGCACACATTGGAAGAGTGCATCATTTGATGTGGCAGTTGATTTCAGCCACTGGTATTTTATTGACAGCTTCGCGTGATCGAGATTCGCCAGAGTCAGGTGCTGAATATATTTGACAACCAGGCGAGTGTGTCTCGGATTAGTTCAGCCTCAGAAATCATCGTGTGAGTATGACGTCTGTTGTTTTCATTACAGGTTCTGGGTTAGTTTTGAAGTGTTTTTGTGTGTACTCCATGAATTTGGTTCTCAGCACTAATTCAGTTTATTGCCTGAAAAACTCGTCTCTGAAATAACCTGCTATATGTCACATGTGAAGCGCCTCTGATTTATTTATAGATGTTATTACTTACTTATTAAACCCTGTTCACTGGTGATAACATGGTTGGCCACATCAACAGAGTTACTCTGTGTCCAGCCTGGTTGCTACTGAGATCGGTGACCATTTGTAGATAAACTGTTTCAGTATGCCAGCCACTCAGGCCAATTCGGCCTCTCACTGTTAGCAGGATGGGAAAAGAGCTGTGGGCTGTGTTCAGCGTGTGTATTTCACATATCCCTTTGTACATTTATGTTTGCTATGGCCTGGACTGTTTCCATGGACTTCTCATCTTTATATGGCTCGCAGGCTTGGTAAAGATCTAAAGTCGCATTTTCCATGCCTCGAAAGTCCTGGAATCTGGTGTAGGTCCTTGAAAGTCCTGGAAAGTCCTTGAAAACGACCAACCTCTTTTGAGCATTTTTTATTGTTCTGTAGTAGAACAGCAGATTGACACATTACTCCAACGGCTGAAGAATGAGTAGTGTGTTCTTACTCTGATTGTATCAAGTTCTTGATTTTACCATTACATTGGTTTGAATGCTGTTTACTACCATATTTTTCTGTCTGACTTACCGGAGGTTATTTGTATCTAGTCAACCACTGCTGACATTTGTAACATGAACGATTTACACAAAAAGTGTTAGATGCATTGTTGTACCGTTTTAGAAACAATGTGATCATTGTGATGGCATCACTTTGAGTGGGTTCTTTTCTGATGGTTACCCTCTGATTGTTGTTGTAATTGAAAAGTAAAACCGCATAAATGGTCCTGGAAAACGTCTTGAAAGAAGTCATGGAAAGTCCTAGAAGACAGGCATCTGGGGTCTGCACCAACCCTGGGATCGAGCTCACATTTCCGTATATTTGCCTTTGTTGCTTTAATCCTGTTGTTTGACTACTGGCACTGGACTGCTGAGGTAAGGGTGTAGCATTCCTTTTCCCAGATGGATCAAGTTAAAATGGAGATCCAGTGGTGAGTTTTTAAAGGCCAGTGGGTTATTTTTCCTGGTTGGAGCTAGTGCTTTGAGTTCCATTCAGTGCTTTCGTATTGTTGTTAGGTGGCATGAAGGAGATTTGGCCTATAAAAATTTTTATACCAACAATTGCCAAAGGTGCTGTTGAGAGACTTTTCAGGACCCAGTCTAATCTGGGCCAGAAAGCCCGGGAGGTAAATTTTTATTATTCATTGATATGCGTCTAGTCAGAGGCGGTTCTAGCTATTAGGCCGGGTAGGCCGTGGCCTACCCAAACTCGTTCCTGGCCTACCCAAACGGCGTGGGTCATCCCCATGATCCCCACGTACACCACTCTGTTGGCCTACCCAAAATTTGCTTGGCCTTTGACTGGCCTACCCACATGAAAATTCCTAGAACCGCCCCTGCGTCTAGTGTGGAAGTAGGGACAACTCAGCCTTTCATCCCTTCGGGGTCAATATATGAGTAGTAAGCTGCAATTGGATGTCTTCTACCTGAGTGAAGGATGGCGCCATCTGGTGAACGCATACGAAGGAAAGGCAGGCATGGTGTATTTGCAGACAAAATTGTGTGATCCATGCCTGAGCGCTTTGAGATATACATAGTATATAAAATGGCGCTATATAAATACTCTTACTTTCCTTTCCTTTCTTTTAGGGACGTACCGACAGAACTTAACCATACTGAATTCTCAATAATAGTGTCTGTAAAGAGATGGATGATTGTCTGTAGATGTCAAGTGCTGTCACTACCCCTGATTGGAGAGCCAGTAAAAGAGATCATTGTGCAACAGAGCACTGTGGTGCCAGTGAAATCTCTGCTGAGGTGCTCGTATTGTGATGCTGCTCCACCGCCAGATCAGAATCTCAAACGCTGCGCTAGATGCTACCGCACGGCGTACTGCAACCAGTAAGACGAACTGTAGTCTCTGTCATTACTGGTTTGTTGTAACACAAGTTTACAGCTGATGTTGGCAGTTTGGAATTCATTACCTGTCAGTATTCATTAAACTAAGTGACGAGTATGTTTGCTGCAAGCCCTTGAGCAGGATATGGGGTGTCAAAGTAGTGGCAAAGCTGTGAACTCGGGCACCCTGAGACTTGTCTACCCTGTTTGTGATAGGGTACATCACTTATGTGCCAGCTCTCCAACGCCAGTACAGAGCCTGTCGTTGGACAGCTGGTGGTATAAAGGGAAAAGTACCCTTTCTTTTGGGAGTTTTGTGGTGGATAAAGAAAAGATTAGGCAAGGCTGCTGTTTGGGATTTGACAGGAAGGACATCCTACCCATAAAAACTCATTCCACGAGTGGGGAGGACCCGAGTGGAACCGGCTGGCCAGGTTCACCTGTTAAAACGGACGTTAAATGGAAGTAAGTAGTAATGGTGATGTGCAGGACGTGTCAGAAGAAAGATTGGTCGTCACACAAGTCAGCGTGTGAGAAGTGTGGTGACCCCATTGGCTGTCCGTTCATGGTCAGTGTGCCTCAGTCAAAGGCTAACTACAACTACCTGTATCAGCTTCTTCACGACTACACCAGGTACACGTCGTCATCTTCTCTGTCTGTCTCTCTTCTACTCTTCCTATGTACAATGTCTGCGAGTTGGTTGCTGGCAAAATAGTTTACTTTATTGCTGGTGCTGGCGTTGCTGCAACTGACACAACCGCCACCACCACTACTGTTACTAAGAACAGGTGTCTAAAGAAATTTGGCAAAACATATCGTAAGAATGTCTCCGAAATGACTATTTTATGTCGGGTGTGAAGTAAAACCTTAACTCAGTCAATCAGTTTACTTTTTTGCTACGTATTGCATGCACTGCCGTGGCCTAACAGATAATCGGCATTTCTGACTGATCTGTCTACTGCTTCAAGAATAGGACCTTTCCATTTCCAGGCCTTCAGTACTAAGCCAAGAGATTGGCTGGGAAGAACGACTCTGAAATGACCTATTTTGTGTAGGATGGGACATAAAACCTTAACTCAATCAATCACTTTCAGGCCAGAGGTCGTAGGAGGCGACCAAACCTGGCTTTTGTTTTTTAGTTAATTTTATGTAGTGTTACAGTATATTTTGTTACAGATGCGTGTTTGCTTTTATTGTGTTTGATTTAGTTTTTCAGTACTAAGCCAAGAGATTGGCAGGTAAAACATCTTCGAAATACGTCTCTGATATGAGTATTTTGTGTCTGGTGTGACATAAAACCTTAACTCAGTCAGTCGGTTTACTTTTCTGCTACGTATTGCATACACTACCATGGCATAAGAGATAATCGAGGGACACATTTCACGTTTGTAGGCATTCCGTAGACGTGTTCCAGCCGCCGTCCAGAGCTGGTGGTGTCAGCGACATGCCTGGGACTCCAACTGACACGACTTTGCCAAACATTGTGAGGCCGACCTACAACGACCTCAGGACCGCTGATGATGCTGTGGAAGCTGATAGTGATGATGCAGAACTGGAAGGATCTTCCTCGCAGACACAGGTGAACACATACACCATTTTAAAGGCCAGTTTTCCAGTGAATCTGGGTCCTTTGGTTGGAACTTGATATTATTCCTGTATTTGTTTGCGATCTATGGCCCCCCTAGATCGCAATATCCTCTGTTACTCTTCCTGTAAAGGTACGACTCTATCAAGTCTTCATCCTCTTTATCATCCTCTATGGTGCAGAAGCTTGGGCCCCTACTCGACAACTTTTGAGGAACCTGAATGCCATCTGGCAAACTGGATGAAACATGTGTCATCTGATTTGGGCCTATTCAGTCCATTATATAAAAACATAAAGTCGTCCACAAAACTGGAAGCACATAACATATTGCATTGCCGTCAGAGGAGGACTGAGCCACGGTCACAGATAACGTGTACAGAAAATCTGGTGAAATTTGGACAAGTGGTGAGATGTGTGAGTGGACAGACAGACAGACAGACATGCTGATCGCAATGCTTTGCACCCATACAGGGCCGAAGTAATAATTCTCTGCTCTCTGCACTTGCTTCCTTTGTTTCACTAGACACAAAATAAACAGCTGATCGTACTCATTTTATGCCAGAAGTCGTGATGACTAATATTAATTTTCTCGTGGATACGTTGCAGAAATTACATATTTTGTTGCTGTGTTTGTCTAATTGTCTGACGTTGATGATGTCGATGCATGTCTCTTCAGTGCTTTGACACTGTTGGTTGGATGACAGGATGGCCATCTGCCCTGTAAAAACGGCTTCATTAATTCACAAGGTGTGTCTGGCCTACAATACGAACACTTGTCTGGATACCTTCAAATGTCTGGAAATTTACCAGTAGTTGGGGAAATGTCCAGGAAAATGTCTTGATGATGATAGTTGATGTGGCAGGTCCAGGAAAATGTCTTGTTCGTAAAACCTGTTGTTTGCTAACTTTATGCTTGTGCTGCAACAGTGTTTAGTAGACTGTTGCGGGCCTTTTGTCGCATGTTTGGACGATTTTGCTGCTTCGTTAAATCGCCGTGAACGTTTTCATAGAATGTGCGCTGGCATTTATTGTGTACTGGCAGACTAATAGTATGTGCATGATGTCAGTAATGGCTTCATGGATAGAAGTGCTGCGAAGAGTCAGAGGAATGTCGGTGAATTTCACAGTAGCAGTAGTAGTAGTAATATTAATAGTAGTAGTGGTGGTGGTATTTGTCTAACTGAGAAGCATGGATTGTGCATGTATCTGTTAGCCGACTGATAAGGCAGTTCGCCATGTACTCGCCACGCCGCAGATGACTCCTCCAATGAGCAGAAAACCACTGTTTCAGATTCAGATCGTTCCGTTACCAACCAATAGTACTCCATCTTCGGAAAGAAAATTAATTACGGACAGTGGTGAGTGAGTTGTGATTTGCTGTTGTCGCTAGTCTACATAACCACAAACTGTTTTTATGCCTTAGCTACCCGACTTTGTTGGCGAATGAGTTATGTTTTTGGGCTGTCCGTTCATTCATCTGGACATATCTTGTTATCACCATATCTCATGAACGGCTTGAGCAATCTCGATGAAACTTACAGGGAATATTCACTAGCCCTCATTGATGACCTGATTAGATTCTGGAGGTGAAGGGTTGACGTCACAGCAGGCCGTCAAGGTGGCGAAGTCATCCCCATTGATGCGGGGAGTTGAAGTCCATCTAGTTTCTTGTAGACTGTTTGATAACCATGCACAAATATTATGTAACAGTTATTACGCTTATTGCATGTTACAAATACACAGGTTAAATGAGTGATTATTAGCAGTGAGTGTGAAATAGATGATGTGGCAGGTCCAAGAGATTGTGGCTGTGCTTTTACTGTCATTTGCAGCGTTTGTGTATGATTGCAATAAAACACATTGTTAGTCGTGAGAGAAATTTCCTAGCTTTTATAGTTGTCATTACTAGAAAGAAAATGAAATAAGACACGGCACAGTTAAACTGTTCAAAATACAGATTAGGGTAAGAAAAAGGATAAATTTACAGAAAAATAATAATGGCGAATTACAGATGGTCAAATTAATTTGATGAGAGGCTGCATCGCCCCCACACACGAATTGTTCAGTGGTTTGCTTCCTGAAAGTGTTTCATTTATACAATTTCAAACTAAGCTATTCATGACTGATTGTAGTGGCTTTGGGCCCATCCATGTGCTAACAGATACATGTTAATCAAACATTGGAATTACATAATTACATCACTTACAGAGTATATAGTAGCAGAATGACAGTTATTATAGATAGACCCAACACAGCAACTAGTGAAGTCAGCAGTTGATTATGCACAAAAGGATCAGTTAATACGAGCGAGTGTGGTAATGATATTCTGACTGTGCAACAAGCTGCCAGTTTTACCACAATGCTGTAAGTTAAGTAGTACGTAGCAAGACATCTTTTGCATTCATATTTAACACGAGAAAAACATACAAAGTAAATGTCTGTTAATATTTTTTGTGCTGTATTGAACATTGAAGGAGCATTGGATCTTTCTAATGTGGACTGCTTGGAATTGATTTGGAACAATGATCAGAAATCAAGTGATTGTGTCATAATTAACACCAAGCCACTGGTAGGGTTCATTGCCATTGTTTACTTATAGTGTAACATAGTAGAGTTTTAAAAACTTGTCTCTTTATCTGTTGTCTTTAATAACAGACTTATCGTAAATTTTGTCAACTTATTTTACATACACTGTGAATGACGTACGATCTACCATACTTGACTCTACTTTGATGATGTGATGTATAACGCTATGTAGAAATATCGGTCACAATCTGTGTATTATTTTGACGTAACCGTCTCCATAAATTTGTTGTTATTTCTCATAAATTTCTTTGAAGATGTAACAACAGCTTATGGTTTCAGAGTTTGTTCTATTAATTGAGTTATTGCTGCATGGTTGGAGTCTGGTTGGTTTGGCATCAGGAAGGGGATCTGTCCTATGAAGCTGAATCTGCAGCACTATTTACAGTATAATGGGCCTCTTGTGCTGACGCCTGTTGGTCTGTTGAGTAGTAAAGTAAAGTAAGCCTCATTTGTATAGCACTTTATTGTGAGATGCAGATCTCTAAGGCACTCGGGTATGGCACGTGTAAACATGGGATCACACAGTTTTACCTGCCACCCACACGTTTATCCACAAGTGAAATGAGCCATTCCTGCCTTTACTTTCCAGCCGCAGAGTTTCACAGCCCTTTCGCCGGTACTCATTTCCCGTCCCACCTAGGGTAGGAGGCTGATTTGGCCTGGGTGGCTGGTTACATACCGAAGTGGTATGTTGCCTGAAGATGGTCACCCATCCCAGTAACAATGTACTGATAGTGCGGCGTCCGGGGATCGAACGCATGACCATTGAGTCGCAAGTTCAGTGCCCTAACCATTAGACTACCAAGCCACGAAGTAGTGTATCTGTTTCGTGCACCGAGTCAGACTGTTGTTTCGACTGCAGAATGTATGATTACATATTCTAGGTACATGACTTGTCAGTCAGATAGCACCAGAGGACATGGTCAACAATTGTTACTTAGCAACCAAAAACTAAAGAGTTAACTGTCTAACCAATTACAATGAACTTTGCAAATCAATTCAGTGCAGTAACCATTCTGGTCCCAGCATGTCTGTCAGTGACTGCATTTCTATTTATAGACGACTGCATTTCTATTTATAGACATCGGGATTTCGAATGTTACTTAATTGTATAGAACTGTCTGCAACCTTTCATTTTACATGTTATACATATTTGTACATTACATACACATGTATATGTTGCAAATAAGTATGAACATATTTAGGTATGTATATATGTTTGTCTGAATTTTCTGTATTGTTTGTATTAATGGCGACCATTTTGTGGTGTTTATTTTATTGATGTCTTCATGTTTGTTGCTGGTGCTGCCCTGTGATAACAACCCAGACATCAATAGCCAGTTTACTACCAACTTCATCTGGCACTGTAATTTCCACTTCAGTGAAGGGTGGTGCATTGTTTCATTTCTATAAAATGACCTATGAATTAACACAGAGAGCTATGCTGTGACTACAGAGTGGCCCAAAAACTCAGGCCTATGGTGACTGTTAGTCAGAAAGGAGCCAGATAATTCACAAAATAGTGTAGCGACGTGTTAAGATATGGTGTGATATTTAGAGATGACTCTGTTGCAAATTTACGGTCAAGTCTCTCAGTGAAAAAAAATTGAAATCTGTTCACATTTGGCAAAGTAGCAGCAAAGAGTATATAGCCACTTTTTGATTTACAGTTGCCCGTGACCTGTTTTATTGCACCAGTCTGTACACTGTATATGTTGTTTCTTCATCGCTGACATTGTATGTACAGGACTTTGAGCTTGATCAGACTGCCCAGCATAATAAACCAGGTGAGTGTTATGAGTTTTTGGTAATGACTTTTGTGGCATTTGTACACCACTTTTTTAAAATTGTGTGTTCGGGAGCTTGCACACATTTCAGAGTAATGTTGAAACGGGAAATCAAAAATCACTCCGATATCTCCATGAGAGTCTAGAAACAGAAAAAGCAGGCAGTTTTTAATAATGAAACTGGACAAATAGCCATTATGAAGGTTTATCAGAAGAATGAATAATGCAGCCAGTACTCGATTACTAACGTCTAGTGAATGAGTTCTGAGCCTCCTACAGGTTCAGGCCCCATACGGGTTGTGGGGATGTAATGTGCCCCGATTCATTTGTTGATTCTAGCACTGTATAGTTATGCTTACTTACCTACTTCCTTACTTATTTACTTCCCTAAGAACAGCCCAGTTTCCAGGCCGGAGGTTGTAAGAGGTGACCAAACCTGGCTTTAGTTTTTTTGTGTGTGTTTATTTTGTGTTGTAGTATATTTTGTTATTGGTGCATTTGCTTTTGTTGTGTTATATTTAGTTTTTTTGCGTGTAGATGTAGATATTAGTGTGCTGGATGATTGCAGTTGCCAGTGCCGTGGTGAACCTTGACGACTGTCTCCGGCTGTTCTGTGAACCTGAAATACTTGCGCCTGATCAGACCTGGTAAGTATATGATGTGACGAATTAGTCAGTGCATAACGTGTAGAAAGCTATATGTCGCCAGCTTAGTCTATGCACTTGACAGTAAGAAAAGATCAAAAAGAACTAAAGAAAAGTCAGTTGGATAAGAAATTGGTCCGAATACTATACTAGACTGTGAAGGCCACTAGTGATGTTACTTCATTTTAAATGAATTACTATTAGTAGTGAAATAGATGATGTGGCAGGTCCAAAATATTGTGGCCATGGTTTGACTGTTAGTTGCAGCATTTGAGTGTGATTGTAACAAAGTACATTGCCATCATTATTTGTTTATGGGAACTTAACAAGCCTATGTATATGGAATGTTATACAATGAAAAACTATTAAAACTTGTAGATTGTGTGTCTTATGAACTGTGTTAGATATCAGTACACTGCTGAAACTTTGGCCCTGCTGGACAGAATTGGAATTACTTCAGCTGAAGCTCTAATCACCAGTTTGAGTCTTACCAATATAAGGTCCTAATTCCCCCAAAACACTGAAATTCCCCTCAGGGGAATTTCATGGGAACCCGTGTTAAACAAATACTGAGTGTGACACTGCAGTGATTACATCGTGAATGCGATGGAGAGTGATGTGTTGATGTTAGTGGCGTGTTGTGACAGCTGTTTTGAGGTGCTGAATGTCGTGATGATGTGCTCAGGTTCTGTCCACGCTGCAGGCTGCATTGTCGAGCTACAAAGGAAATGTCGCTTTGGCGACTTCCTCAGATTCTTGTTATTCATCTCAAGCGTTTTTCGTTTGCCAACCATCTGCTGCGAGACAAGATTGAAGATCTCGTTGAATTTCCACTCCGGTGAGGGTTACCATCCGTCGTGTCTTTTGATCGCGTGCTTCCCTCAAAGGACTTACGTTCATACAGAGGCGACCAAACCTGGCTTTAATTTTAATGCTTTTACCACCCGACACTCTCGGCGAAGGCATTATGTTTTTTTGGCGATCCATCTGCTGCGTCTGTTCATTCGTTTATCCGGACAGATCTTGTTACCACGATATCTCATGAATGGCTTGAACAATCTCGATGAAACTTACAGTAAATAACCGTTAGCTGATGACCTGATTAGATTCTGGAGATCAAAGGTCAAGGTCACATTAGGCCCTGGTGGAGGCATCCATGTGGACTCTTGGGCGTTGAAGTACATCTTCTTTTCTAGTTTGTGTTATATTTTGTGTTATATTTTGTTATGCGTACATGTTGCCTGTTGTTGGCCGTTACTTGGTTAGAACTCTAAAAATCATACTGCTGTTGCAAATAAAAGTGCAGTCACACATTAAGGCAGTTCTTCTGCATGTTGTTTGTTTATTTTGACAAGCCAGACTGACAGGTTGCATTACTGTTCTTGATGGCCGTTGGGGTTCAGAAATGTATACTGTTAACTAAACAGTAGTAACATGAATTTATTGGAGACGAAACGTTTGTCTTTGTGAAACCATTGTGAGGAGGTTGACACACTGCTTAACCAAGTAGTTAAATTGTTATATAGTCGCCACCCTGGCACATGCAACTTTGACAGCCGGTGATCAGAATTGCTTTGTGCCGAGTTGTGTACCACAGTTGTGCACAGTGATATGCACACACGTGAGCAGTTCTTACATTTTTGCATGTTAGATTTATATTTCTTTTTGTGTGTTTGTTTCTGTTTTATCTTTTGTGTGTTCTTTTGTTTTAGCCTAGGTCATTTTTTCTTGTATAGTTTGCTTTTGTTGTGTTGGATTTAATTTTACTTAGCCAAGAGATTGGCTGGGAAGAACGTCTCCGAAATGACATATTTTGTGTCAGGTGCGACGTAAAACCTTACTTAACTCAGTCAAGTACGTCAACGTTGTCAATTTTGTTCAACCAGTGACTGTTGCCAGTTTATCACACTGATCGTCCACATTTGTGTACAACATGATGGGCTTGAGGCAGGGCATCTCGTGGGTCTGTCTGTGGCAGCTGAGACTTATGTCTTAGCTATCGCTGTCTGACTCTAGTACCTTTGTTGCTAGCAGTGCTCTGCTCGAACTATGGGATACCCCACCTGGCGTGGACCTTCTGTTTCTTTTGTGGACCCTCTTAAATGCTCCCTCATTGTGCTCCACACTCATTATGCCACCTCGCTATTCTGGCCTCCCCTTCTATAAACCTACAGTGGTCATTAGCATCGGTTATCTCTACTGTTGTACTGCTGTGACGTCTTGAGTAGATCGCTGGATGTTGGACGGTACATCAATACACATCAACAGCCATCATCCAACATGGCTGGTGATGACATGCTGTATGATCTCTATGGCGTTGTGAACCACACCGGTGGTCTGCTTGGCGGACACTACACCGCGTATGCCCATACTCCACATCCCAGTGCCAGAGAGAAGAGAGAGCTGGGTATGTCGCTTTCTGACACTTGATGATTCAGCTGATGATAAATTGATGCAGCAACCACAGACTCATTTTATGGTCCTTATCTCAGGTCAGCTGTGCCGGAAGTTACTATTATCACTAACTCTGGAATCGTCGTCTTGAGGGTTGGAGCAACATCAGACAGGCCAGTTTGATCCAGTTTCAGTGCATATTTACCACAAGTGCAGGGGAGTCTCCTTAGTAGATCTTGTGAGGTGAGACCATCTTAATCAGGCTGCAACTGCACGTTCAGGCTACACCAGTGTTTAGACTGTGCAGACCTTAATTTTTTATTTAGCTGATTACCAAGACTGTTGCGGGGGGGGGGTAGGGTTTACGCAGCCATGTCTATGTGTCTGTTTGTTTTTTCTGCATGATGTCTAAAAAACGATGCAGCTAGCATTAGCAAACTTGACATAGGTACAATAGGTACCGGAAATCTATTTATTTTAGGATCAAAAGGTCAAAGGACAAGGTCACGAGTTGCAAAAACATTGCCAGCATGTCTTTGCACTTTTGTGTGTGCTACCTTCTTCTAGTTAATCATTGCGCCCATGTTTGTAGAATATGTACCGACAGATATATAGTGTACTGGTAGCACTGACAGTAATTACATAACAAGTACCGGTACATGGTGTGAGTAATTGCAACATAGTTAGTAGTGCCATTAAGTCGGGGAAATGTCGGGGAATTTTACAGTGCATGCACACTAATTTTGCTAACACATCTTATCCTTCCAGACTGGGTACTGAACCCTGGCATATACAAGTAGCCTTTCAGGTCAGCGTGCACTTTGGCATTTTACTTCTAAGTAAGCTGAACTGTTTGTCCGTCTTTTTACAGTTATTAATCTTTTCTATTCACTACAAAGCATTGCGTCTTCATTGTTCTCCCCTCGAATGCGAGGGAGTATGTTTTTCCGGCGTTGGTTGTGTTTGTGTGTGTGTCTGTCTGTGACCACGATAACTAAAAAGATTGTGGACGGATTTGTACCAAATTTTATGGGAAGGTTCTTAGGGGGAAAGGGAAGACCAAGTTCGTGTTTCATTACGATCGGTAGACGGATGTGGAAGTAACGGTCAAAAAACTCCGTAAACCGGCGATTGTTTACATTTTATACTTCTAATAGTAGGTTTGGCAAGTGTTGCCAAGTGTTGGCGACAAAAACCCCTAAATTTCGCTTTCACGGGGAATTGTACTCTCAGAGTACTGTCCATCTAGTTTAAATTATGATGATGAAAGAAGCAGTTGTTGACTGCAGACTACCAACATGCTTGTGGCTGCTGTTTTACCGTTGCATACTAACGTTGACTGTAAAGTTCACTGCATTTGAAATGTATTCAGGCTGGCGAGAATTTGACGACAGCAAAGTTCGCGAAATCAGCGAGTCCTGTGTCACAACAAAAGCAGCGTACGTGCTATTTTATCGGCGATGTGCTGCACCCGTCATCACAGTGCCTCCTCCTGCCTCCGTACCGACTACAGTCTCTGCCCCGATAAACCAGTCATTTATTTCTGAGACGGCTGCAGATCTGCAGGCCACGGCAGCACACCCGGTCTCCAGCAGTCACACTGCGGACACAGCAAACAGAAAGACAGTCACACCGGTGGCACCTGCTGCAGCGGAGTTTAATGAAACAACCTGGCAGACTGACATGGACGCCATTGACTAATGCAATGTGTCCGCTAGTGTTTAGGCATCAACTCATGAGGATTGTAAGCATGTGTCCCCCAGTATTTCACCTGGTGGTATACCCATAGGGAAATCCCCAAATATTCAAACTTGATCTTTAATCTTTGTTCCCTTTCATGTAACCAAGATACACAGGAATGAAGGAATAACGATTTTAGGTTTAATACTGAACTAAACACGTTTGCCTGGACCTGTTAGCGGAGTTTACGGCACTACTTCAGACCACTTTCTGTACTTAATAGGAAGAGAAATAGGAGGAGGGGAATGTCCCTATAATGTTGTTGACACCATGGGTCAGTACTATTCAAGAGCATCTGCTAATCGGAAAATTTTATGTCTCCATAGATGTATGTTCTTACATGTATGTATAGGGCATGTAACTTATTTAATGTCTACCAACGTTTAGTGTTACATATAACACGCAAGACCGCTTACATTATCAGTAATAGCTCCTAAGCACCACTTCTTTATAATAATAATAATAATACAACATTTGTATAGTGCCATAGTGTCCTATGCGGGATGCAGAGGCGCTTGTGGCGCCAGTTAAGAGTGAGGGAAAAGGTGGGTTTTGAGATGGCGTTTAAATGTCTGTAGGGTATTGCAGGATCTGATGTCAGCAGGGAGA
>Ga0209780_1000459_pt1 | contig 21664 bp, 15 predicted proteins | sample WorMetexBAHAMAS2_FD_187384 | JGI IMG/M metagenome (GOLD analysis project Ga0209780, IMG submission 187384) | Marine gutless worms symbiont microbial communities from Max Planck institute for Marine Microbiology, Germany - Inanidrilus exumae... | ecosystem: Host-associated > Annelida > Digestive...
GTGGTGATGTTCTGTGGCTGGGGAGTAAAGGCAGGCATGGTGTAATTTGCAGGTAAAACTGTGTAACCCATGTCTGAGCGCATTTGAAACGGTTGCATAAAATGCGCTATACAAATCGACGTATACCTTACTTTACTACTTTACGTTAACGCATTATAGAGTTAATCACAATTTTAAAAAAATTAACTCCACTAAAATATTTGCTGCAAACTAGTCACGCCAGTAGCAAGATTCAATATAAACCTTAAGATATTCCAACTTTACTCCTTTAGTGAACAAGAATTTACTTTCGGGTTGCAGCACTGCTCTAAATTTTGTTTGATTTTACTATTCTACGATGATATTTTCCATTAATGCGGGTAATGCCACTTAATTTTTATGCTGAGATATCATTCACTGAGATGTTCGAACACGAATATTTTGGTATCCGCGTCCGCAGAAATACCGTCCGAATCCACGTCCGCAGCTGTCCAACGACAGACGTCCGTGGATGGTTGGTATCGAGTCTTTCCGGCAGCAATGCCAACAATGTACTCTGTTCTGTCTTGTACTAAAACACTTCAGTGCGAAAGGAATGAGTGATATTACGAGTTATACAACTCGGCCTATAGAATGGTTACTGTAAACTCCTTTATATTCGCGTGCCCTTTATTTCGCGAGCTTAACGAAACCGCGAAATTAAAGGGCGTAAATATTGATACTGTAGCAACTTCAATTGACATTACTCGTGTGTTGGAATTGTGCGGCTTGAATTCGCCAAAATAAAAGGTGCTAAAATAATTTTGCATAACATAACACATAACATATCCGTGTATTTCACAACTGTCAGAACGCAATTGTAAGACAATAAAACATGCATGCATTAAATACAGTCAGTAAACTTAATAAAATAACATACGGATAATAAGATTACAGTCTGTTAAATGCGTTAGTCTTTCGGGCAGTGATCTGTCGTGTGCGCGTGGTCTCAGGTTGTAATTATGTGAGGTATGAGCGACGGGCGGCAGGAGGCGATGCAGAACATGGTCTGGGTTATGTAAAACTTTGTTAAATAAATTTTCATCGGCTTGGATGCATAAGTCGTCAAAACTGGCTAATTCAGACGAATAAAAACCAACCCGGGCGCTTCGTCGAAGAAAACTATAGACCTTTTGTCTATCTTGAGCTCCAGCAAAGCCCCACCATGCTGGTGAGGCGTATAAAAGCCTGGATAAAATTACAGAATGGAAAACCGTCTGTATTGCCATCCTGCATAGGCCGTGTGCATGCAGCATTTTTAGGGCATACAAAATCTGGGCATTGGAGGTGGCCAAATGTTGAACATGAGGTGTGACGGAAAGGCTATTTGTGAATGTGACGCCCAGGATTTTGATATTTTGCACACGTTTTAGTCCGTCTAGTGTATCAGGTGTGTTAATTTTGTGTTTCTTTCGTTTGTCCACAAAGACTATTTCCTCCTTGCATGCAAAATTGCCAACCTTTAGGGCAGCCAAATTAAAGGGTTTTACAGTAGTTGATTCCAAAATCAAAACTAAAAATCAACGTTCATTAAGCACGCACACTACGCACAGTTGACGACCTTAGAAGGACACGTCAGTGTCCGGCCGTCCACAGCAACAGCACATATAAGGCTGCATCCACATCTATTTGCAGAGTCGCGGACGTGCGAAAAGCTTGCAGACGTGTCCGCATCGGCGTCCGTGGACACGTCCGCATGCGCAAATCTCAGATGATACATTACCCCCTACACCTGTAACACAACAGAAAGGAAACGTGCATTAAAACCGCGCTTAATGCATGATTAAAATAATCATGCAAATTAATGCAATTAAAGAATTAATCGCTCAACAGCCCTAGTGTATTATAATTGGCAACACTGAAATTTCAACACTTGCATGTTGAAACTAAGTGGTCACTATAGCTAATACTCAGTCACAGCCAGTAATGTCCACAGGTTGTTTCACCAAATGACGTCTAATTTGTGCAAGTGTGATATTCACTCTGATGCTGACAGTGTAGTTCAGCTCTGTTTTGTGACTTTGGTGCCGGCGTGCACAAAAAATTTCTCAGCAGCGTTCTGGAAATAATTATTGATGTCATAATGTGCTATAGTATTTTATCATTTTTTCCCTTCCGATTTCCATATGTTAAGGAGGATGAGGTACTGGTATGGTTCAATGAGTATTACTCCATTCCGTGGCTCAATAATGTATTTGCATCAAGTAGTAAAAGCGTGCAATTTTCAGTATGCAGTGTAAATTTGGGCGCAAGACTCTGAGACTTCCAAAACTGTATCCTTTTGTCTTTCATCTGAGTCCTTCATGAAAGAATGTTGCTGTCTCATCTTCTTGTTCAGTTTCTGTATACATTCTATGATTTCTGTTGCAGAAATATTTCACCACAGTGGGACGACAACCCCTTTGTGGAACCATTGAAGCCTCCACTGAAATTGCCACCTCCAAGTGTTTCTGCCCAGTGCCCAGACCAAAGCACTAAACAGAAACTGAAGCCAAGCTGAGCTTCGGAATTATAGCTAAGCTGTTGCAAAGCATGCTGTTGTACAGTTATAATTGTAGCAACTCTATTTTTAAAATGCTTTTGTTTTAGAATGGGGAAACAAATGCACAGTCAACAGATGTAGAAAAGAAACCAATTGATGCAGATAACACTACAGTGCATTCATTGCTGTCCGTTAAACAAGACTTTTCTAACATAGATTTCTCAGACAACTCTAATCAGCTGTCTGAGCAGTCCTGCGGCCAAGTGTTGTCCGAGTTTGATGAAGATGCAGAGGCAGATGTTTCTGCTGATGTTTGTGATGTTGCCGACATAACTACAGATGAAGCCGACTCTGCTAAGCCTGTTGAACTGAACAGTGATGATGACTTGCAGTGTGAACGTCTTAATGATAAACGTCAGCCTCACGAGTCTTGTGATCTGCTCTCTAATCGTATTCAAAGTCACACTGAACTTGACGAATCTGGTGGCTCTCTATCAGGTCATGCAGATAATGATGAGTTTTGTGCCGCTTCGTCAGATCACGACGAAACTGCTGTAGAATCTGATCAGTTGTCAGATGTGAAGTCCAAAAAAGCATCATTGAAACGCATGCCTGCAGAACACACAAGCTCTGCTGATGATAGTCATACTTCTCCAGTTGCAAAGAAATTGCGGCGCAAGACATGTGCTCCAGAAATGTCATCATCACAACTTGTCAAAACTGCATCGGGAACTTTTGTTGTTCATGACATCACAGAACCTGGTGAGATGTTTTAGTCTGTCTCATCTTGACAACAGTGTGACTTCATAAAATGTAATTTATCAAACTAGCAACTACGGACTGGCTCTCAACAGCGCCTGATCGTACGTAGAATATGACTCCATACCATCGGTGACCGATCTTTCCGTGTGACGGCTGCTCGTGCATGGAACAGTCTTCCAACTAGTGTCACTACAGCTACTACCCTGGCTTCCTTCAAAAAACAATTTAAAACATTTGTTTTCACAAAGTCGTTCCCGGAATTTTAGTTTGTGTTCTAGGTCCTAGAAGCAGTTTTGCTCATGCCACGTTAACCTGTACGTTTCTAACTGTGCATGTGTATAATATATTGCACCATCAGCAGGTGTGCTTTGATTAGGGATGGACGGGTAGTGATCTTCTGCCGGATACCGGATTCAGTTAACCGGCGCCTAATATCCGGCCGGTTCCGGATTCGGATTTTTGATGTAACTTTCCCACTAGTCTATACCTATAAAAATACAGCAAAAAATCGTGTCCAATGCTTTATTTTTCTGTAATCTTTAATCTGCAATGACTACATTGCACTTTTACATCATCTTCCCGTTTGGCTAAGCAATAACTCCAAATTTCACTCCTGTGATTTTGTGCAATCACGAACAACGCGTATACGCTACTGTCGAACTAAAGAGAGAAATGGTCACAAATGTACTGCTAAGGCAAGTGAACCAGGACTAGAGTTCAGTAAATCGATACCACTGTGAACTGGTAGGCTGCCCAATAAAACGGTAGTCACTTGCTGGTCGCGTCATTCACGTAGAGGTTAGATTCCTATTTGTGTATTTCTCTGAAGCATCAAGTGTCAAGACAGCATGTGGCAACAGCGTCTCTTGCATCAAAGTTATAAAGCATGGACATTAATCGGCGGGCATGGGCTAGCGGGGAACCTGATCGGCGGCTGCAATTGGCGCCAGAACACACTGCCAGCGGACGGCAACATCAGTCGACATGCTTATCGGCAGATTTTCGCGGCTTATACCAACTGTTAATTGCGCAGTGACCGACTCACGGCGGACTTAGTGCAAAACGTGGTACTGTAATTCGTGAAAATCCGACCCGCCGTGCCACATACAATCCGGACGGAGACGGATTTCACCAGTTAGTGGAAAACCGGCCGGATCCGGATGGCCAGGTCGGATAACCGTCCATCCCTAGCTTTGATATATAAGTATTGAGATAGTGTAGGTGATGCCATTAAAGAGAACTGTAGCATCTTCTCCCGAATCCAAATGTGCTAGTTGCCATCAGCAAGGGTATGAGGGCAATAAAACTTTGCTGTAACGAAATCTTCCCATTTCTTAACTGATGGAGTCACCTAACACAGGTTAATCTGTATAATGGCCATAATATGCGTAATATCTATATAATATGTGTAGAGATAGTTTTGTAACCTTTATTATTCGTGACATATTTGATGTAACTTTTTAGGTTGACTCTTCTGAGTCAACCTAATAAAGCCGGTCTCAAATGTCCATCCTGTCTGTCTGTCCACAAGAAGTTTCTTTGGTTTCAATGAAATTTGGCTTGTAGTTAGAGGTCGATGAGCGATGCATGATGGTATGCAGTATGACACGATCCAAGGTCAAGTTTCATGAGCCCTTGAAAGTTAGAAATCCTTCCATTTTCCTCCACCATTTACAATGGGAGCTGGCAACTGACCGTGGATTCTTAAACTTGGGCACAATATCTAAATTTGATCGGCCAGATTTTTGAGTCGACCGTCAGTCCCGTATGGGACTAATTTATTGTTTTTAACATTATTGCTATTCATGTGGTTTCCAGCACACTCATTTGATTTTTCTGGAGTTTCTCCGGGTTGCTCGAGAACCTTTCGGGATAAGTACAGTGGCTTCTTATCAGCCACATGTCATTTCTGTAACCCAGCCAATTGTACCTGGTGCACTGTTCCACAGATTATTGTAAACTGCAGGATGCCTGCAGGGCATATGCTAGTAGATTACTTAGCTATCGATTTTGAGGTTTCTCACCCTACAGAGGAGATACTATTATGGGGTAAAATTTGGCATAGCTCCAGGCCGAAAACTGTAAATTTTATGACATTTCAGAATATAAACACCCTCAACTGCATATCCCTTGTGCGGTTTTTACGAAGTCTTCAGAGTTTTTGGGCAATGCTTTGGCCACTTAGCATTTTTAATTTGGGGATTCCCTCAGCGGATTCAAAAATTATGGGGTTTAACCTTAGGGTGCATTTCCCCAAATTTTTCAGCGTCCATACTGGCAAAACTATGTTGAATCCATAGTTTCTGAGGTGCAAAAATGGTACGGACCTGCTCTATCAACATGCCACATCCTTCCCTCTAACAGGCAGCATCTGAGCCATGATGATTGTCTGGAGGTTAAGAGCGAAAATAATCAGAACTGTTCTGTGCTGTACTGTATACAACAGTTGTGCATATGGGTTCAGTTTCTTCAGTACCAAGCTGTGAGATTGGCTGGGAAGAATAGCTCCGAAATGACCTATTCTATGTCACATGGGTCATAAAACCTTCAATCACTCAATATTAGCATGCCAAGGATGGTGGGGATCAGACTTCACGCGACACTGGGACAGGAGCAAAAATTGCTGGGGCTAAAGTTCTTTTTTTGTTTAATTGTCCATCATGCTTTCTAGTTGTGGAGTTTGTGCTTAAAGACTTTGCCATTAAGGCGTTTGAATTTGGAATTTGGGTGTCATTGGTTTGTAGTTGTGCACCCACATTCAACTTTGTGTGCCACTAGATGGCGACACCAGAGAATGTTAAAGTTGATTAGGAGGGTTTTTTGCCCCTTAAGGGCGACACAGTCAACCAATCCAGGTGAACTTTAGCATGAAAGAATATACTGTGTATTTACTCTCGTGTGCCAAATTTGGCCCTGATCAGCAATCAGAAGTGGGTACTGTAGCCACCCAAAGTTCAGAGTTTGGTCAAAATCGCCATTTTTGTGCTTTTTTGCCCCGGAAGGGAAGAGCACATCGTGCACCATGTGAAATTTCTCCTGACGTTGAGGAGTTAGGCTGGCTATCCTGCAGGTTTTGCAGCAACTTGGCAATGCTTACGATTTATGATTCTTTGTTTTTCTTTCTGCATCAGCACATTTAAAGAAAACGAAGTAGAAAGCCTATCGAGATGGTGTGTCTGTGTGATGCTGACATTGACGTTGAATTGATTTTGAGGACATGAAGTTTTGGTCAGTCCCAGGAGAATGCATAGGTCAGGTCCCTAATATTGAAAAAGAAAAAATAAGCAGGCAGCTGCTGCTTCATTGTCAGTTAAGTGGTGGTGTGCCTTGTTGTGACACTGAGTGAGGAAATGAGATGTGCTGTTTGCAGGTTCCTGTACACCTGTTGCTAAGGATCGTCACAAGAAAACGCAGAAACGGCAGAGCAAGCACACGCTGAGTGAAGATGCTGATGTTAATGAAAGGCTGACTGGCAGACAGGTTGGATGAGTGTTTTGTTGACAATCTGTTGGTCAGTTGCATGGGCAGCATGGTTATGCAATGCTGTCGAGTTGTCGTGTTTGTCAGTTACACTCCATTGTGGCCCAATCTGCTACTGCTGGAGACGATAACAGTAGTGTCCACTGATGGATGATTTTAAGTGTTTTGCTTCTGTGTTGTAGAAAAGACAGTTGTATGAGGCATCAAAGGTCAAGAAAGTTGGACGTCACTTCTATGCAACAGCAAACGTTAAAAACAGGAGCGCTCGATAACGTTCAGAGACCAACTTCAATATGTGTGCTTGTATTTTTAGGTCGCATCGCCTGCACACGGTGCATAGATGCGGCCTATTGCTACAGATGTCGCACTTAGCATGGTGTGTGTGTTGGGGGCACACAGGTGACCTGTGCAGAAACGGCTGAACCGACCGAGATGCCATTTGGGGGACTGACTCATGTGAGTCCAGGGAACCATGTATTAGATGAGGTCTTGATTGGACAAATCCATCCGTAGCAGCGAGGGGTGACAAGTCGGCAATGCAGCCTTTTGCGAAATTACTTTGGACACTTGTTTATTAATACTGCTGTGTACAGGTATGTTTATGCTGGTGTAAGTAATTAAAGGAAGTGTAAGTACCCAACCAAAACCATTACCCACTATTGCACTACAAGTCTGAGCTTGTATGTACTGAGTACAGACATGAGTATGTCTATGGATAAACTTGTATTGCAGCACGAATAGGTAGATGTTAAAGACAGTATAAAGAACTATATGACGTGTTATGGAAAAAAATTTGGCTGTTATGCACAAAATGATAGAAACAGGAATTGAAAGAAACGCTTTCACAGTTTCTGCCAAAACCTGAACTGATTGTAAATCAGGTATTCCGTCAGCTCAGCTGTTGCCAAGGGACCGCACAATGTGCTGTCAGTTGAAATTGAAATCTTGTCAACTGCTCCAGAGTTGTATAAACAATTGCATTTAAAAGTATTCCTGTAGATGAATGACCTTCAAGGTCACTGAAGGTCATCGGAATTGCCGCTATTCGATAGGCCATATATCGCTTCCTATTAGTGGTCGGTAGTAACAACGACTACATCTTGCGCCATTTCCAAGATGTCACCATATTTAGAGTGTGCATAACTGCCTGTGACCTTAAGAAGTCCTTGATTTTCGAAAAGATAGCCTAGTTGCAATTACAAGCCACTGCACTTTCCGATTCGTGTGTAACATATCGTAGATAATACATACTATATTCCTGAGGTATTTAAAAATGGGTTACGCGACCTTACGTGCAGTTTAGGGGGTAATCATTAATTTGTAAGACTGATGTGACGCGGGCTGGTGCTGTTGAATAGGTCTGGCTCCTGGTGCGAGCGCAGCTTCATTATCTTGTTTTGCAGGAACCTCGACAGTAGTTGCTCGCAAGTCGAAGAATTCCTCCGAAATGACCTATTCTATGTCACATGGGACATAAAACCTTCAATCACTCAATATTAGCATGCCAAGGATGGTGGGGATCAGACTTCACGCGACACTGGGACAGGAGCAAAAAATTGCTGGGGCTAAAATTCTTTTTTTGTTTTTTTGTCTATCATGCTTTCTAGTTGTGGAGTTTGTGCTTAAAGATTTCGCCATTAAGGCGTTTGAATTTGGAATTTGGGTGTCATTAGTTTGTAGTTGTGCACCCACATTCAACTTTGTGTGCCACTAGATGGCGCCACCAGGGACTGTTGAAGTTGATTAGGAGGGTTTTTTGCCCCTTAAGGGCGTCACAGTCAACCAATCCAGGTGAAATTTAGCATGAAAGAATATACTGTGCATTTACTCGTGTGCCAAATTTGTCCCTGATCAGCAATCAGAAGTGGGTACTGTAGCCACCCAAAAAAAGTTCAGTTTGGTTTGCTCTTCAGCACTGTGCACGGCCAGATAACCCGAGATGTATCGTGAGCTCTGCGGGGCAATGGGTTAGCAGAAGCAAGAGGAACTGACGGCTCACTGCGTTTATGAAGGGGAGATAGCTGCTCGTAGATGATGAAGAGCTGCTAGATGCACGTGCTTGGACGAACAGCTTGGCTCGTAGGTGGAAAACTATGCTAGCGGGGCTCTAATTGTTGCGGGAACAATGTAATCCCTTCTTCTTACAGAGATGTAGTCTTCAAGAATGCGGTCTGTGTCTCAAGACCATTAAATTATTGATGATGATTGTTGATGAAGACCATTAGAAGCCGAAATTTTGTGTTCTTGGTCTTGGCACTTTTGGTCTTGGCCTTGAAGGATCGGTATCTGCTGTTTTTGAAACCGATCAATAATTTATTAGCATGTATGCGTCTCAAAATTATAATCCTTTTCCACAAGTTAATAACAAAGAGTATTTTTTATAAACTTCACTAACTTTATAGCCGATTATGAACTGTATAACACACTTGTATTCTGACATCAATATAGAGAGAAGCAACAAGCACAGATGGAGCATTCACTGGGTCTTTTAACAATGTACAGATCTACTCACTAATCAAATGAAATGGAATTCAAAACACTACAGTGCACATTGCACAACCTAATAGCATGAGAACATACGTAGAGTATACATGACATATATAACATACACAACACGACAAACAGTGGCGGCGCAAGGCATGGACTCAGGTGGGCTTAGCCCCCAAAATGATGCTCAGCCTCCCCCACAAAGTCTGGACGCCCAAGCCAGTTTAGGCTGCAACACTTGAGGAAGGCTGTCTAAATGATGTGCTGTGTGCAGAAATCTTGCGATTCTTGCCTTACAATAGTCACGAATTGGCATTTGCATGATGTAATGTCGTCATAGAAGAAGACAAGTTACAACAGAATGTCATTGAAATGGTCTCCGCTGTGTTATTATTACATTTACTTTTGACAGCAACTGTAGAATATTTTAAAAAGGTTTAGCATAAGCAGCTGTATGTGCAAGTTGTATGCTAAGACTAAACAACAGCTTCTCAACTATTGCAAAAGAGAGTCGTACAACGGTGCGTAACACTTGTTTGTGTGATTGCTGGCGTATCAGCCGATTTTTGCTGTTCCCACTGTACAAGCTGACCAGCCCTCAATTTCACGGCTTACTGAGGGTGTAAAATACAAAGAATAAAGCAAGTGTGCCACTTCCATTGGATGTCCAAAATCTAAGACCATTTTAGCTTCAGGAAGTCTCATCCCTGACCCTCTGATGATGGGCTCTGCCACTGGACCTCTCTGGGGGCTCTGCCCCCGGACCACCGATGTAGGCCCACGCTCTGGCTATTCTTAGGCTTTAGCTCCCCTCAAAATAATAATTCCTGGCGCCGCCACTAACGACAAATACTATGAAATTCACTGCAGTATTCAGATTTGATATGAACACAAAAGCATAAAACACGGATAAAGACGAGGACAAAATATATAGATGAGACAAGAACAGTTTGTCACAACAATATGGTTGTACAACACGGTCGCAGAATGTTACATAATATTGTTTGTGAATATAACAAAACATATATAGTGTTATTAACAGCCTAAATGTAAAGACAGGGCTCACTTCTTTGGCTTTTAAATCAAAAGTAAGTTATTTCCAAAAGGAACACAAATAAGTGACTTAACTCATCTTGTTATATTTGCAAAAAGAAGTTTCTTGACAAGACTAGGGTGTGGCCTGTGCCCCTCCCCTCGGTGCTGCCACTGTCCATTATAGTGGACACGCATCCAACCAGTACTCTGAGCACTGTCGACTAGTCAACTACTTGACTATTGGTAGACTGTCAAAATAGCTTAAAGGCACAGTTCTGTTGAAAGGCAGTAGATGAAAATTAATTCATAACTACTTTTTGAAAACGTACTAGTACCGGTAGTTGTAACGTAGTCAACTACTTTTTACTGAATAGTTCTACAGCAGTGAAACTTTTATAACAGTCAGGCCAGTCACTGTGCATTTTAAAACGAGCTCAATCACATTCACGTGAGGATACAACAAAATTTGATAGTTTCAAATGTCTCCTAGTGACAGGGGTAGTGCTATGGGAGGAACAGGGGGCTTGAGCCCCCCCCCCATCAATACCTGTCCGTCAGGAAATTTAGGTACTTTTCATCAGGATGGGGCCGAAATGCTAGATGGACCCGGCTATAAATACAATATTTCACGTTGGACACAACCATATTTCAAGAGCTTACATTATCTGTATTACACATGGCATTAATGAAGTTGTGGGTAAAGGTGTTTGTATTTTATGTATGCGTCTAACATCATAAGAATTTCCTCAACAAAATGGCCAGTGTATGCTAAATGGAGCTGCAATAGTTGCCGATTCACGTCTGCCTCTGCCTCTCCTATTAAATCTGACTCTTGTGGAAGTCTGTCTCAGTCAATAGGGTACGTCAGCACCGTCCAAAATATTAAGCTGGTTCGTTGTTGAGACGAGATGAAGTCAAATATGCAGTTCATTCAGCTGCAGCTGAACAGCCTAACCATTGGTTGGTTGATTTAACAGAATTTAATTTCTATAGATTTTTGCGCTATACATAGTAGCTTTTATTGTTGTATGTGTTCTATTGTAGCGTAATTTGTGTATATTTTGTGACGATGTCAGTGGTTGTTTTTACCCTTTCGTCAATAAAATTGACTGATTGAAATTTAACAGTGAAAGTAAACAAAAACTCTCCACCTGGATACGCTGCAGAATTTATAGCGCTCCCAGATCCTCTAGCTGGACTTTGGTATCAAGGAAACGAAGGGGCAAAGGTGGGCAGTAAAGGGAGAATAGGAGGGAGTGAGCGAGTAGTTTGTTAATGGCACATCGGCACAAATAGGCCATTCAGTGCCGTAAATGATATTAACAAGTCTTAACAAAGGAAACAATTAATTAAAATGACAGGTCAGAACCAAGGCATAAAGCTAACATTATAACGAAATAACAAATATTAAGTTAAAAGTGACAAAAATTAGGGGAAACAAACATCACTTAATTTCATTCATCGTCACCTGTTAAGTGTTGCCATACATCCCCTGCAACTACTTAGTAATAATGAATAATAACACAGAGCATAGTCACCAAACTGTTGGACAAGAAATTGTTCAATAGCACGAAATCCAATACATGCATGACGCATTACCAGTCTAAAAGTTTCAAGCAAGATATTATTAACCGGTTATAGGGCATGCATTAATTTAGTTGTTTGCTAACCTGAGGTTTATACTGTCAGGAAATTACATCAGCCCCCCATTTTGGAATTTTGTTCCCCCGTCAGGGTGACCACTTGCGCTATCCCCGCCTGGCCAGGTTCCAATGTTGTTTACAGCTTACTGTAATTTTCACATTCTGATAACTTATCAATTCCTAAAACCAACAATATTGTTCAGATGTTTTCAGTCATTTTGTCTGGGATGTGTTGCGTACATCCGCCATCACCACTGTCAGCAGTGCTGCTCAGTCCACAAAACTCCCAGTTCCTTTTTCCAGTTTCAAACATGTCCGGTCCTACTCCCAAAATTTCACAAAAATCCACCCACTACTTTTGAGAAATGCTGCTCCTCGAAGACAGAATTAAAGACGAATTTGCAACCATTCCACAACGTGCTCACTTTGTGCATCAAGAAAGCAAGAATAACTCTTCACAGTCAAGCAGTTAACAACTTCACATAGCACAGTAAGAAACGTACACAAACATGCAGCATGTATGATAAGGGACCACAAATTATGCAGAATGATGGTTACCTTTAATACAACACATTAAGGTGATAACACAAAGCTTGATTATAAGCGGAAAGGCATCTACGTAAATGAGACAAGTGTTCAGTGAAACAATTTCGCCAAACTCTAATGTCTCTTAACACCACACTATCAGCTTCATTATCACACCTGTAACATTAAATGCTGTTAACAACGGAATATATTCTGTTCTTTATTACTGACGTAACAGCACTGTGACGCTTAGGAACTGAAATGCCGTGTTACAAAATAATCAAACATGCAGTGAGAAACACCTGTCCATAGGACTCGTTAGTACCACCCTGTACAGTGTGGTGCAAAAACTGACCAATGCGAGACAAAACCGTGAAAGACATTTACAAGGACACGTTTATGGTGTGGTAGTAATTATGACTATTAGAAATTTATTGCTACATCTCGTGGTGAAAATATTTAGAAAAATCAATGTGCATTTAGTTAAGCTAGTGGTTCCTTCTTTCACTCATGGTCAATGGCCAATGACCGGTTTTCTGCACCACCCCATATGTCTTTGATTTTTAGTAAGACGCAACAACAACTTGGCACGACCCTAACAAAGGCACTTGCTGTTTGTCACCTGATGCAACATTTACTGACTAGATCTCAGTATTCGAATCACTCGTGCCACATGGCTTCAGTTCACAGCACACACAACAATCTCCAACAACTCATTATCAGCCAATCGACTATATCAACATAAAACTGACTTGCGCAAATGACAGCCAGCCAACTGTTCTGAAATGCCCAGTATGAGAGCAATCAGTCCATAAAAACTTGGCAATGCCACAGTAACTCCTTCCTGTAAGTGTATATGTGGAACTCTTGCATCCAAACCAATAATTACAGTTTTCAAAAGAACTGTCGGCAACTGTGTCCAGCACAGTTTACATACTTAACTATTTGCTGCAATAAGTTACATTCGTGGCAGTTACTTATTCGCTATTGACAAGACAAAGTATCGGTGATGGTCTCAAGACAGTGCTTGATTAACTGAATAAAACATTCTTACTAACATGTTTCTAACTTCAGTGTTCAAGGATACTTACTTCACACACTTTCAGTAACTTAAATTACCAGTATGACTGGGTGCACTATGATCTCAGGTGTAACTGTATGTTACTCATCCGACCACAATCAACTACAGAATGCCATTTGAATAATACTGAAAGCCATCATACAGTTTCGTTGTTAGAGAATTCATGCTAGAATCAACCATGGAGTCGACTAGTAAATGCAGTTGTTCTTCAGTAAGATTCAAGTGAAAACGCTCTTTGAAAGTCTTAATTGTACTTGCACCACTGCCAAAGCATGGTAGCTGCAAGCCTACACAGCATAACATGACAAAATATTAGAGAAAAACAACAGAACTGGCCGACAACAATGTTTATGCCTATCTAATTAGCATTAACTGTTTAAAGCAACAGCCTTTTACAGCCTCAGTGTATTCATGAAATCTCTTAATCATGGCACCACAACAGAAAATTTTAACGACACACAATTGGGGTTATGTAGAGCAACATTTTCATGAATGACACAAATGACTGGCATTCTCTTCAAGTCGAATATTAAAACCATCACCATCCATCACCTAGACCAGCATATCACAACTGCAACTAGCAGCATATGAACAAACTTTAAGAATTCAGTCGACTATCAAAACATTACACTCCACTGAGAACTATTTACTCCGTTACGAAACAACAATATTAATAACCAACACCAACATGTTAACAGCAAACATCGCAAAGTTACTTACCCGTCTGCATTATTTCCACCAAAGAGACAATCTTATCCATGTGTTTACGTGCAGCTATGAGACCTCGCAGCATCAGAATCTTGAAGTACTCAAACATGTCACTACCAAGACCACCCATCACCTACCAACCAAACATTCCTTACAAAGAGTTGTTGAAAAACTGTCATGTAGGAAACTTTAAGCAAATGTAAAAGGTCATAAATATCACAATATACTACCAAGTCATACATGTGTTTATAATGTCAAGCTATGGCAAAAAATGTCACAAAATGTGCAGCAAATTCATCAGTAGTTCACACTTTTGTCACACATCACACTGCTTGATAAGCACTTTCCATTGCAATTGTCACTCTGGCACTGCAATATGCATACAAAGTTATGGCATGTATTTATTTTCTGGTAGTTATAAGACTGTTTTTGTTGATTTTATCCTAGAAGAACTTTGAGTGAATAGTGTTATTATTACTATTTGCAACCTTTTGACAGAAAAACTGCAGAGCATTAATACTCGTTTCTGCCAACAATGACCGCCCAAAGACGAGAGAAATATCAAGCTCATGGGATTATATTTGTTGTTTCATCCATGATGATGTCCAGATGTAGCTCTAAGTGACTTACATTAGTTTAGACCAATAAAAATTATGGCTACAGTTACCACATAATTGATTCCTATTCTATTTGGAATAAGTAGCAGGCCTAACAATGTATTCATATTCTGCTGAACAATGTCGCTAAGACACCCAATACGAACAACTGTAGTTCAACTGAAGGAACAGCAGTTTGCCGTGAGTAATGTAGTGAGGACTATCACTGCTGTGGGAAGCCACCTCACCAGCAGCCAGCACCATGCTGAGAAGGCATGTGCAATCGTATGATGCACAAGTTACCACATCGACAGTCCTGCTATGTAGGCAGCACATCTATGCAAAAGTATGCCCACTGTATGAGCTTTAATGCCTGTCACAGTGCGTTGCTGTCTGCAGCTGAGAAGTGGACCACAATGAAACGTTCCCACTCTCTACCGGCTTGCAGCCCTCTAGCGGCATGGCTGCTGCATAGACTCAGTCTGTACTCTCAACTATGTACTCTGGCTGCAACATGTCAGCAGGCCCACAGCATCAGATACTCTCACATGCTCGTCTGACAACTTGGCCCTATTTCCACTACTCATTCTGACTGCTTAATATTAATTAGCGGTGCCTGCAACCGGCATGCCAAATGTCGTCTTAGCTCGGCTGATGACATTTGGTCCAACTAAAAAACGTCTGTTGGCTGAATATCTTTAATGATTAGTTTCTGTTAAACAGAACTTAGTAACAAGTACTGTTGTGTTGTATCGAACTCGGGTCTATCAAATGCAACCTCGAAACGGCAAAAATTGCCATTCTTCCGTGGGAAAATATGCCCACCACAATCGCGAAACTGCCAAAATCGGATTTTGCACATCTCTAAAATCAATTTCTATTTCCGGTTTCTTTGATACTCGAGATAAAGTCAATGCAGATTAGTTTCAAATCTGTTCGAATTTTTGTGACGATCCGCGGAAAAACATGGCAAGCGCAATTGAGAAACTGTCAAAATCGCAATTCGCACCCACCTCTAAAATTGTATGTCTACTTCCGGTTTGTCTCATCAACAAGCATCTAGCCGACCACATTTCCGAGCCATATGCAAAGTTATACGGAAAATGGTAAAGAATTGTGCACGTAATCGTTCTCTACCGGATAAAATCGATAATGAAACCGAAATTTGCACCTCTCTAAAATCCGAATTCTACTTCCGGTTTCGTTGAACACCGAGTACAAAGTCAACGGTGATTAGTTATATCTCACTTCGGGTTTTGTGACGATCTGTGGGAAAATATGTCCACCACAATCGCGAAACTGAAAAAAATTGGATTTTGCACACCTCTAAAATCGGAAATCTACTTCCGGTCTGTCTCAGAAATAACAGGCCTCTAGCCGACCACATTTCCGAGCCGTACGCAAAGTTTTATAGAAAATGGTAAAGAATTGCATTCGTAATCGTCCTAGACCGGAAGAAATGGATACCGAAACCAAAATTTGCACCTCTCTAAAATCCGAATTCTATTTCCGGTTTCATTGACCATGGAGTACAAAGTCAACGCTGATTAGTTATATCTCAGTTTGGGTTTTTGTGACAATCCGTGGGAAAATATGTCCACCACAATCGCGAAACTGCCAAAATCGGATTTTGCACATCTCTAAAATCGGCAATCTATCTCCGGTTTGTCCCAGAAACAATAGCGTTCGAAACAACCACATTTCTGAGCGGCATGCAAAATTTGGTGAAAATCGGTTAAGAATTGCGGACGTAATCGTTCGACAACCGATCGGTGGACAGACACACGGGCAGAAACCAAAGTGATTAGATAGTCTGTCAAAATTGCATTTGACAGACAATTAATACAAATTCCATTGCCATTTGACAATGAACTTGAAGGAATAAATACTGTTCACGAAGATGGCGAAGTTTTATCACAGTAACCATTCATATTCTATTCATATTAACTTCAGTCGTTCATATTCGGCTGAACATTTGATTCCCCTGATTCGGTACAGCCCAGATATAAATATCTCGGAGCTACAACAGGAAATAGCAAAAATGCTGCGGCATGTCGTGAAGTTATTGCACATCAGTAAACGTTGTCTGTCACCAGCAACGAATAAACGATGGCACAAGCGTGTTTAAGTTCATGCATGTTTGTGTTGAAAAGTAGCACAACAGTCAGACCACTACTCTTTACTATTTGCTTTTATGAATATTTTGTCCAGAAACTTGATCAGCGCTCTTAATTGAAAGTAATACTCAACACAGATCAACACAATAACACTGCACATCAATATCATACTTCCATCGGTAAAATACCTCAACAAATTCATGCGTCAATTTGAAGGCAGAAGTTTCAAATCCCAGGTTCTTTCCAGGTGAATTGGACAAAATGAAGCCGAAGTCGATGTGAATAATATGCCCATGAGAGTCTAGCAGAATGTTGCCATTATGACTACAAAGTACATCACAATACCTTAACTAAATATTGTTCGTTATATGCTGTTTCTGGGCTATCTGAAATCACTGGATCAAACAGAAGTGTTTGCTAACACCTAATTTTGTGAAGGATAATGTGAGGAAGTAAAAGTAACAATGTATTTTACACCTACTCATGGATACAAGGCAGTGGAAACAGGATAAAGAAAGGAAGAACTGAACTGTCCAGTGTGCTAGTTGGTTGGTTGGGAGATTAACGTCCCCTTTCAGCACAAAAATAGGCTATATCGGGGACAAGGTCATGGGTGGAGATTTAGTTCTGCCAGGTTAAAAATGGCCAATGACACAGTAATCTCCAGACCTCTTTGCCTTTTTGTTCAGCGATGACCCAAAATGGGAAAGCTCATGTAAGTTATTATGCTAGCATCTAAAACAGGGTGGAAACTAACCAACCACCACAAGACCTATTTATCAGTTCAATGTGATATCTCGAGTAACTGCTGTTCATCAGTTCCTATAACATATCAGTGCCTAACGACTCACGTTGTATAATATCTTTTCTGTGTGGGTCTGACTATGGAAAGCACCCAGGGGACCCGTGTCCATGGTACCATACCTGTCCCCTCCACCTCAAGTGTGCTAGTCATTGCAGGCACTAAGGAGTAAGGCAAAAATGTTGAATGCAACAGAAATACGTGCTCACTGTCCAGACAAACTCACGTTAAACTGATCTCTTCTATATTAGCAATTCAACAAATCCTTTTCATCTCATTTCAGTCATATAAACATCAAAAAGACAAACGTAACTCACTCAGTGACAATGAGGTACTTGCTCACAGTGAAATATGCATGAAGTCAGACGCAGAATGCAATGATCTATTACTGTGACTTCAGTCTGATGTTTCCACTAAACGAGGATAAATTTCACCATTAAATACTGCCTTGCCTATCATGTGCAACATGCATCAGCTGTTTATAAGTAACTGAATGTATACAAAGTGCAGATTGATGTCAGAACAGTGTAACACAGGCAACGCGTAACTGAGTTTGACTGACCGGTCCTTCACTTGCATCAAGTAGCAGACGAGGCAGTACCCTGCGCAGCTCTCCACAAAGTTACGCTGAGCTTCAAGGAACTCTTCACTAGTCTTTGATCCAAACTCGAGTGTGAAGTATGACAACAATGACATCTGTCGATATTTCTTCACCTAAATGACATGCCACAGAGTCTGCATTCCGTCACTGGACACTAGAGATGGTTGGTTCGGAGATTAACGTCCCCTTTCAGCATAAAAATTCGTTATATCGGGGACAAGGTCTTGGGTGGAGATTTAGCTCTGCCAGGTTAAGGATGGCCAACAATACAGTAACCTCCAGACCCTATTGCCTTTTTTTCAGCGACGACCCAAAATGGGAAATGATAGGGGAGGCTCAGTTAAGTTATCATGCTAGTGCCTACAACAGGGTGGAAACTAACCAAACACCACAAGACCTATTTATCAGTTCAATGTGATATTTTGTGTTACCTGCTGTTCTTCAGTTCCTATAACATCTGTGCATAATGACCTTGTTGCATAATATCTTTTCTGTGTTGGTCTGGCTTTGGAATGCTTCTCTTAAGTAATACCCAAAAAAAGCATCCCGGGGACTTCCCACCCACGGTACCCACGCGCCTATGAAGTTATGACCCTATGGCGCTATACAAATATGTTTATTATTATTATATTATTACCAGACCTGCCCCTACACCCCCACTGGACACTATGAGACCCACTACTAGCACAGCCGATATTTGTGTATGCAGTGAGTGAAGAGCTGTTTTGGTTACTAACATGATCACAACATGAGCAAAACTGGCAAAAAAACCTAAGTGAAACCTACAAGCATACATACATAAGTCTTTTGTATAGTGCATATAAATTCATTACAGTCACTATGCGCCTACAGTCATCTGAACTAGAAGATATACTTCAACACCCCGGATGAAGACAACGCAGTGGATGGACAGTCCAAAAGAAATAATAACTTTGCCAACAATGTCGGGTGGCAAAGGAATAACAGTTGTTCACAGCCAGAACAGTTCTGATAATCTTTCCACTTATCACCGTCCTGTGTGTAAGACTCAAGAAATTTACAGCTGCACCATAGTGATGTTCAGTGCAATAGACTGAGGTGTTGATGGGTACCTGGTGCAGAGAGACCGTGTTGACAACGGGCTCAATCATACCACTGTCACGCGACGTCACTATGATCTTGTACGGCCTTAACCACAGCGGCACATGCTCCTGACGCCATACTGACTGCAATTCACCACAGTTCAATAACGCCTCACTAAAACGGCAGCTTTTCGATCATTGACTACATCACGTTAATGAGATGCCTTGACACAGTCTAATAACACACAAGGGTTGTTGTATAAGTTCACAAACTTATATTCACAAAAGCGTTATTGTAACAAGGCAGAAATGAAGGCATGTGATGAACTATGGTAGCACAGCTAACGACTGTCAGTTACCGACATGACACTCGCTAACGGCATGCTACTTGTCAGCATCAGAAATACACTGCTATGCTACACCGACTCAAGCCACTGCATTAACCTGCAGATGTTGAAGTACTTGGTAGGCTAGAAGCTCCTGTCGGAGATCATCACCACATTTCACAATGACAGGCACCAGGCGCCACGCTGGCAGGTGGCCATATGGTGATGACTCTCGTATCCTCTGCACCTTCTCCTCCCACGGCTCTTTGAGTGCAGCGGCGGACGGGTCATCTGGATCATGCTGTGTGCACAGAATACATCACCCTCATACACACCAATACAGAAGTTTTACTTCACTTTCATCATTTACCTACAATTAATGTAAAAAAAACTTAACAGTTTAAAACGACTTGTAAGGACGACAGTAGCTATGTCGCACAACTAAAACAGCAAAAATCAAAAAGAAAAGGTGATATTACTTATCAGCACATCGCCATAGAGTCAATGTGCTAACAAGTAATATCACCTTTTCTTTTTGATTTTTGCTGTTTTAGTTGTGCAACATAGCTACTGTCGTCCTTGAAGTCGTTTTAAACTGTTAAGTTTTTTTTACATTAATATTTGCTGTTTTATTAATATAGCAATCTAATTTTTGCTCATCTAAAGGGCCAGAGTTCGAGGATACGCGTATGATAACATAAAATACGTAAAAATACGTACGTATTTTTCAAAAATAAAATACACGTATGATACGTGTGCTGAACACTTTGCAAGCTACCGACGGCCATATTTCCACTTCCGGTTTAAAATCTGACGTCACTATCGTGTTCCTCGACCCCGATTTTCTATAGGATGGGGAATTTCGGCGATTCCGCCATAAATAAACGTTTTATAGCGTATTTTGTACTGCGCATGCGCAAAACGGCCATATTTCCACTTCCGGTTTAAAATCCGACGTCACCATCGTGTTCCTCGACCCCGATTTCTTGTACGATGGGGGAATTTCGGCGATTCCGCCATAAATAAACGTTTTATAGCGTATTTTTCACTGCGCATGCATGAAACGGCCATATTTCTACTTCCGGTCTGAAATCTGACATCACCATCATGTTCCTCGACCCTGATTTCGTATATGACGCGAGAATTTCGGACATTCTGCCATAAATAAGGGTAATATAGCGTATTTTGTACTGCGCATGTGCAAAACGGCCATATTTCCACTTCCGGTTTAAAATCTGACGTCACCATCGTGTTCATCGACCCCGATATCCTGTAGGATAGGGGAATTTCGGCGATTCCGCCATAAATAAGCGTTTTATAGCGTATTTTTCACTGCGCATGCGCGAAACGGCCATATTTCTACTTCCGGTCTAAAATCTGACGTCACCATCATGTTCCTCGACCATGATTTCCTTTATGACGCGAGAATTTCGGACACTGCGCCATAAATAAGGGTAATATAGCGTATTTTGTACTGCGCATGCGCAAAACGGCTATATTTCCGCTTCCAATTTTAGGACGTTTTCAGTTGTTTTTCATCGGAAAAGCAACAAGTCCGCCATATTTCTATTTCCGGTTTATTTGGTCTACTGACCTAGAAAGCGTGCCATGTGTTGAGCCACCCACGTTGATCATTTCCGTCAAGTTTGAAGTTGATACGACTACCCATCGCCGAGTCACAGCGTTTTTAGTGCGGATACGTCACTTGACCTTGCGACCTTGACCTTTTAACCTTGGACAGTGGTCAAGCATGGCGGGTCGCGTGGGCAACACCTCCACCAAGTTTGAAGATCCTACGCCTATCCGTTCTTGACTTTTGAGTTATGATGTCCGCCATAGGCCACCGTTAACAATGCGTTTGGAGCCACTGCGCATGCGCCATATCACATGACCTGTGCGTAGGGGGCAAATTTTTCCCAAATATTTGAAATCCCTGACCC
>Ga0209780_1000460_pt1 | contig 21649 bp, 18 predicted proteins | sample WorMetexBAHAMAS2_FD_187384 | JGI IMG/M metagenome (GOLD analysis project Ga0209780, IMG submission 187384) | Marine gutless worms symbiont microbial communities from Max Planck institute for Marine Microbiology, Germany - Inanidrilus exumae... | ecosystem: Host-associated > Annelida > Digestive...
GTGCCCCACGTAACAACCAAAATGGGCCGTTCTGCGTAAGCTCTAACGCAAAATGTGATCGGTCTCGAAGACAAAAGTATCAAAGAACAAAATTAAACCCAGTCGGGGTCTAATGCGACACAGTCTGCTTCGCCGGAATGACGAAAGAAACACCCCGACCCCTGATAGAATAACTGCAACATTCCCAAAGCAAGAACGCTTCGGGTTAACGTCACAGATCAGAAGGTGTGCTGTATACAGCAGAGATCGAAAAAATGCTAAAAGCGCTGATTAAAACGTTAGACAACAAACACTTGAACCCTTGACCCCTTGAATCCTGGGACCCTCTTCTCCAACCAATTTGGAGAAGAAGTCTTGTAGGTTAAAAGATTACCTCTGTTCAGATTTTTTGCCATGTCATAATCCGTTTTTGCCCGATTGATTTAAACACCCCTTCCGAATAAATCAGCTTCCAACTTTTTAAATCCTATAACTTTATTCAACTCTACAAAGGAGGCGTGATGGATTTTGCGTTGAACGCCGAGCAAAAACAGATCCAAAAGGCGGTAAAGGAATTCGTAAAAGGGGAATTTGACAAAAACCTCATCGCAGAGATGGAGGAGGCCCACGAGTATCCTGAGAAAATCTGGAAAATTGCGGCCGACCTAGGCTTCATCGGCATTCATTTCCCGGAAGAATACTCAGGCCAGGGGATGGGCGTGCTGGAAAACATTCTCATCGCGGAAGCACTTTGTGCGGGTGACAGCACGGTCGGAGCGTGTCTTATCCTCGCCGATTTTGCCTCTGAAATCATTCTCCACTTCGGCAGTGAAGATCAGAAGAAGAACTGGCTCCCCAAGGTCGCCGAAGGAGAGGTGCTTTCCTGTGGGGCCTTCACCGAACCGGATCATGGTTCCGACATCACCTCGGTGAACACGGTGGCGGTCAAGGAGAACGATGAGTGGGTGATTAACGGCAGCAAAATCTTTATCACCAACGGTGGGCCTTTAGCCGGATTTTATAGCGTCCTGTGCCAAACCGACACCGAAGCAACTCCGGGCTACCGGGGAATGAGTCTCATTCTCGTTGAGGCAGATCGCGAGGGCGTATCCACCATGGATGTTGGCGCCAAAATGGGGATCCGGATGATGCACACCGCCGAAGTGAATTTCAAGGATGTTCGGGTGCCCCTGGAGAATCTTATCGGTAAAGAGAATAAAGGTTTCTATCAGGTGCTGGAGTTCTTTGATGAAAGCCGGATCCTCATTGCCGCCCAGGCTCTGGGCACGGCACAGGGCGCTTTTGATCGCGCCCTGGCGCACGTCAAATCCAGGGAGCAGTTCGGCAAAAAGATCGCCAAGTTCCAGGTGACGCAACACAAACTGGCAGATATGGCCACCAAAATCGAACAGGCCCGCCTGATGACCTACAAAGCCGCCTGGAATTTTGATCAGGGACGCATCGATCCGAAATTAACCTCCATGGCCAAGATGGCAGCCGCCAGGACCGCCGTCGAGGTGTGTGATGAGGCCATCCAACTGTTGGGCGGGTACGGCTATATGCAGGAGTACGAGGTGGAACGTTTTGCCCGGGATGCCAAAATCACCGAGCTCTACGAGGGAACACGCGAAATCCAGAAAAACACCATCGCCAGTGCAGTATTGGGAAAACTCAAATAACTCCCCATTAAGGCGTCAACGACGTCCGGCGAGACCACCACCGGAACACCCGGAACACCGTTTTGCCGATAAAATAAACCCCGCTTCTGCGGGTTGCAATGAAAGGAAAAATCACCATGCCAGAAGCCAGCGTTAATTATGATGTTCTCACTCCGGTTAAATTTTTGGTTCGAAGTGCCATGGTCTTCCCCGACAAGGAAGCGGTTGTGTACGGAGACACCCGTCGCACTTACCGGCAGTTTTATGAGCGTGTCAACCGGCTCGCCAGTGCGCTGAAAAGCAAAGGGATCGAAAAGGGTGACAAGGTCGCGTTCATTTGCCCCAACACGCCACCGATGCTGGAAGCCCATTATGCGGTCCCCATGATCGGTGCCGCTCTTGTAAGTATCAACATCCGCCTGTCGGCCAATGAAATTGCTTACATCATCAATCATTCCGATGCCAAAGCGTTATTTGTGGACAATGAATTTGCCGGGTTGGTCAAACCGGTTCTATCCCAGCTGGAAAAGGTCCACACCGTCGTGAACATTTGCGACATCAATTCCGAAATGCCGCTGGACGGACCTGATTATGAGGCCTTTCTTGCGGAGGGAGATCCCGCACCCGTGGAGCTGGCCGTTGATGATGAGCGCCAGATTGCCACCATCAATTACACCAGTGGTACGACCGGCCTGCCCAAAGGGGTCATGTACCACCATCGCGGTGCCTATCTGAATGCAATAGGCGAACAACTGGAGTTCGGAACCAATTCCCGCTCAGTCTATCTGTGGACACTGCCCATGTTCCACTGCAACGGATGGTGCTTCACATGGGGCATCACAGCCATGGGGGCCACCCATGTCTGCCTGCGCAAAGTCGTTCCCGAAGAAATTTTCAAAATTGTTTCCGAAGAAGGAGTGACCCATCTTTGCGCGGCGCCCACCATCCTCATCGGCATGTCGGCCTACGCCACCGAACACAATATCCAACTGGAGAAAAACCTCGAGATCATGACCGCCGGCGCGCCGCCGGCACCGACTGTCATCCAGAACATGGAAGGTATCGGAGCCAACATCACCCAGACCTATGGACTGACGGAAGTATATGGCCCCCACAGCGTCTGCCACTGGCAAACCAAATGGGATGAGCTGCCGGCCGATGAAAAGGCACAGCTGAAAGCGCGTCAGGGCGTCCCCTATATCGTTGCCCAGTATATGGATGTGGTGGATCCAAAAACCATGACGCCGGTCCCCCGAGATGGCAAGACCATGGGAGAAATTGTCATGCGCGGCAACAACGTCATGCTGGGCTATTACAATGACCCGGAAGCCACCGAAACCGCTTTCGCCGGAGGATGGTTCCATAGTGGTGACCTGGCGGTAATGCATCCGGACAATTACATCCAGATCATGGATCGTAAAAAAGATATCATCATCAGCGGCGGTGAAAACATTTCCACTGTTGAGGTGGAAAATGTCCTCTACAAGCATCCGGATATTTTGGAAGCCGCGGTGGTACCGGTTCCGGATCCAAAATGGGGCGAAGTTCCCAAAGCCTTTGTGGTGGCCAAGCCGAACACGCAACCGTCGGCCGAGGATATCATCAAGTTTTGCAAAGAAAACCTGGCCCGATTCAAGGCTCCCAAATCCGTTGAATTCGGCGATCTGCCCAAAACAGCCACCGGCAAAATCCAGAAATTCAAATTGCGGGAAAAAGAGTGGGAGGGGCGCGACCGAATGGTGAATTGATCGTCCAAAGAGGCGATGAAGGCACTCTCTTTAAACACAAAATTACCCTGGAGTGAAGTTACTGCTCTTTAGGAGGTTGAACATGTCATTTTCCATTTATCAGCGTAAAGATGGTCAAGAACAACCGTACTGGCCGTTTGGTCCGTTTAAAATAAGAATCCCCTTGGTACACTACCGATGGGAATGGGTTGAGTTCGTCCAGGCATTGATCCTTTTTGTGGTGAGCCTGGCCATGATTCCCCTGCTGGAAAAACACCTGGGTCTCCCTTATGACGTCGCCCTGGCGTATGTGTTCGTGTGCGGCGTTGGGTTCATGCTGCCGGCTTTTCTCGGGGTTCCCATGGTCCCGGGGTGGATTACGCCGGCAATTCCCGTCGTACTTTTTTACCTGTCACAATTTGAACCCGGCCCCCAGGCCATTCAGGCCCTGGTCGCGCTCCAGCTTCTGGTGGCGGCGATCTTCCTTCTGCTCGGTGTGACCAAATTAAGCAGCAAGGTTGTGAAGAACGTGCCGCCTTCCATCAAGGCCGGCATTCTTCTGGGCGCCGGCGTGGCGGCATTTATGGGTGAGCTGAAGATGGGTGGACGTATTCCCAGCACCCCGATCGCTATCGGATTGGGTTCGTTGATCTGTTTCTACATGCTCTTTTCAGTATCTTTCCTGAAGCTGAGGGAAAAGAACGGATTTGCTAAACTCCTGGGCAAATACGGAATGGTTCCGGCGATGATCCTGGCGATAGTTATCGGGATGCTGGTCAACGAATATCCAGTACCCGACATCCAGTTCGGAATCACGGTGCCGGCCTTTCAAGAGATGTGGAACTACTTGCCGTTTACCGTTGGATTCCCCAGCCTGGACATGTTCGCCAAGGCCCTTCCGACCGCCATCATTGCCTATATCATCGCATTTGGTGATGTCATCGTCGGTACGGTGCTCGTAAATGCCGCTTCCAAGGAGAAACGGGCTGATGAAAAAGTCGATACCGATGTGGACCGGATCCATCTGGTCACCGGAGTGCGCAACATCATGCACTCCTTTCTGGCACCTTACCCCGGATTGGCAGGCCCCATCTGGACGGCGGTGACAGCCACTGTGGCCGACCGGTATGGTCAAGGTCGACGCGCCATGGACTCGATTTTCAGCGGAAGCGGAACCTTCTGGGTAGCCGGATTCATCGCGCTGTTTATCCTGCCGCTGGTCAGTTTTTTCAAACCCTTCCTGCCCATCGGGCTGTCCCTGACGCTGGTGGTCACCGGCTATTTGTGCATCATCACCGCGTTTAAGCAGATTCAGAGCGCCTCTGAACTGGGCGTCGCCGGCACCATGGCGATCGTTCTGGCCATGCACGGCGCCGCCTGGGGCCTCGGAACCGGTATTGTTCTGCATATCCTGATGGAACGAAAGCTGTTCATGTTCTCCGATGAAACAGCCGCTTCCTAAAACGTTGATGCCGGCTCTGCTTCGATGGGGAGTCGCGGAATCGGACAGGTCATGATGTGAAGCATATACCTCAAGGATAGAGTCCAGTTCCCGGACTCTATCCTTACCGATTCCCCTAAGGAATATGAAGATCTGCTTTAGTGCCATTTTCGGAAGAAGAGAGAACATACACGTTTAAGCAGCAGAAGACGAAGAGAAGAATAATGAATCAAAAATCTTTCCAGGATTACTACCCGGATAATCATGCCCATTGCTATGGCTGTGGACGGCTCAACACGCACGGGCTGCAAATTAAAAGTTACTGGGACGGAGAAGAGAGCGTCTGTCATTTTCGTCCCCATCCCTATCATACCCGGCGGATTCCCCGAGAATGTCTACGGCGGGCTGATTGCATCGCTGATGGACTGCCATGGCGCCGGCACTGCCGCCGCCGCCAAGGCTCGCAGTGAAGGGATCGATCCCGAAACCGAACAATTTAAACGATTTGTAACCGCTTCCTTGAAAATCGACTATCTGGCTCCGACACCGGTGGATGCCACCATGGAATTGCGTGGCAAGGTCCGAACGATGGACGGCCGTAAGGTCGTGGTGGATATTTCTCTGACTGCCGACGAGAAAATCCGGGCCAAAGGGGAAGTTCTTATGATCCAGCTTCTGGATCACCAATAAAGGATAGTCATGGAAACACTACTGACCGCACCGGCCAATTATACATTCCTTTTTATCCCCACGGTGATTTTTTCGATCCTGATCCCCGTGGTGGGGGCAGCCGTATTCACCTATATCATGGCCCTGCGCCTGGCGCCCCTGGTCAAGGCGGCGCCGGACCATCGTCTGGATCGGATTCCCAAGCGGCTGTATCACGTCATGAAGATCTGGTTGGGTCAGTTCCGCCAACCCCGCTACATGGTGGCCGGCTTGGTGCATATCGTCATCTTCGCCGGATTTTTGATCCTGAGCATCCGTTCCATCTCCCTGGTGGTCATCGGCATTTCCGAGGGTTTTGTCATGCCCGGCTTCGACGGCCTGCCGGGCCACCTCTACAATCTTCTTAAGGATTACGCGGCCACGGCGGTACTGATCGCCTGCGGCATCGCCGCCTACCGGCGGGTCGTGGTCAAACCGGCGCGCTACGCCGTGCCGGCCCGGTACGGAAAGGACCACACCGCCGAAGCCCTGTTCGTTCTGGGGCTGATTTCGACCCTGATGATCTCCGAAAGCCTGTTCGAGGCCAGCAGTGTGGCCGCCAACATCCAAGCCGGCCTTCACGCCGAGGTTCCGGCCCCCCTGAGCCTGGCCTGGCTGCTGACGTCAGCTCTGCGGGCCACATCGGTGGAGACATTGCAGGCCATTCATGTGGTTTCGTATTATGTTCACGATCTGACCTTCTTCTTTTTCTTGTGCTTTCTGCCCCTGGGCAAGCATTTTCACGTGATCACTTCCTTGTTCAACGTGTTCTTCATGCGCATCGACCGGGGCAACGTCAAACCGGTTCAGCACGGCGTCGGGGAAGACGACCTGGACGATCTGGAGTCCTTCGGGGTCAAGAAACTGGAGGATTTTACCTGGAAGCACATCCTGGATTTTTATTCCTGCGCCGACTGCGGCCGCTGCTCGGACAACTGCCCGGCCAATGCCGTGGGCCGGCCCCTGTCGCCGCGCTTCATATCCATCAAGGGCCGCGACCTGACCTTTACAAACTACCCCATCTACCCTGTCGGCCGACCCTTCAAGAAGAGTGAGGAACTGATCGGGAGCACTTATGACGAGGATGAGATCTGGTCGTGCACCACCTGCGGGGCCTGCGAACAGGAGTGCCCCATCGGCATCGAGTACATCGACAAGATCGTGGACCTGCGCCGGGGCATGGTGGATGAGGGCATGGTGCCCCAAAGCCTGCAGAAGCCGTTGCGGGCGCTGGAAAAACGGGGCAACCCCTGGGGCAAGATGGAAAAGAAACGTGCCGCCTGGACCACGGAATTGCCCGAAGACGTGGCGATCAAGGATCTGGCCAAAGAAGAGGCCGAGACGCTCTATTTCGTGGATAGCATTACCTCCTTTGACGACCGCATGCAGGCCGTCGGTCAGGCTACGGCGACGATCCTTTCCAGGGCCGGTGCCGATGTGGGCATCCTGGGCAAGAAAGAAAAAGACAGCGGCAACGAAGTTCGCCGCTTCGGCGAAGAAATGCTCTTTCAGATGCTGAAGACCATGAACACCGACGCCATTGCCGACAGCGGGGTCAAGAAAATCGTGACCGCCGACCCCCATGCCTACAACGCCCTGAAGAACGACTACCAGGGCCTGCCGCCGGTGGAGCACATCAGCCAGTTCATTGTCCGCCAGGTCGAGTCCGGGGCCATCCGTCTCAACGGCACCAACGGCAACGGGAAGGTCTATACCTATCACGATCCCTGCTACCTGGGCCGCCACAACGACGTGTACGGTGATCCCCGCGCCGCTTTGGATGCGGTCCCCGGCTTGAAACGGGTGGAGATGCAGCGTTGCGGCGACCGTTCCTTTTGCTGCGGCGGCGGCGGATTGATGCTGTTTTACGAACCCGAGGAGGAGCAGCGCATGGGGGTGCTTCGGGTGCAGATGGCCGCAGAGGCAGGGGCCAACGTGATCGTCACGGCATGCCCGTTTTGCCTGGTCAACATGGAGGACGCCATCAAGGTGGCCGGTATGGAGGGAACGATGGAGGCCATCGACCTTTCCGAACTGATTGCCCAGCACATCCAATAAGTGGGCATTTATCTAATCACATTGAATGAATACGGAGCAGGAGGAACATCATGGAAATTTTAGTTTGTGTCAAACGGGTACCCGATACCGCCGAGAACGAAATCGAGGTCAACGGCGACGGCAGCGATATCGAACGGGACGACCTGGTGTACTCGGTCAACGAGTGGGACAATTATGCGGTGGAGGAGGCGCTCCAGATCCGCGACAAGGTGGGCGGCAGCGTCACGGTGGTCACTGTGGGCGATGAAGAGTCCGAAGAGGTGCTGCGGCGGGAAATGGCCATGGGGGCCGACCGAGGGATTCTCTTGTGTGACGACGCATTCGAGGGTTCGGACGGCCGAGGCATCGCCACTCTGCTCAAGGCTGCTATAGAGAAGAGCAACTACGACCTGGTCCTCACCGGAGCCCAGGCCGACGACGGAGCAGGTCAGGTGGGCGGCATGCTGGCTGCCATGCTCGACTACCCCTACGCCTCGCTGGTCAACCAGATCGAGGTGGATGGGGATCAGCTTACGGTGAGCCGGGAGATTGAGGGCGGCAACCAGGAGTTGAACACGATTCAACTGCCATGCGTGCTCTCCATCCAGACCGGGATCAACGAACCGCGCTACGTGGGCATCCGCGGCATCCGAAAGGTGGCATCCCTGGAGATTCCCCAGCCGGGGGCCGGGGACCTGGGCGTCGACGCTTCGACCGTGGGCGCTGCCGGCGCCCGGGTCAGTCGCCAGGGTTATTTCGTCCCCGAGCTGGGTGAAGGGGCTGAAATGCTCGAGGGTGACACCGAGGAGATTGTTGCCAAACTGATCGAACTTTTGAAGGCCAAAGGAGGGCTAAAATAATGGCGGATATCTATGCAATCATTACCCATAAAGACGGTGTGGCTGACGATACGGCCCTGGAACTGGCCGCGGCGGCCAAAAAGATCGACGCCGATGCGGCCGTAACGGCCATCGTGACCGGTTCGGGTGCCGACGTGGACCAGGTGGCCGAGGCTATGGCCGCCTCGTACAGTAACGTACTCAAATTCAACCACGAGGCCCTTGCCTATCCCAACGCGGAGGTGGTCCGCAAACTCCTGGGCAACATCCTGCCTACCGAGGCCATCGTTCTGTTGCCCCACGACACCTTCGGCATGGACCTGGCCCCGGGCCTCTCCATCAAGCTGGATTCGGCCTTCGTGGCTGACGTGGTGGATATCGAAGGAATGGACGGCAGCGACCTGACGCTGGTCCGCCAGGAGTACTCGGGCATGATCAGCACTCGCGTGACCGCCGATATGTCCGGCGGTGCGGTGATCAATCTGCGCCCCGGAAGCTTCGCTCCGGACGAGAGCCGGTCGGCCGGCGGCAGCGTGGAAGACAGGTCCGGTGATGCCGGCGACCTGACGGTCAAAAGAAACTTTATGGCGGTGGTGGAGGCCGAGGTGGGCGACGTGGACATCACCAAGTCCGACGTGCTGGTCTCCGTGGGCCGCGGCATCGAAGATGAGGAAAACCTCGAGATCGCCCAGGAGTTGGCCGATGCCATGGGGGCGGTGGTCTCCTGCTCCCGGCCCGTCGTGGACGCCAAGTGGCTGGAAAAATCGCGGCAGGTGGGTACCTCGGGCCAGACGGTCAAACCCAAGGTGTACCTGGCCTGCGGTATTAGCGGCAGCTTCCAGCACATGGGGGGCATCAAAGGGTCGCCGTTCATCGTGGCCATCAACAAGAACGTCAAGGCGCCCATCTTTCAGGTGGCCGATGTGGGCATCGAGGCCGACGTTCTCGATTTTCTGCCCGACTTGACCGAGGCGATCGAGGAATTATAACGGCGCAAGGATTACTTACAGCCTGGCCATGCAGATGAAGAAAAATGGATTTCATCTTGGCCTGGCTTCTCTCTGTGTCGGAGGCGGTCAGGGGATGTCTTTGGTACTGGAGCGAGTGTAGCCCGAACATTGCATGAAATGAAGCTAAGGCCGGGGTTTTTGCCCCGGCCTTTTCTTTGAACCTATTTCAAGAATGCACTAAAGCACCCACCGTCCCTCCTCTTGAATAATCAGATCCAGATCCGATTCATCCAGATCTTCTTCTTTTTCACCGACGTTTACTTCCTGGAGCATAACAGCTCCCAAAATCGTCGTTGCGATCCCAAATAGCGTGAGCACCATATATCTCGTTTTTTCCCTAAAAATGATGTCGTTATAGTAATCCGAAAGATAAACACCATCTTTCACATCACCTACGTACCGTTCGATAATCCTTCCGATATACTCGACGCTATATGCGTTGAAACAGGTGTCGTAAAAGCTGTGTGCTCCACCGATCGCGAAAAGACCTCCAAATACGATTAGAATGATGGACCAGACCTTTTTCGGATTCATGATGCTTCCTTTTCGTCGTTGAAATCTTCAATAACCTGCCGTTTCGAGAATTATCGTGAAAGGAAAGCAAAATGTATGCTCACAGGCTCAATTTAAATTCGATTTCTTTGTAACTATCAGGATTAATTATTAATAAATAATATCTTGGGCGTTTACGATCTCTGGCTCAGACAGCGAACGGGTAGAAATCCTACAAAAATGTCTGAAAATAAAATAGTGCGACGATTTTATGAAACGAGACGATTTCTTTTAAGGGAAGGGCTGAATCTCAATTGGAACATGGTCATGCCAACCAGTTCTCAATCGCGAGTTGGGATATGCGTTGAAATTCTCTTAGGTTATTGGTGATGAGAATACCGTCCTGTGAAATAACAGTGGCAGCGATAACCAGGTCGTTTGGTCCAACAGGCGTGCCTTTCCGCTCTGTTTGAGAACGTATGTCGGCATAGCACAAGGCTGACGCCTCATCGAAGGGCACAATTTCTAAAGGCTCCAAGAATTGCGAGATCCGATCTCTGTTTTCTTGCTTTCTTTCGCTTTTAGCAGCGCCATAAAAGAGCTCTGCCATTACAATTGAAGGTATTTTCACGTCTTCGGGACCTAAGTTAAGCAGCCTGGTCCGAATTTGCGGGTGGACACCTTTTAGGAAATAGATGCAAATGTTGGTATCTAAGAATCTGATCATAAGGGTTCCCGCTTTGCATCAAGGGCAAAAGCGTCCCTGTGCGGGGCGTTGAAACTGTCATCGGAAATAGACCCGAAAAGCTTTTCAAATCCATTCGGCCATTCAGTGGTTAACTCCCGTTCCAGCCTACTCGAAACCCACTTTGAAATTGACATGGACTCTGCTTCTGCTGCCCGCCTTACTTTGGTATAAGTTTTTTCCGGTAGATAGAGCGATACTTGTGGCATCATGAAACCTCCGCCTTAAATGTTATGTTATAACATAACACACCATTCTCCAGTTGAAAAGTGCATTTAAATTATCATTTAGATTTGTGAAGTTGAAGCCCTCTATTTCGGCAGAGCCGACAGAAGCAGACTCAGGAAACGCTCATAATCCCAGCCCTTCGGCCCCTTGCTCAATCCTAAACGTACTACGATCAACTGTCTTGACGGGATTACGGTCATGTACTGATGGAAGTGGCCCCAGGCGGTAACCATATCTTCGGGAATTGCCGGCATCCAGTTTTCACCTGAGGCATTTCTTCGGTTGAGCCACCACTGCATCCCATAACTGGCGCCGTGTGGATCTCCCGTGGCCGCGTTAGACCGATAACTGGCGGTGGGGGACATGGATTTATTGATCCATGCGGCAGGTAAAAATCGACGCCCCTCCCACATGCCGTCGTCTAGAATCAGTTTGCCGAATCGGGCCCAGTCGCGGGCAGTGGCATACACGTAGGAGGAGGCCACCCAGGTGCCACTGGCATCGAATTCAAGCTGAGCGGTTTGAATGCCGAGGGGAAGGAGAACCGCATCCCAAAGAAATTGAACGTAGGCGGTGTCATTGTCGAAGCTTCGCCGGAGCTGATCGCTGAGGATATTTGTGGTGCCGGACGAATACAACCATGGCCAGGTGCCATTCCCAGCCGCCTCGCGTTGAAAAGAAGCCGCATATCCCCCCATATCCGGCTGACGGTAAAGCATGCTCAACACATCTGAAAAAGGGGAGTAGGTTTCGCTGAATCTGAGTCCGCTTTCCATTCGGAGCAGTTGCTCGAGGCTGATGGATCGGCGATCATCCCGCAACCACTCGGGACGCAATTCCGATACCTCCAGGGACATGGCACCCTGGTGGACCCGGCGGCCGATCGCAAGACTAAGGATGCTCTTTGACATGGACCATCCCAGAAGCAGAGAATCCGCCTTAAAATCCGGGTGGTATTGTTCGACGATGATTCGATTTTTCCACACGACCAACAGAGCCCGGGTGCGTCTCGTTGATTCTCCATTCGAAGGCTCGCTGAATGCATAGGATAGAGCTTTGGCCAAGGCCGGCCTATCCATGCGGACGAGCAAGGAATCATTCGTCGCATTCTCTGTAATGAAGGGCTGGAGCGCTGTGGAATCAGTGGTGCGATTCAAGAGGTTTGGACGGGGAAAGGATTCTATCGCATCCTCGAAGCCCGGAAAGACAAGCACCGCTCCCAGGGGCGGACGGTACACAGCGGTGTTCTTGAAGAGACCTAGAAACTTTGCATGAACGGTACCTTTTTGGGGTATCCATTCGACGTCCGCGAATTGAATGAGCGGGTTGTCCTCCTGAAGTTCACTTATAACGGCAGCCAGGGGTTGGCCAGTGACATTCACGAAGGAACACACCTGCTTGGCGGCATAGCCGGTTACACGGTAGCCAAGTTCCCGAACGACGACCCCGGCAGCGATCAAGCAGGTGGCAAGAACCGCTGCGATGATAATTATAAATCGACGGCGTCGCACAAAATGTTGTCTTGCGTTGTCGGGGACCATTTTGCGATCACTGTTCCTTATTAAATGCGGGTCATCTCCCTATTAGTTGTAGTTTTTGGACAACAAACGCTGGGAGCCTACGTTTCTCGGTGTGACCCATCAGGGTCCAAGGGGTCGCGGTTTACCCACCCGCCTGAGGCCGATAAACCTATGGCGGCGCCGGCGATCAAGGCTTGTATGCCGCCATGGGCGGAGATCCCTTGGTTTCTTTTCTGAACCCTTCGCCCCATGAAGCGACAACGTCGCGTTTCATAAAATCGTCACACGATTTTATTTGCATAACGCTTCATTCAATGTTTTTCCAGTCATTTCAACAGTTGCTGCCTCACCCATTGGAGCTGAAAAGAAAAGTATGAATTTCAGTATGTTGCTGAATACTTCTTGACACTGAAAGGTGCTTTCAATATGGTCGTCGCAACTGATCCCGAACATCGCATGAATTCTTTTAAATAGAACATTTCACGAAAACGCAAGGGAGAGCATTATGAAGTGGTTCCTTTATCTGTTTAGTTTTTTCATGGTTGCCGGGGGTGCGGGACTCGTTCTCTACACCGAGGACATGCGCCGATATGCCAACAGCCTCCTGACGTCAACCAATGAAAAGATTATCGCGATTGTTGCAGCTGTTATTGGTGCTCTGTTGATCGCTTCGGCCGCGTCCAGTCATCATCCGGGTGTCATCGTCTTATTGGGCGTACTATCACTCCTAAAAGGGGTCTTTATTTTCTTTAATCCCAGAGGACTTTATGTACCCCTTCGTCAATGGTACATTGAAACGGCGACGGACCAGACATTCCGGCTATTCGGAATCATCTGGCTGATTATAGGGACGGCTATGTTCTCCTGGATCTGATCCAACTATTTCACGAAATTTTGCCACACAAAATTTCACAGATACACTTCCATGAGGGGCATCGTGTGGCGGCCGATATTCTAAAATGGAGACGCGTCGTGGACTTGACCGCCCTTTTACCATCGGAAGATGAAGTACAGGCGACCCTGGTCGATAGGATCGAGAAACTACCGCCCTTCCCTCTGCTCGCCAGCAAGCTCTTAGCTCCGGGCACCTCCGGAGAAATCGTAGCCAGGATTGTCAGCACCGATCCGGCCATCGCTCAGCGGGTCCTTCAAATTGTCAACTCGGCGCCTTTCGGTGCATCGACACACTTCTCCTCGATCACTGATGCTGTGGACCGGCTGGGCCCTGAGAAAGTCAGATCGGTCGCCCTCAACCTCATTCTTTTTGACACCTTGCTCAACCGGCAGGCTTCATCCAACTTCGATCGCACCACATTCTGGAAACACTCCCTGGCCCTGGCCGGAATCGCCCGGGCCCTGGCAGAGCAGTTGGATTATCATGATCCCGAAGAAGCCTATACTGCAGGCTTGCTACATGATATCGGCAAAGTCGTTCTGGATGTGGCCGGCCGCATCCGTTACGGCGATTTTGTACAGGAATTAAAGAACTATGACGGCCCGGCGGATGAAAAAGAACGTGACATCCTTGGCCTGAGCCATGACGACATCGGTGCATATTATTGCCACCACTGGAATCTTCCCGAGCGACTTGTATTGACGATCCGGTTCCACCATCAACCCTTTGACCATTTAAAACTTGATCCGGACACCAGTCTATTGATCGCCATTGTGGCGTTTGCCGATTTCATCGTATGGAGCCAGGGATTCGGTTCCTTCGACACCCTTCGGCAGCCGATTATGAATCCGGATGTGGAAAAACACCTGTCTTTTGCCAACATTCAGCTTGCCGGTTTGATGGACCAGATGGACCGTGATATTTCCGTTGCCGCTGAACATTATGGTTTTTCCTATCCATCGACGGAGGAGTTTCGGGAACGGCTTCTCCGGACAAACATATCGTTAGGGCAGATTAACACCCGTTACTACTACCTCCATGGAGATCTCCAGCAGAAGGTTGAAACGCTTTCTCAGTTACAGGAAAGCATCACCCGCCCCCATCGGAGTCTGGATCCCGACGAAATTATCTCAGGGACCCTGGACGCCATTCATGAAGATTTCGGGTTTGATCGGATCATTGCCTTTACCATCGATTCAACTACGCGGACACTAAAGCCGACAGCGTTCAAGGACACCACCGGTTTGGGGGTTGAGGTCATGACCCTTGAGATCCACCCGGATTCATCTGACGGAAGGTTTATCGAATGCCTGCGTAAGCATGTACCGGTACTCATCACCGGACGCGATCAGGAAGAAGCAAAAGTACTCTCGTTTCTAAAAACCAGAGAGATCGGTATCGTCCCGTTTACCAGCAACAATAAAATTATCGGATTGCTTGGGGTTGATAATGCCACCTCCGGCAAAGCAATTCGACTATCAGATCTGTCAACAGTGTCCATTGTCGCAAACGAATTGGGCATGGCCCTGGAAAATGCACGGACGTTCGAAGATATCAAACAACGGGCGGATTTCGATGGCCTCACACGCGCCTACAATCGGACGGCCATCGATCAACTGCTGGCCGAGTCCTATGACGAGGCCGCCAAGGGAAACGTCGATCTTGCCGTTGCCATGGTGGACGTGGATTTATTCAAGGAGTTCAATGATCAATACGGGCACCTTGCCGGCGACAGCATACTAAAGCTGATCGCCGGAACGTTAATCAAATTTTCACGCCCCACGGAAATCGTAGGGCGGTATGGAGGAGAGGAGTTTTTCTGCATCCTGCGAGACACAGATTTAGATGGGGCTGTCAACTACGGCGAACGGATCCGCGCTAAAATTCAAGAGCTCGGCAACCTCCTGCACAATCGCTTCCCCGATCACGAACTGACGATTAGTATCGGGGTAGCTGAGTTTCAGACCCACCTTCGCGTTAAGGAAGAACTCATCGACATGGCCGATCAAGCGATGTATGCCGCCAAGGCGGCTGGGCGCAATTGCGTGATGATCGGATGGATGGATGACACAAGACAAATGCATGTCGATAAACCCAATTCCACGAGACGTTGAAAACAACCCACACCATCCTCTTTTTAAATTCAAAGGCCATGGACGCCATCGGCAGTGAGACGGTAGATCTGGTGGTCACCTCTCCACCCTACCCGATGATCGCCATGTGGGACAACGGATTCAGCAGACAAGACCCGGCGATCGCATCGGCTCTGGAATCCGGCGACGGTGAGACGGCATTTGAACGGATGCATCGCCAGCTCGATGCAGTGTGGCAAGAAGTGTATCGCATTCTGAAACCCGGCGGTATGGCATGTATCAATATCGGTGATGCCACACGCTCGATCGGAGACAGTTTTCGTTTGTTCCCCAATCACAGCCGGGTATTGTCTTTTATGCTCGGCTTGGGCTTTGCCGACCTTCCGGCGATCTTATGGCGTAAGCCCACCAACGCTCCGACCAAATTCATGGGTTCGGGGATGCTCCCGCCGGGGGCCTACGTCACCCTGGAACACGAATATATCCTCATCCTGAGAAAAGGCGATCGTCGCCGTTTTGTCACGCAGGCGGAGAAAGAACTCCGGCAGGAAAGCGCTTTTTTCTGGGAAGAGCGGAACCAATGGTTTTCAGACGTGTGGCTCGAGTTGAAAGGGGCGGGACAGGCCATTAACTCGGGCGGGGGAAGACAACGGAGTGCCGCCTATCCATTTGAAATACCGTACCGACTGATCAGCATGTTTTCCGTAAAGGAAGATCTCGTCGTCGATCCGTTTCTCGGCACCGGTAGTACCATCCTCGCCGCGATGACCGCTGCCCGGAACAGCATCGGGTATGAGTCAGATCCGTCCCTGAAAGAAGTCATCGCGCGTCATTTAGCGGTATCCCCAAAATCTCTCCACCAGCACATCCGGGATCGCCTCCAAGCCCACTCCGAGTTCGTGAAAAAAACAGACGGGCTGACCTACAGAAGTCGGCGTTATGGATTTCCGGTGAAAACCCGTCAGGAAATCCAGATTTTCTTCAATCCTCTAGTATCTATAGAATCGGGTGCCTCAGATGGATGGGTCGTTCGCTATGGGACTCCACAGGACTCTAAATAGGCTCCCACTCTGAAATTTGGGTGGAATTTATGGGCCGGGGATATCGGCATGTGAACAGGGTTCAAGGATTCAAGGGGTCAAGGGTCCAAGGTTTGTTGCTGTAACCGAAGTCTATAATTTAAACAGGCCCATAAACAAATCTAAGGATGATGATGCTGGCCACTCTATCACCCCACCGCGCCTCCCCCGTCTAGGAGGAGGACAAGATTTTCTCCCTCCCCTGGCGGCGCGTGGTGAGCGAAGTCGAACCAGAGGGAGATAGAGGGAGGGGGCATTATAGGTGCATTCCTGATTTTGGTTTATAGGCACGTATTTAAGTGGGACTCGTATATGGAATAGACACCGTGCATTTAGCTTTTCACTTGACCCCTTGAATCCTTGAATCCTTGAATCCCGATATTATTCCAGAACCACAACTGACATGCTAAAACGGCACGGCAGACAGGTACAGGAGAACTGTGTCTACCCTTCCTCCCCCTTCCATTCTTTTGGAAGAATGAAAGAAAAGGTCGACCCCTCCCCGCGGCGGCTGCTGACCCAGATGCGTCCGCCATGAAACTCGATGATCCGTTTGGTGATGGGCAATCCTAAGCCGGTACCCCGTGGGCGGCCACCGGCATCGGTTTTGAGCTGTCTGAACTCCTCGAAGACTTTCTTCTGATCCTCATCACGGATACCGATCCCGTTGTCAGCAACATCCACTTGCAGGTGCTCGTCGATCTCCTTGAGTCTAATGTCTATCAGCCCCGCATCGATTCGGCAGAACTTGACCGCATTCGAAATCAGGTTCACGATGACCTGGACCAGTCGGTCCCGGTCTCCCTGAATGAGCGGGACCTGGTCCGGCAAGTCCAGCCTCAGGGTAATCCGTTGTTCCTGAACGATCTGGCGTGTTGCATCAACCGCATCCCGGAGCACCTCACCGAGATCCGTGGGTGCCAACTGCCATTGCATTCTGCCGGATTCAATTTTCTGGAAATCAAGGACCTGTCCGATCAGTCGTGTCAGCCGTTCGGATTCTTTGATGACGATGCCCGTAAATTCCGCCTGCCGGTCGACGCTTAAATCCGGCGTGTCATGTAGTATTTCTGCAATGGATCGGATCGATGTTAATGGGGTTCGCAACTCATGGGTAACGGTTGAAATAAACTCGTCCTTCAGTCGGTCCAGTTCTTGAAGGCGTTCATTGGCGGCCTTGAGTTCCGCAGTAATGTTTTCCAGCTTTCGGCTGTAAGCAATCACCTGTCGGGCCTCGTCGAGAATCTCCATAACTTCATCGATCCCGAGAGGCTCTTCCTTTTCGATGGAAGCGACCATGACTCTGGCCGAGGCTGAACCGATGGCTCCAGCCAACAGTTTCTCAGCATAACTGACCAGCGCCGGATCTGCGGTGGGAGCATTCTCCCAGTCCGATTGATATTGGCTGGAATACATGGCCAAGGCCCTGTCCGCCCTCTCCTGCCCGAGAAATCGCTGGAGCATGGAGCGCAAGTCCGGGAGGGATGCCGTGCCCCTCCAGATCGTCGAATCTCCGGGGGCATCCGGCCGTTGGAACACATCCACGAATAGGGCGGCCTGATTGTGCTCAATGGCGGAGGCCCGGCTAAACAAAGAGACCCCGATAAAAAGCCCGCTGTTCAAAAGCAGGCTCCAGAAAACCGCGTGGGGTATGTGGTCGAAGTGTTGAAGACCAAACAATTGATAGGGACGAAGCAACTCGATTCCAAAAGGTCCCTGGGTAATCAGGCTGGAATCTAAAAAGCCTGCCTGGGACAATGACGGTAGCACCAGGCAGTATCCCCAGATAAGAAAGCCGGCGATGAGCCCGCTCAGGGCACCTGCCCTCGTTCCCGCCTTCCAATATATACCGCCGATAATGGGCGGACCGAATTGGGCGACCGCCGTAAATGAAATGAGCCCGATAGACACCAGGGTGTAGTGCTCTCCGATGAAATGGAAATAAGCATATCCGAGCATTAGCACCAGGATGATGCTGGCTCGCCGAATGGCCAAAAGGAGAGTGCTCAGATCCGGTACCCGAGTCAGTTTCAGAAAGGGGAGCCGCAGAAAAATCGGCATCACCAGATCGTTGCAAATCATGGTAGACATCGCTACCGTCTCAACAATAACCATACCCGTAGCTGCCGACATGCCGCCGATAAACACCAGAAGTGCCAGCCCCTGCTGATGGGTGGCCATGGGCAATGTCAGCACAAACATGTCCGCATCCACCTCATTGCCTGTGAAATGCAGCACCCCACCGAACGCAATGGGCAACACGAAGACATTGATGGCCAAAAGATACAGCGGGAAGAGCCAGATCGCTTTCTTCAGATGTTCCTCGTTCACATTTTCCACCACTGCCACCTGGAACTGCCGCGGCAGAAAAAGCACCGACAACATGGAGAGCAGTATCATAATGCCCCAGTTCGTGAAGACGCCGGGCTGGCTGCCGAGGGTCAGTGTTTCCCGCAGTTCGGGGTGGGCGCCGGCCTGCTGAATGAGATCTGCCATGCCATTATACATGCCATAGGTGACAAAAACACCGACCGCAACAAACGCGATCAATTTCACCAGCGACTCAAAGGCAATGGCCGCCACCAGTCCCTCATGGCGCTCAGTGGCGTCCAGATGCCGTGTCCCGAACAGGAGCGCAAACAGTGCCAGGAGCATCGCCACATAAAAAGCGGTATCCTGAAAGATGGTCAGATCCGCGGCCTGGGCCGGCATGGCAATGGTCGGGTATCCCTGAATGAGAAGAAAACTGATGGATATCGCCTTGAGCTGAAGCGAGATGTAAGGAACAATACCGAGAAAAGCGATAATGGTTACGACAGCGGCCAGAGTGGCGCTTTTTCCGTACCTGGAAGCGACAAAATCTGCAATGGACGTAATCCGGTGGACTTTGCTGATGCGGATAATTTTTCTTAAAACGAGCCACCCGGCTGCCGCCGCAAGCGTGGGACCGATATAGACGGGTAAAAAACCGAGGCCGGATGATGCGGCCCTCCCCACACTGCCGTAAAATGTCCATGCCGTACAGTAGACTGCAAGAGAAAGCGCATAGATATATGGATTGCTGATGATGCTCCGACCTGTATCGGCCCGACGGTCCCCGTAGTAGGCGATGGCAAACAATAGCCCGATGTAAAGAAAGGAGATAAACAGAATGGTGCCGGTTTCCAGCATCAGTCCGTGTTCCCTGTCGCCTCAGGTTTGACGACCTTCACCTTGGTGACCCAAGCGATCAGGCCAATCATCACCGCCCAGACAAAAAACATATAGAGATACAGAAGCGGTATGCCGAATACCAGATGGGACAGATTGAAAAGGGACAACACAGGATAATTAAAAAAAACGATCCCCAAAAGAAATACACCCACAAGCCTGCGATTTCTAATGCTTTCTCTGGTCATCACATTTCCAATTCAGCTGAACCATCCACCCATTGCTGGAAAGCAAACGAAAGATATGATTTCAGAAATAATGATCTGCTGAAAATACTAAAGATAGAGCGTTTAACGAATCGGGCAGTTATTAATGGTTTCCGCAGCAGCCGCCTCCACAACTTGTGGCCGCTGCCATGGCCCGAACTACCTCGCGGCTATCCGGTGTCGTGATCTCAAGGATCTGGAGTTTTATATGAAATGGCGCGTCTGTTTGCGGCTGGAAGGGAAAGGATGATAGCAAATGTTCCAGAAATACCGGCAGTCCCTGACCATTCAGACGTAGCCGGATTTCATCCCCCGGTTTCTTGTCCATCAGCTGGATCTCAAACGGTGCCAGTCCCCCCTTTCCAATCCCGATGATGAACGCAAAGATGAACGACCCATCTGTAAGGTCCATTGTCTCAGGGACGGTTCCCGCCTCCAGTGACAGACGAATTTTTTTCAGGGGTGATATTTTTTCAGTGTCTTCAAACATCCTGCTTCCATCTGGACCGGTACACAAGGGTTGTTAAGAAATTCTGGAATGGTTTTTGTATATAATATCCATCAATGGTTGACAATATCAACACGCGGATTCGACCTATATTTTAAAAAAAGGTTGATATTATCAGCTATTTAACATAAATTCTGGCGTTAATTTAGCATTAGCGGTCACTCTTGCGCGCACGTCCCCAGAAAGACCTGGATGATGCCTGACCGAGGGAGATGGATTCATGATCATTCGATGCTACGGAGCAAGAGGATCCATTCCGGTTTCAGGAGACCAGTACCGAAAATATGGTGGCGACACCACCTGTCTTGAAATCCGGACACAAAATGATGAAATCATCATCATCGATGCGGGCTCGGGCATTCGGCGTCTGGGTAACCGGCTATTGGATGAAGAGCGATTTGACGTTCATCTTCTCTTCACCCATTCCCACTGGGATCACATTCTGGGATTTCCGTTTTTCAGACCGATTTACGACGAGCGGACGCGCGTCCATCTCACCGGGTGCCCGTTGGCCCAGGGCGATATCCAAAAACTACTCGCCAAGTCGATGAGCGCCCCCTATTTTCCGTTCCTTTTCGATGATCTTCGCTCAGAAATCATATACCATCCCGAGTGCCAGGAAGTCTATGAGATCGATTCGGTGAAGATAACTCCGATTAACTTGAGCCATCCAAACATGGGATCCGGATTCAAATTTGTCGAAGATGATAAAATCTTCGTTTTTCTTACAGATAACGAACTTGGATACATCCACCGCGGGGGCCGGACCCCCGAGGAATATGCTGAATTTTCAAAGGATGCCGACCTTCTGATCCATGACGCCGAGTACACTACGAAGCAATACATAAAGACCCGCTCTTGGGGTCACTCCACCTATATCGATGCGCTGAACCTGGCGATTAAGGCTGAAGCGAGGCAGTTCGGATTATTCCATCACAACCAGGATCGAACCGACGAAGATCAGGATCAGATTGTATATGATTGTCGAGAAATTCTGGACAGTAAAAATATCGAAATGGAGTGTTTTGCCCTGGGTCAGGATACGGAGATCATCCTTTAACACTATCATTTCATGAATACGGTTGTCCAAAAAGCACAAGTTAGACAGATTAGGGGTCGCGGTGTTTGTTCCGTCATGCCGGCGCAGCAGACTGTGTCGCATTAGACCCCGACTGGGTTTAATTTTGTTCTTTGATACTTTTGTCTTCGAGACCGATCACATTTTGCGTTAGAGCTTACGCAGAACGGCCCATTTTGGTTGTTACGTGGGGCAC
>Ga0209780_1000461_pt1 | contig 21633 bp, 15 predicted proteins | sample WorMetexBAHAMAS2_FD_187384 | JGI IMG/M metagenome (GOLD analysis project Ga0209780, IMG submission 187384) | Marine gutless worms symbiont microbial communities from Max Planck institute for Marine Microbiology, Germany - Inanidrilus exumae... | ecosystem: Host-associated > Annelida > Digestive...
TCAAACTGGAAGGTTCATCCTTCCAGGAGCCGAGGGCCTGGACCATGGTCTTCCGCCAGTTGACTTCCAAGCCAAGGGGGGCTGCCTCCTCATGGAAAGTCTCGAGTAAGGGGACTAGGAGCTCGAGCAGTTCGGCGAGCAGAGACACATCGTCTGCGAAGTCGAGGTCAGGTGGAGCGCTAGTAATTATCTGTTTCCAATTTGACCTTGTTACTTAGTGCTTTGGGTCTACCATTCTGTTGAGTTATCTTACCCCAAGAATTAATACTTATTTAATTTTAATATTTATAATATAGTTCTACCTAAAAGACATGATATGACCTAAATTGTGTTGAAAGTGCTGTTAAACTCCAACCAACCATCATGTTGTTGCTTACTTACTTTGGCCTTGTTTTGTGAGATTATGATTTAGCTGGCCTTTGCATTTGTTTTCTTTTTTATGTTTTTCAGTTGTTAACACCTGCTGTTTTGTCTGAATTTAAATGTAGTTGGGTTAAAAATGTCATAGAAAAAGTTTGGGAGCCTGAAAAAATGCTGGACTTTTTTGGGAGTAACGGAATGTGAATTCGGCTAGTCTGTGGTGAGCACAAAATATTGTCGAGATATGCAGTTATGCAGAGAAGTAAGCAGAAGCATTGAGAGTGCGTGCAACTGTGTTGGTTGTGCAGGAGTTCTCAAATTTGTGCGGTGACAAAGAGCAGCTGATAATGTTGCTTGATCGCATCAACAGTCCGTTCGTCCGTGCCAATGCCACCGTTCTACAGGCATTGATGCGTCTGATTCCATTCCTGGCGTTCGGCGACCGAGAGAAGATGCATGCACTTGTCTCACACTTCATGCCGTACCTCGACTTTGACAAGTCCGTCTTTCTTCTCTCATTTCACCATGTCGTTACTCTTCATCTTTATTCCGGCACAATATAAATAGTTTACGTGTATACTTCCTTCCTTACTTACTTGCTTCCTTTACTTAATGAATAGATATGAGCAGCTCTACAAGTGTGAACAGTGGTATTGATTTTTGTTGGACATGTTCTTTAGTTATCGAGGTGATAACAGTGTGCTTTAAATACTCGATAGAATGAAGGATCCTGAAAAGCACAAGGATGTAATCTGCGTATATGATATTAAATTGTGCTTAATTAGATAGATTATGAGAATATTAAGAGAATAGTAGAATACTGAGAGAAGTAGAGGGCCAGCAATACATTACAATATAAGATTTGTTAGGCACCGCTTTACGAAACGTCCAGGAGCACCGTAAAAAAGTCACGAATGAGCACGCTCAAAAAGCACACTCTTGAGCCGTTTTTAAAATGTTTTGGTGTCAGTGAGATCGTTCAGATCAGACTGAAGACTGTTCCAGGCAGCTGGACCAGTATAGCAGAAACCATGTTTGCCAAATTTAGTTCTTGTCCTTGGGAGAACACAGTCTGCAGTATCAGTTGACATCAGCCTGTATCTGCTGCCAGCTGCGAAACTGTAGATACACAGTCGATCAGATGTTGTGATGCCTGCTGGATGTAAATTAAGTGCGTGAGCAGACAGAGTTTGTACGTAGTTCTCTGCTCAACTGGTAGCCAATGCAGATCCTTCAAAGCCAGTTAGACATGGTCGCATATCGACAGATTTATGATAATGCAGGCAGCAGCATTCATCGCACACTGCAGAGGCTGGATAGTTGACCATGGCAGACGTGACAAAAGTGAGTTGCATTAGTCGAGCCGCGACAGTATGAGGGCTGACACCAGCTTTCGGGTGACATCTTGTTCGACAAGCTGGTGAAGCTGGCGAATTCTACAAAGTTGGTGAAGCATGAGCTTCCCACTTTTGAGATGTGAGTATTCGTCGTCAACTCACTGTCGAGGTGAACGCCGAGATCACGGGCAGATTTTACTGGTTGTATGACCCTGGTAAGTGTCCAGGGTCAGGTCAGAATCCGCTAGTTTTTTTTGAGCATTTGGCGTGAACTGAACCAGATTAATTCAGTTTTTGCAGCGTTGATTGATTGATTGATTTTTATTTATGTGTTGGTTTGTCAGGTATGACTTTGAGCACACACAGGACGAGCAGGTACACCTGGATTGCTTCTGCGTCATCGCACAAGGCATTGAGAAGAACGCCAATGGTCGGAAACTGAAGGATTTGATTGCTGAGCATGGTGTTGTGCAGAATACACTCGAGTACATTCAGACGCATGCACCGGCATCAAAGTAAGCAGAGTTCAGCGAGTTGTGTTTTTTACTCATTTTCTGTTTAGCTGTTTTCTTGTGTGAATTTACTGCAGCTTGGGCTGGGCCTCCACAGGAGAACTTTTGGTGATAATTGCAGCAATCTATTTACAGGCCAGTTGTTTTTCCCGTTGCCCAACCAACAGTTTCAAAACACCGAAAGGCACTTAGAGCACTAATAAACAAAAAATCTCCCACTGTCCTCATCGTTTATTGACCCACCAACTGTCCCCAAGGGCAGGAGTGATACACCTTTTAAGCTGGTTCTCTGATGTGTTTGACTGTCTGCTGTATGAATTACATTTTTGAACTACCGTGACAAATATTGAACAAGAGAAAACGTGTTTGGAAAGTATACAAGGGAGCACATGACATGCACATGAACCTGGATCAAAAAGCTTTGTGATAAACAAATGGAAGCACTGTGTATAGTCTTTGCTGCTGAAATATATTGTTGATAAGGTGACGTTGGCCTCCATGTCCATCGTCCCTTCAGTTTTATGCTGTATGCCTTTCTTGGCACGCACCCAGTTTATCATGGCGTGGGAAGCTGCTGAGTTACGCTGGATTGCGTACCGCGTGGTTTGTTTTCTGTTGAATCATTACTTTTTGTACATTCTGTTGTCAAACATGTGGACATATATGCAGTAATATATGCAAATGTATTCCTAGTAATGTGTGTATGTGTGTTGTATAGGGTGGACAGTGAAGGATGGAAGGAATTCATAACCAAGCCGTCATTACCATATGCGTTAAGACTGCTGGCTGGGTTGTGCAACGGCCATGAACCTACTCAGGTTTGTGTGATTGAATCAGTCAACTATGGTTATTATGCATTAAATATTATCGATGCATGGCAGTACTGACTCTAACTACATTGAAATGAACTTGCATATAAATATTCTTCTCCAGCATATTGCCAGAAAAGTTGACAGTGAAATTAGCTGTGGTTGTTATGACATGTCGTAATAGCACCAGTAGGAAGACAGTCCCTCGTCAAAAATTAGCTGTAGAAATTAGGACGAACAAGCAAAGACTGTTCATAAAATGGCATTCTCCGTTTAAGTTAGGATTTAAGTTGGCATAAAAGGGAGCCAAGCAGGTGTGTGCACAGATTTGAAATTAGAAATATGAACGTTGTTACTTGTATGCCCAGTTCTCTGAGCTGTGCTATGTTTTTCATTAGAAAATGCATCTGGTACATTGTTTGTGTTGTCTTTGTTGTCAGCTGTCAATTGGTCAAGTGATTTTGCCGGTTCTCCACAACCTCGAGCAAGTTTCATCAGATGAGCATGTCGGATCACTGGCAGAAAATCTTCTTGAGGCACTGAAAGAAAATGAAAAAGTAGCAGCCAAGGTCAGCTAATGATCATCGCATTGTGCATTGTCTTCCAGTTCTGAATTTGGCAGTACAACTCTCAAATATACTTCCATAAACATCAGCTTTATTACGTGTTGGAGTGCTAATGTTGCAGTTGACAGTTCATATATGTGATTTGTCGCTCTAATGTCGTGTTTTAAACTATCAGATTTTTTACGTTGGCAAATTATAACTGTTGTTGACTGTGCTGCAACGTACATGTAGATTGCGGAAGTAAGGCAGCAGACTAAAGCTGAAAAGAAACGAATGGCAATGGCAATGAGGGAAAAACAACTTGTGCAGCTTGGAATGATGGTATAAATTTCATGTTTTCATTTTTGTTAATTAAGTTATTATTAGAACACTACGAAAGCATTGAAGGTAACCTTTTCATGTTGTTGATTGATCAGTGATCGATGCTATTCCACTAATTCCTCCACAGATTGAGGTTACGATATGCTTGCCATTGTTCTGTTTATCGTTTCCTGTATCTGTGTGTCTGCAGGACTACTGAATAAGTGACGGGTGGTTTTTTTATGAAATAGGGGATTCCAGCTTGTTGCAGGGAACAAAGTTACATTTGGGGGTTATATGCCCATTTTTCAGTTTTTGCTGCCAGGAACATAGCTGAAACTTCTGAAGATATCCTAACAATATTGGTAGCATTTTCTTGGTCTTGTTGAGTTTTGTTTGGCATGGAAATACCTTAGTAAATCGGTCTGTTTTTTGGAATGCGGACTAGAAGGACGAAGGGGCCTGAGTCCCAAAATATTAGGGGTGCTTTAACCCTTACTTGAAGCTCAGGATCTTGCCATTTTGGCTCTTGTCGGACATGATTGGCTTTGTTGACACCGCATTTACATCACGGAAGAGGATGTTGCTTATTTATGTCATTACATTGCCATTATTGCCATATGCTTATTCCCTTAGTTTAGCGTTGTTATCTGAAGACCATCTGGTGTGCTTCAGAACGTCACCGATGTGGGTTATTGTAGACAAATGAGAAGGGTCAGGTGACGGTGAAAGGATCCGTACTGAAACAGATGGAAGATCTCAAGGAAGAGACCGGGCTAACATGCTGCATTTGCCGAGAGGGATATCGCAATGAGCCAACAAAGGTGTTTAGTATGCTCCAATATGTTCTGCTAATACTACTTAGTAATGGCAGGATGAGGATATATTCGGACATACATGTATATTGCAATGCCTTTGTGGGGTTGCTTACAGTTTTTACCCGCATGATGCTTTGCTATCACGGTGTATGCTGTGGCCCTGTGTCTGTCTGTTCATCTGTCCATCACAAGTCGGTATTATACCAAAATGGCTAAACAAAGGATCACACAAACAATTATGCACAATAGCCCTGGGACTCTAGTGTTCTGATGCCAAAGATCTTGATGCAATTCAAATGGGATCCCTCCAAAAGGGGTGCCAAATGCAGGTGTGGTAGGTAATAATCACGTTTTTGGCAGGTTGAGAAGTCTCCAGCTTAGGCGTCTCACTGCCGAAAATTTGTTTCCATCCTCTGCGGTGGGTGTCCATCATATCGACGTCATCAACAATGTTGAATGGTGGAAGTTTTATTTATAATACTGACAACTTACCTTTAAGGCCAATTCTGATCACCGGGACTGAACTGAAGTGAACTTTGGCAGTTCGTAATTCTTAACATGATGTGAACAAGTGCAGTTTATTTCAGTTCAATAGCGACGATGTGAATGGGCCTTAATGTGAACCATCAATGTTACATGCTGTTTTCCAGCGCCTCTGAAGTTACGACCATATGGCGCTATACAAATGTGTATATTATTATCATTATTATGTAAGCCTGTGTGATGTGGAACATCATGGGCTCGCTATGCTATCGTTGAGCCTCTTGTCATGATGCGTGTGATACTATGCAGGTAGCCAGATAAAAATGGCTCTTGCAGATAGTACTTCTTAGGCTAACTGCGATCTTTTTGCTGTATTACTGGCCCCCATAATGGGCCAGTATTGTTTTGCTCGCTGGCGTTAGTCGTCGTCGTCGTCGTCTGTACCACTTGCGGCGGATGGGCTGGCCGCCGGGTGCATTGGCGGTTGGGCGACCAACACTGCATGGTGGGCCAGTACGGTTATGTCCCATTTGGGCAACACCTTGTTTGTACAGCAGTTGACAAGATTTGTTTCCTATTTGATAGTGATTGTCTGATTTTATTCTTATCCAAAAGTCATGATGTTTCGTTAAGAAACTGCCCACTGTCTCACCCATTTTCAGGCTCTCGCCTACTTACTGGTCTGCTTGGTTGTCAGGTGCTTGGCATCTACACGTTTACAAAACGAGTGAATCTTGACGACGGCGAAGCCAAGCCGCGTCGTGCCCAGGGCTACAGCACCGTGTCTCATTTCAATGTTATACACATCGAATGCCACCTCGCCGCTGTCAGGCTAGTTTGCTCATCTCATTTGCACTGTTTTTTTGTGTTTCGTTTGTATTTTATATTTTCCGCCACTTTTTTGACCTGCGTTTGTGTCTGTCTCGTCTGTTTGTTAGCAGGTTAATTCAGAAAGTGAATGGTGCATTTCATGAAATCCACATGAAATTTGAGGTATAGGCCGTCTAAGTGCAGTGATGCTCTGCAGCTGGGGATCAGTGACAGGTGTTGATACCTGCAGTGCAGTTGATTGTGCGACCGTGACGGTTTTTGTGACTGTGTGACCTTGACCTTTGACCTGTCAGGGTTGCCACTGAAAACCTGGAAAACTCCTGGAATTTTGTTAACCTAGAGAACTCCTGAAAAACTCCTGGAATTTGATGTTAGACCTGGAATATTTGGCATGACAAGTCGATTTGCGCTGGTTTTGACACTGTAATGGCTGTATTGCATAAAAGTTAATTCGTGTTATAAAGGTGAAGTATAACGTCAATGAATATGGAGTAAGTATTTATTTTCTAAAATTTACTTAACTTTTCTGTACCATTTTAAACTCGTTTCCATCTACAACAGCTGTCATTGTGATTAGTTGACTGCTGTGAAAATAAGGGGTACATAAAGCAATACTGTAGCGATGTGGGAGAGGAGGAGTCGGCCAACAAACATAGGCACATATAACAGCAAAGTACTGTGCATATTTTTACACCTTACTTTTAATAAAGAAGTGCAATGCAAATTAAATGACTAAAAACCATATAAGCTGCACAGCTTCGGCTATTATCTGCTGCTCAGCTTCGCAGACTAACTGTTAGGCCTGCAGTTAAACCTTAACTGAAATATGTAAAAAGTTACATATAGCTGCCTCCCCAGCTCATATTATGATTACCTGTTAACTGTTGATTCTTTGACAAAAACGGCGTCATTTTGGGAGTTTAGTTACAGTCGGTCCGTCATTGTACTGTCCATCGTGTCCAGTCCTTCACTGTCCAGTCCATCAACGTCCAGTCCTGCAGTTTTCAATCCTTCTATTTCAGCACTCCGTGTCTACATCTGCCGTTCTGTAACAGTTTGATAGCATGGATGGTGTATTCACTGACTGTGTAGACATGCTCGTGGTCGCGAAGAATGGGAGAGTGCCGCATTGCAGAATGGCAACACCAAATGCAACGGTCTATTGCCACTCTGGGGTCCTCAGGTTGCTGAGTCGGCCTACGCCAGCTGCCTTGCCAGGTGAGTTGTTACCTGATTCAGCCACTTGATTACTCTATAGTAGCTTGTGTTCACTGTCGGGGGTTGTCTAGGCCATTCAAAAGCATTGGCAATCTTTGCGGCAGCAGTCGCTGCAGCATCACTGCGGCATTCACTGCTAAAGGGATCATTCAATTGCCAATATTTTCATGCAGCAGAAGGAATCATTCAATATGCCAGGCAAGTTCATATAGTATTCTGAAAATTTCTGGGTGCAGGCAATGCGGCCTGTGGGCTGCAAAGGGGGTGGTGGGATTGCACAGCGTGGATGAAGTCTGTTATCTACGATTTCCTTGTTGTGTCATGTGTAATTTTCAATGCATACGTGATTCTTTCTACTTCCGTTAGTACCAAGCAATTGGTTGGAAAGACTCGTTTCCTTTTGCAAGTCAAGAAAACTATTTTCACAAGTACTAGGTCGAGGAGGTGCATTTAGGAAGTTTGTGTATTTTGATGTTTACTGTAGGCCTATTGTTTGTTGTCTAATCTCTGCACTGTGGGCACGATATTATCTGCCAATGTTGAAATTATCAGATAAACGCCAGTCACTAAGTGATAGTTGCTTAACTATGTCGTCCTGGGCAGGCTTTGGGGCTGTAATGAGCCCTGATTCATTTATCAATTCCGGCACTATATAAATTGTTTACTTACGTTACCGAGCCATCTAAATAATTTTTAATCAACCCAATGTTTCTTTTCTAACACAATTCTTCGTGTTTACTATTTGGTGTACCTTATTTGTTGTTACTTTTTTGTTTTTAACTAATTTATCGTATTGGTTTTAACTTGTACTGGCACCGAATAGCCTACTTTGTGCTAATGGTGCCGTTATGAATCTACTCACTCACTAACTTGCTTACTTACTAACCTAAGGAATTAATTCCAGAAGAATAGACCAGTTCTGATTCTAGGCCGGAGGTCGAAAATGCATCATCTTCGATTGATGCACCCAATAATTCCTTGGGAAGCGATGCTGCCCCTTTTATGCCTGCTCTGTGGCAGTGCAAAGGTTACCTGCACAGTGACTCGACAGGTGAGTGCTGGTCTTCACGCGTATACGAGGCATCAATGTCTGTGCAGACACAACACGTACCTGCAAGAATGCACAGCCGTAAGAGACGCCACGTACGCATACACGATTCATGACCTGAAGCATCTGCTGATAAAGTTCGCTCTTGAGAAGTCGTTCAGCGAGGACAGTGGTGGCGGAGGCCGAGAGAGCAACATGTACCTCATCCCGTACATCATGCACATGGCTCTTTACGTCATCAACACGTCAGTCTCACAACGCTAGTTGTGCTTGTTTATTACTTCACCCGCAGGAGCGGTTGCAATGTATTGTGATGAGTACGTCTGTGTGTGTGTCTATCTGTCTGTCTGTCCACGAGGATATCTCTGGAACCACGCACGCGAGCTTTACAAAATTTTTTGTGCATGTTGGAGCAATTTTGGGGATTTTCTTTCCCATTGACAGTGCATTGTACAGCACAGCATTTGGGACCCATACAAAAACGGCTGAACCGATCAAGATGTCGTTTGGGATGATGACTCCGGTGGGCCTTAGATACCATGTATTAGGCGATGCAGTTTATCGGCCACGAAGTGGGTGGTGGGATTGCACAGTGCGGGTGAAATCTGATATATAGGAATGCCTTGGTTGTCTTTGATGTTGTAGTTTCTAAATATTAACTTCATTTATAATGTAGCCCCAAGCAGCCACAATATATGAGCCCATATGAGCCGTGGACAGCATCGGCAGAAAATTGTTTCCAGTCTTCCAGATAGAAATTCATGTTGGCATTTACAAGACATCAAGAGATTGGTTGCACACCTTAGAAGGCGTCATTTTTTTAACAAGCTGTTGAGGAGTGTTGATTCTGTGTGGGGTCAAAGTTTGCTATTTCCCATTGACAACAGAGGTCACTTAACATATGGCTGACACTGTGGCACAGCTAATGATACATTTATGTGGAACTCACTCTAGAATCGGTGTTATAATGTATGCACATTAGCTTATGCCCGCGTTTATAACAGTATGTCAGTGTTTTAGGCCGCATTGCAGCGACATTGCTACACACAGTGTGCTGCGATTGGTCTGTCTGTCTTGTCTGTTTGTTACGTTTGTGAGCCCTGCAAAAACGGCTGAACCGATCAAGATGCCATTTGGGGGCTGACTCTGATGGGCCCACGGAAGCACATATTAGTTGGGGTCAAGGTTGGACGAACCTATTCACCACTGCGAGGGGTGACAAGACAGTGGTGCGGCCTTTTGCCCACATTCTTTGACAACTGGTTATGTTCTGCATGCTGAAAATTGGCAATAAATGCAATGATAATGTATGAATTTGTAGTGATGATAATGATAATGGGAGACCTGTGTAAACGTGCAGATAGTTTGCCAACACAAAACTGATACTGCACAATCTGACGTATCGGAGCATTTTTCTGTAGAACGAGGTCGGTGACACGTGAAGAAAAGAATCTGTCAAACTTTCTGAAGCGCCCTGCAGACAAATGGGTCGAGAACAGTTTTGAGGTAGCTCATGATGATGATATTGCACATTAAACTTATCAGACATGAATATTACATATTGTGTTGTTATATTAGTGGAATATATCATCCTTCAGTGCTATTACACGGTTGGCTGGGTCATCTGACCTGTAAAATCGTCTCCGAAATGACCTGTAATGTGTCGAGTGGGACGTTAAACCCTAGAATACCATAGTGGAAAATAGCTATCGTCATAGTACTGACTTACAAGGACTAACATCCGCTTCCCTCGGCAGTGGCTCCATATGGCTCTGCAGCTGCAATGCACCCTGATTCATTTGTTGATTCTGGCTCTATATAAATTGTTCACTGACTGACTTATTTATTTCCTTAAGAACAGGCCCGTTCATTTCCAGTCTGGAGTTTATAAGAGGCGACCAAACCTGGCTTTAGTTTTTTTGTACTTATTTTACGTTATAGTATATTTTGTTACGGATACATGTTAGCTTTCAGTACTAAGCCAAGAGATTGGCGTGGAAGAGCATCTCCGAAACGACCTATTTTGTGTTGGGTGGGACGTGTAACCTTAACTTAATCAGTCACCCTCTGTTGTCAATTAGTGGACAGAGAAAGCGTGTGAATGATTCTGCTGATTGGCATCGTGAATAGCATCTGGTGACACAATCCTTGTGCACCAGTCGTTTTTCAGGATCAATGAGGCAGCCGGCTGAGTGAGGTCCACCAGGAAATAGCCAGTCTCATTGTATGCGTAGTCGAGAATATATTTAAAATGTATCCGTCATGTTGTATAATCGTTATTTTAGCAGGATGTAACAGTCTTGGAGTGGGAGAGTGCATTCTTATATCATCAGCAAATCAGTACTGTGCAACCTGTGCAGCCCTGCCGTTTGTTATTTGTAAAACTTTATTCTCTGCATATAATAGTTGTTGTCATTCACAGATGCAGTTCACGTGGTAAGACACTACTGCAAATAACATGTACCAGTAGATGTGTTGGCAAATGAATGAAGAGTGCTTTGTTGAGGTTTGTAGTTGAGTGAATTGTCGACATCGATGTGTCTCGCGTGCAGACTGAAGGGCCGCTGTACTGGGCAGTGATGGCGCTGCACGTCTATGATCAGGACGGTTGGAAGCAAATCCGCATCCAGCTGCTGAAACGTATCATTGTCCTTGCACAAGCACGTCACTCCTGCCCGGGAGGAGCCACCAGGTCCAACAGTGTTTTTTGTCATTTTTGCCAACTAACTTTCGTTTCATGTCGTGATTATGAAGCATTTTTTACCTGCGTGATGCTGTGCTAACACAGTATATGCTATGGCTTGTGTTTGTCTGTTGCATGCTGGGTGTTGATAATTTTTATTCACAGACAAGATGTTCAGTTAAACACAAGGTGTCGCCCTAACGGAACGTAACCGTACTGGCCAACCGTGCAGTGTCGGCCGCCCGACCGCCCACGTGCCCAGCCCGACGTCTGACCTGCCTGCCGGCAGCGTTACAGACGACGACGACAGACAACACACCAGCGAGCAAAACAATACTGGTCCATTAGGCAGGCCAGTAAAAATAAACAAATATTAAATAAAATTAAAGAAAAGATAACTAACAAAAAGATTTTTAAAAGTAGCATTAGTTGTAAGTAGCATAATAATTTAATACTATTTACATCAAATAGTGACTGAAATTTAGTGGCCCTGTTAATAACTGTCACACCGGAAATACAACGTAAAAAATTGCTGACATTGTCTGACAGTATCCATGTTGTTAGTCCTTAATAATTTCATGAAAAGCTGATCAATGACAAAGTCCAATGATCTAAGATCAGCTTTTTGGGGGGCCATGTTTCGAGACCATACAATAAAATTGGCAAAAATTTGCGTTTAATGAATTGGAGAACACGCACTTCAGAGGCTATTCTGCCAATCTTACCAAAAATAAGAGTTGGAAGGAACGTTTGGCGTAATCTAGAGAGCATTTGAAGTATCGGGTGTTGAAACATCTGATCTAGCTGGTTTTTGGTGCAGTGGCTACCATCGGTTTATCCTACATTGCATTACAAGGGAATTCGGGTAATGCCAAAAATGAGGTACTTCCCTCTGGATCTTTGTGCCAAACTCTAAACTTAGCTAATTTTTCTGCTTTTTTCGCTGAGGCAAGTCAGTCGTCACAATTGTTGTCAACTTTGTTCAACCAATGACATATTGCCAGTTTATGACACTGAGTGTCCACTTTGACATAATGGGCGTGACGCAGAGTGTCACACGGGTCATGTGACGCCTGGCGCTTGTTTTATTGTGGCTGCGTATTTTTTGTGTTGCTGTTAAGCATGTTGTTGAGTGATCGTTGCAGTGGTATATTGTTTTATAGTTTGAGTGACAAAGCCGTGAAAGAGTACAGCGTCTACAAGCCTCATCTGCTGTTCTTCGGCCTTGCAAACTGCCTCCCACAGATGTTATTTGCGGTTGGTTTCCATAGCTTTTTTAAAATTTGTTATCCACACAGCCAAGGATAAAGCTAGCGCAGCATCCAAGGCAGGGAATGTCCCATTTTGGTGAACTTTGCTCCCCAGAAGCCCAAAATTGGACGAATCAGCCGGCGTGCCGTCCACGCCCACCCACATGTAAACATTACCGTAGAGATGCGCCAACGTAAACGTCATGCTAGAGATGCGCCATTCGTGAAGTGGTGCGGCGTGTGGACATAGGATCTGCATGTGTGGATATACGTCAGTCCCCGAAGACGGACATACTTGAACTGCTCAAACACTTTAGGTTGTAGGTAACATGAAGTTATAATTCAGCTGTTACAGAGTGGCAGTAGTATTCTGTACATTTTCTATGTAGTTTTGTATGTATGTATACACGAGATTAACTGGCGTCTTCCACAAAATATCATGTGAGAGATTTTTCCATCGTAATTTTACCTTGTCATACGTAATACAACCTAGGCAGGCATAGTTCTGTGATGTTATTAAACAAAGAATTTTGATGAAAGGCCGCATTGCATGGCATGCCATTGTTGAGGATTGAATGATCCATTTTGCTGCGCATACTGCACGTAGCAGACTCCTATTGCTTTTCAGTGGGCTGAACAACCTCCAAAAACTGCCCCTTCCAGAGCGGGATCTTGACCCCATCTACTAGATGGTTCCTTGGGCCCACCTGAGTCACCCACCCGGACAGCATCTCGATTGGTTTAGCCATTTTTGCAGGGCGCATCCATGTGTCCAACACACATGGCATCTGTAGCAATAGGCCGCACCTTAACTAATAATAGATGTGCCAAATGAATAAACATTAGCGTAAAAACTGTCAAAACTGCAGAACATTTGTGGTGAACGTTTCCCTTCCTCTTGGTCAGAAATATCCTTGTGTAGTAATTCTATCTACGCAGGTGAGTAATGCGTGTATACACGTGTGTAGAAATGTCGACTGGATGGAGAATCCAGTTGGAGCGTGGCACTGGCCGAATACATCCGCAACAACGACCAGCATCTGCAGGATTCATCCAAGAAGGTTCTTGCATCGTTCCAGGACGAGTTGCTGCCGTGCGAGACATTCGCCGAGTTCTGTGACGTTGCTGGTAATACAAGTCGTTTTTTGTTGCTCATCTGCGTACTGGTTTGTCAATGATGTTACGTACCAAACAGCAGAATGAGATGCAGTTGGGTCACACAGAAGGCATTTGGGCTATAAAAATACTGTACACCGGATGTTTTGACAGAGATAGAGAGGCAAATTGAGAGATGGACATAAAGGAGACCTATCCTGATCTCTGGAAGATTGTCTGGTTTGAACCAAGAGTAGTACTGTGGATTAAATCAAGCAGTTTGCAAACTGAGCAGTTTCTTATGCTGCTCATGTAACATTTTGAAGTAGTTAGTGGCAGTGGATGAATTGTGTTTTGCAGGGCTGCTGGAAGAGCTCCCAGATGCTGACAAGTGGTTTGCTGATGTCCTGCGGTCGTTGCCATAGAACACAATCTGCCAGTTTTTCGCTTGTTCACGCTATATTTGACCTCCTTATTCACATCGTTTACTTTGCTACTGTTGTTCAGAAACTTCTGTTTAAAATTAAAATGAAAAATGGAATCATTTTGTTCAAGAACGCATGTATTCAATTTACAGTATTTTTTCTGGAATTTAATTACTTGCTTGGCTGGATAATATATAGTATTCTCGTTGTTTTTGTTGTCGTTGGTTACTGCTGTTAACAAATTTTCACTGTTTACGGTACCACACAATTAACTGTATGTCGTAATTCTCTGTAAGTCCACCTGTTTGGCTTGAAAACATACAGTGTGACAAACCTATTTGTGATTTCTCGTGAATTTAAAAATGTTGTATTGTTGCACATTGTGACATATTGCGAATATAAGAAACACGTTCAGCGTTTCACTGCAATGTTTTTGCAATGTAATTCAGCATACTGTACAGCTCACAAACGTGTCTCGAATTGTGAAATAGTTATACCGTTGAACTACAAAACATGAGAAAATGGGTTAGTAACTTAGCAGCAGCAAGCGTAAATAGCACAGCATGCAAATCAGCATAACAAAACGACCAACTGCAAGATTTCCTGTTGAACGAGCTGCACATTGTTAAGGCGTAATTTTCAACGTGTTTGGTTACAAACAGAATCTTATTGAAAACCACTCACTTTGGAGTTCTTTGATACAACATGGCAGCTATAGGTCATTCAGTGTGAAACTATTTCTGCATTTTTATTAATCATTCTGTGTAGTTGTCCAACTGTCATTTAGAAAATGCCCTACTGTACATTATGACTGCTGCAGTAAATGTGCTTTTGTTTGTCAGATACGGTTATTCAAAATAGACTGTCTGCAAAATGTAAACGTTTTTGGATTGAAAATTATGCCTTTAGCATGCATGTGCTGCACAAACAGACAGAAAAGTCCTTGCATTGACTGTAAATGCATCTGATATGAGTGGTCTGCAACTCTTAAGCTGGTTTCTTCTTGCCTGCTCATGGTACGTGCAGTATACTAGTTCTGGTGCATCAGTCTGTACAGTATTGAACCCTGCAGTCAATGGATGACAACTGTAGCCCACAGTTTTCTGTGGCCTATGGAATTACGGCAAATGCGACTAAAATTTGTAGCACATAGTTGAATTGACTGACACAGACGATGATGTCTGAAGTGTATGCACGACTTGCCAAAGAGCAGCCACGTTATAAATGCTCTCATGAATCTCGTCACTAAACTGAATATTTCACATTACTCAATATATCATCCCAAAACTTAGCATCATATACCATAACAAATGATCGATAAGGCGGGCATACGTATCAGTTTTAGCAGCACCTGGACAACATTGGTGTCTTAAGTGGCACTCATATAATCTCAAAAGCCGCAATGTGATCTTAGATGCCATTTGCGGTTAGCAGACAGTCGGCAAATCCGCATTATAATGACCAATGATGATAATACAGTAAGTACATACACGACTTCACGGTTTACTGCTGCTCAACAGCAGCTGTCTCCTACACAAACTTAAAATACATACACACATGAATATATGTAATGTATACATCAAATATATTACATGCATTGCTATCTGGTCACCGATTCCAAAACACATCAAACCAGTCAACGAGTAAGCAGTGTTTAACGTCCAACACGACGCACAACTACAAAGTCATTTTGGAGAAGTCTTTCGAGGCAAAATACACAAAATATACAGACACAAAAACTAATCCTAACGTAAGCAAACTGGCCTTAGTTAAGACAGATGCATAAAACTTATGAAAATCTAAACCAGCAGTTACCTTAAGTACTGCTCATATGCATGTGAGTGTCTATAATTGTGCACAACACATCTGTCTTGTGAAATGACACTGCTGATAACTTGGTCCTCTTTTGTTAGAACGGCAACAGGATTATGCAAAATTGTTACCTTTTGCCATATGTAGCATATACTTATTTGGCATCATCATCAGCAACATTAGTATTATTCGATGGAACAGGTTCACGACAATGGGCTGTGCGGTGGCGCCATCTCAGTTAACGGCGATTGGGCTTATCAATGGGCAATGGCAAACTCTGACCCCCCTACAGAATCGACACCCTTCAACCATTATTAACAAAAAATTATATTTATATACACCTTTTTTCAGAAACGCCTCTAGAGGTCAAACCCTTAGTGATACATGCACATAATGGCTCTAACGACGTGAAATCACCCAAAGTTGTGCATTTTGGGGGTTAGAAATACTAAAATTAACATTTAACTCCTTTACCCTCACAATGCCTAAATTTGCACCAAAACGACTTATCGTTTTTTTTGACCACATGGTGAAAATCTCATCTGTAAACGACCCTTAATCGTGACTACTGCCCCATAAAATGTATAGTGAATAGGTAAAGTGGGGTCGAGCATTACAAATACGTAGTTTTTTAACCCCTCACCGCCGCCAGTCACGCGATTCAGCGCATGCAGTGAGCTGTATGATTTTTGCCCTTTTTGACATGTATCTGTTAACTTTATGCATAAACTGCAGTTTTTTTTATTTCTCCTATCTTCACTGTTCTTCAGCTGATTTCTTCGGAGCTGTGCGTCACATAGCACCTGCAGCTGTATTCTTCCCCTGGTGGTTCTCTCGTTTTAGCTTCCGTTTTACCACAGTATTCAGTGATACCTATGTTGCCATTACCATTAACACTTCGTTGTCATTCTACCCACCCAATTAATCTTTTCCATTCTTCTCCAAATATGCATTTAAAAAGCTAAGCTTCTTCTATATGCTTGTTTACGTCACTGCTGCATACAGTGCTACACTTCCGCTTTCTTTAGTTTCATATTCAACTTACACCTTCGTTCTTTGCCATCTCAATTCTACACCGTGAGGTGGAAAAATGATACCAATTTTCTTTTGTATGCTTTTTTAATACTTGACACAAACTGATAATTTGTTCACATACATTAAGTTACAAATCTGTGTATTTAATTTTGGCATGCATTAAGAATTTTGCATAATGATGAAACTGAAAATATGAACACTATCTGGTAATCATCAATTCCATTACTTGACATGAAATGTTTAATCATTAATGTCACTGTCAACAAACTGACAACAAATGTCACTGTCACAGAAATTAAATAAATAACATCGATGATAATATTCATTAACAATGAGAGTACCAAATTTTATCAAATTACACTGCATATTAAAAGATGTACTGATAAACGAAAAGTGGTTCCTTTTTCCCCGCCTCATTGTGTATTTTGACGTTCCTTTCTACAACAACCCTCCTGTGCTATCAGACTTCCCAAACAACCAAAGATTAACACCATTCTCGGTTAACTTTTTACTTTATTAGGTTGACTCCTCCGAAACGACCTAATAAAGTGGGTCTCAAATGTCCGTCCCCCGTCCGTTTGGTAGGAGCTGACAAATGACCACAGATTCTGAAATTAGGGGGCAATACCTAAAGCTTATCGGGGCCGGATTTTTTATTTTTGTCCTAGTTTTTGTGTCACGTGACTCTGAAGTTGGCAGAAAGTAGGAGTCGAACGCCATTCCCGTACGGGGCTAAATTTTTATTTCTTTAATTTAGTATTTTAATCTTCCTTTTCAGTGCTTTGATGGTGTGGGCTTGGTGACAGGAAGGCCTGTAAAACGCTGTGCCACGTATCACAGAGGTTCTCTTCGGTCACAAAGCAATCCGACAGCACTGTCAAGAAATAACTGTCATGCGAAACTTGAAAAATACTGAGAACATTAAAGTACTACTGTTACAAAGAGGAAGTCCAGGGCAAAACACATTGGTAATAATGCTTGCAATACACCAACGTTAACATGACTATAATGCATGTGGTCGTACCAAATAATCAGCATGTCCAACCTTCACTAGAAAACGGCGCATGTCAACCTATCAGTGCATACACATACAACAGGCAACTGTTGGAGACGTAGCTCCACAAGCAGTGCACCAAACGAACCGCATCTACCAAGCACAACTAACCATTCTGGATAAGTGCACAGTTACCACACAAGACAATACTGCACATCAGTTTGCAATTACACTCTCATATCTGTACCCGATACGTTGTTCTAAGTGCAGCGCAGTGGAAGTTATTATAACAGCATCGCATAACAAGCTCAGCTGTCGCAGAGGGACCGCATGACATGCTATGTCCGCTGAAGTCTCGTCAACTGTTGCAAACCTGTACGAAAAATCTCGTTTGAAAATGCTTGCAATATGTGAACGACCTTCAAGGTCATCGGAATTACTGCTATTCGTTAGGCCATATATCACTGTTTGTGGTCTTCTTCTCAGTAATGCACGAACGAACTTCAAAGTAGTTGAAGACTCCTGTGCATGAACGACGGCGTACAGCTGCAGTGCAGAACATGTAGTAACACAGTCACTATCTGGCATCGTCGAGATAATACCAGTTTTACATTGCACACGACTGCCTTTTACTTTTAGAAGTCCGTCACTTTCAGCAAAACAGCTTAAATTACCAGCCACGTGCACTTTGCGATTCATGTGTAAACATACTGTACATGCATATTTCCCCGAGGTATGGTTGGTTGGTCAACACGATTTAGGTCATATCGCACCCTTAAGGTAGAACTATATTATAAATATTAAAATTTAGTAAGTACTAATTCTTGGGGTAGGATAATTGAAAAAGAAAAATACAACATTAACAGCTGATTTAGATTAAATAAGTAAATTGAAATTAAGTAATTATTTAATTTAAAAAGTTAATTTGTGTAAAACTTCTTTTTAGAAATTATAGTTGATCATATAAAGTAGATTTTTAAAATAAAATTTAGTATATTTTGACTGGGTGTATGACTGAAGATGTTTTTAATGTCAGTAAAGGAATAGTATTGATGTCATGTAAGTACATTGTGTTAGTATGTGTTTGACAGACAGAAGTTGACTTTGTACATTTTGGAGGATCTGTGTTCAATAAGATAAGAATGTGTTAAACGAGTATGTCCAGTGCATAATTGGATACAAGATTTGGTCCTTTCGTTAATATGAAATAGGAGAGTGGAATACGAAGGTATAGTTGGATAAATTTGGTAGAGTTTATTTTGTGTTTGTGAGTTCCAAGTTTGCTGCCACTTGTCATGAATATATTTGTTGATAATAGGTTTGAGATCTGTATATGGAATAGGAATTCAAAGGATTGGTTAGTTTAATGCAGATTTAGCAGCTTCATCTGCTTTTTCATTACCCGGAATACCTACAGGACTTGGTAGCTTGCAGAATATAATATTAAAGGAGTGAGTAAGAAGACTGTGATATTTCAATAGAATTTGTAAAGTAATGGGGTGATCAAGTTTTTGTTACCAATGGAGTTGAGGCTAGATAGAGTCAGAAAAAAGTAGACAATGTCTGTGTTGTTGTTTGCTTATTTCATTAAGAGCTAGAAGTATGGCATTCAGTTCAGCCGTGTATATGAAAACTTAATTGGGAAGTCGTTTGGTAATAATATGAGATTAAGACAACAGCAGTTGCAGTATGATCACTTTGTTTCGAGTCATCTGTAAATAATGGGATATGTTGTTCTTCGTATACTTCCATAGTAAGCATGCCCCATATCTTGCACTTGCACCGTTTCTGATATATAGCGAGATATTATTCAAAAATCGCCAACTTAACCCATCCCACCTGTATTTGGCAACCTCCTTACGGGTGACCCCACTAGAATTTCGCAGAGATCCTTGGCATTAGAATACTAACGGTCTCATTTGAGTATAACATGGCATAGTTTGCATGATGGACAGACAGATGACCACAGCATATGTTATGCTAGTATAGCGTCGTGCAGTAAAAATGGGTCACTTGACTTTTGACCACACCATTAGGAGGTATTTGTATTCCAATGGCTAATATACTTGATGTAGTCTACCTTTATTCAAATTTTGATGACTCTGGCTTCAGCCAGGCTAGATATATGACTGGGGCCTCCCAAAATTCAAAATGGGCCACACTGACCCTCAATATCAATTTTCCAAATGCAGTCAAGAATGAGAATACTATATTCTATGACGACGCCTATAAATGGGCAAGGACAGGGGAGGCTCATTTGTTATTACGCTAGTGCCTACACCAGTGTGGAAACTAACCAACCACCACCAGACCCACGTATCAGTTCAATGTGATATCTGGTGTCATTGCTGTTCTTCAGACTTCAGTTCCTACAACATATCAGTGCCTAACAACTTGTATAATATCTTTTATTTGTTGGTCTGGCTTTGGAATGCTTTTCTCAGGTAAAACCAAAAAGAAGCATCTGGGGGACCTCTCACCCATGGTACCAGACATACCTCTTCCACCCCCTAATAATAATACAATTTAGAATCACTGTATGCATGGACCAGTAGCAGATGCATTACTAGCAAAACAGTAAGTAAACTCAGTCTTGCAAACTGCAAGCTTGGGACATATATTCAGGACTACACAAAATGATAAACATACAAAACACTGTCACGAAAACTGAAATATCACCAATTACGAGATGTTTACACAGCTAAAATTGTTACAACTCTTAAGTCACCGACAGCATTATCAAACTGAGCTTACCATATACACACAAAGGATTAATGAAAAAAGAATACATGGCTATGGGTTTCTGTATTAAAATAGACTGTGAAAAAGAGAACAAACACGAAGACATATATGTCGACACGCCACGTAGCTGTCTACTTTAGGCACCACAAAATATTTACCACAAATGTGCATGACTGGAAACAACAATGGCACAATAATGCTTCACAGTCTGCAGTTATTATGAACAGCAGAATTCACCAGCTAGAATATATCGCGACGGGAATTTCTTCAACAACCACAAACTGAACAGCGACTCTCAACTGTACATAGCAGTCTGACAATTAGCCTAACATTATACGACTGAAGATTCGTCGACACATCACAGAGTTAATTCGTCTTATAAATAAACTGCACATAATGTAATCCACGACGACGGCTGCTATCGGCCAGTGATGTTACATCTCACTGGTCGGACACGTTGAGCAGGCAAACTAGAAAATCGGCCGATGATGACTGATCAGAGGTTTTCCTCAAATGAAGCCATCAGTTCACTTTGTGCCGTCATGTCAATTTGGTTTGCTCTCTGTTTAAAAAGCAACAAACACAACAATAATGAGCATATTTATTCAACAAGATGACTAAACAGAACTCAACAATAGACGAACAAAATAAATTAAAAGCAGACTGAACCGCACTGTGCTGCACTACAGCAAACATACTGAGAGTCGTGCAAAATCTGCATATTCAGAAACATCCAAAACAAACAGCAAACAACTGAATTTTGAGTTATGATAATAATATGTCTAGAAACAGTTTTACACAGAGCAGTGTGTGCCTAAAAATGTACATCACAGAACACACACAGTATATGCACTCCCTATGGGTTCGAGATAGATGATAGGCAAGACCATGTTCGCAGATCGCTCCATCCCTAACGTTTGTCCATCACTTCAGCCCCAACATCATGGGCTCCCATAACTTTTGTATAAGCATCCATAGGATGCCGCAGGCGCCGTGGTTGATTGAGGAGTTACGGTTTAACATCTCACTCAACAAAGAATGACAGAAAAGTGGCACCGTTTTATGCTGTTGCTACATTCTAATGACCTCAGAATTATCGGATGTGGTTTCTGTCTCAACATGTACACCTTCAGAGTGGTGCATGAGTTGTCATCATTGGTCACAATACTACTAATAATACCACCATCATCACTACTACACTATATTTCAGATACGTTCTTCCCAGCCAATCTCTTGGCTTGGTACTGAAGAAACTAAATACAACACAATAAAAGCAAGCAACACATGAATAAAAACGATCTAAGCTGACACAAAA
>Ga0209780_1000463_pt1 | contig 21602 bp, 22 predicted proteins | sample WorMetexBAHAMAS2_FD_187384 | JGI IMG/M metagenome (GOLD analysis project Ga0209780, IMG submission 187384) | Marine gutless worms symbiont microbial communities from Max Planck institute for Marine Microbiology, Germany - Inanidrilus exumae... | ecosystem: Host-associated > Annelida > Digestive...
AAATTAAAACCAATAAAAAAATTAAGGCTTGACATACAATAATTATTTGTAGTGTAATTAGATTTGAACTTAGATCAGATTAGCCTCAAAATCGGTTTAAGTTCGATTTAAAGGTAAATTCAGAAGGTGATAGAAGTTTTATCACCCCAGGGAGCTTGCCCCTTAAACATAACCAAAGCCAGATTTTGTGGTTTTGGCGTTTTAAAGTAAGAGTACTGTCATTTGTAAATAGGCATTGTAATAATTACAATGAAAAACGCGACTCAATCCACCGATAATATTATGTCCACCGGTGTTGATAATTTTACGGTGTGTGTTCTCCGATGCGTTCATGCTGTCTCTTTGAGAATGTTGGGTTTATTGGTTAAGGGGTATCGCGCGCAATTTGGATTCTATTTTGGAAAGTTCCTTGATTTTATTGGTCAAGCCTCCAGACTGTAACGATGGCGCGGGGCGGCAACCGTTTGTTGTCCTCTTTTCTTGTGTTACTATGGGAGAGAGATTCTCTTTTGTCAGATCGACATTGAAATGTTCCTTGATAATAGTTCGCAATTCAAGGATTTGAGTATCGTTCAATACTACAGATTCGCCCTTAAAACTTATGTAGTTATGGGTTTTCAAGGTAAATAAAATGCCCAGTTTGATCGCTATTTGGGCGTTTTCAATTGGCGGAAAACCCTTGTTTTTCCTTTTGGTATTCAGCGCTTGGAATAATGCACTTGTTAGGATGATATTGTTCTCAGTCATGGGTTCACCTCTAAGGAGCTAAATCAATTAAGCCGACTGTCCACATAACCTATGTTGTATTAAATATCTTATATTACAAAATTATATTCGTCAAAAAAAATAAATAAAATATATTTATGCAAGCCCTGCGCCTAGAAAAAAGACAACTAATTTTGCGGGATGGTGTGCCTATTCCTGAGCCGCTGACTGGAGAATCCTTGGTGCGCGTCCAACTGGCTGGAATTTGTGCGACGGATTTGGAATTGGTGAAAGGATATTATCCTTACACGGGTATTTTAGGCCATGAATTTGTTGGCGAAATTGTGTCAGCGGTTAATGCGCCTGAGCGTATTGGAGAGCGAGTGGTGGGGGAAATCAATGCCGCTTGTGGGAGGTGTGAGACTTGTTTAAGGGGGCAAGCCAGGCATTGTGAACGGCGCACGGTGTTGGGCATTGTCAATCGAGATGGGGCATTTGCTGAATATTTGTGCTTGCCTTTAAAAAATCTTATCCCCGTGCCAGCCTCTATCCCAAATGAGGCGGCAGTTTTCACTGAGCCTTTAGCGGCTGCTTTGGAAATTCAGGCGCAGGTGACAATTCGCCCAACTGATCAAGTTTTAGTTGTGGGGGCGGGGCGTTTGGGGCAGTTGATTGCTCAGACTTTGGTGTTGACGGGCTGTCAGTTGCAAGTGGTTGCCCGTCACGATAGGCAGCGGCAATTGCTCGCAGCGCGTCAAATTGCCTGGATTGATGAGAAGACTGTCCAAGGTAGGGCTTTTGATGTTGTCATTGAGGCAACAGGCTCAATGGGGGGCTTTTCGCTAGCGCGTCAAGCGGTACGCCCGCGTGGCACGATAGTCTTAAAAAGTACTTATAAGGGCGATAGTTCTATTAATTTTTCCGCTATTGTGGTTGATGAAATCAGTTTGGTGGGTTCGCGCTGTGGTCCTTTCGCGCCGGCTTTGCATCTACTGGAAAATCGCTTAGTCGATCCAACTTTATTGATTGATGATCGCTTTCCCCTTGAGAAAGGCTTAGATGCCTTTGAGCGCGTGGTGCAACCGGGGGTTCTTAAGGTTTTATTGTCAATAAGCTAACGCGCGACTCATAGTGTTGCGGCATGAAACAAAAGGTTATTCCCCATATGGAAAAACGGAGTTGGCAACTGCAGACACTATTGCAGTAAATGCGATAGGCACCGCTCTTACTTTTGGGTGCCTTGGCAGCTCACTCTATAAAGATGGTAAACCGAGACATGGTTTCTAAAGTATTAAAGGAAACTGATCTAATCACCAGAGTAAGAGCTAAAAACAGTATATGAACATGAACAAATTCGATCCCATACTTGAAAAAAACCTACGCAACGCCAATCCGTGGTGGCAAAGTACGGCTCCGCCACCCATTTTCCCTTTTAAACGTTGGGCTTTTGCACCTACTATCAAGCGGTTAAAAAGTGGTATGACTCCCGTTGTTGCCTTACGAGGACCACGTCAAGTGGGTAAGAGCACGATAGCACAACAAATCATTCAGCAATTGTTGATGAGTGGGGTGCCAAATAATCATATCTTGCATATTCTGTTTGAAGATTTACCCCACTTCACGGCATTACAACAGCCTATTTTAGATATCTCATACTGGTTTGAACAAGATATTTTAGGCAAAACGTTCAATACCGTTGCATACGAAGGGCAAAAAGTTTATCTTTTTTTTGACGAATTGCAGAATATACCGCATTGGGCACCTCAACTTAAATATTTGGTTGATCTCAATGCGGTGCGTGTGATGATTACGGGGAGTTCCGCCTTACAAATTGAGATAGGGCAAGATAGCTTGGCGGGGCGGTTGAGTACCATAGAAATGGGGACGTTATTTTTACGTGAGATTGCAGCATTACGTGGTTTCGGTGATATCCCTTCTTTTTTACAAAATAATGGTTTCTCTCAACTAAAACAACAAGATTTTTGGCAAGAACTGCGATATTTTGGATTACAACATCAAAAAATACGACAAACTACTTTTGCGGCATTTTCTGAACGGGGGGCTTATCCCATTGCTCATCTTTATGCAGAGACACCGTGGGAGGAGATGGCAGATCAACTCAATGAAACGATTATCCGCCGTGTCATTCAACATGATTCGCAAATGGGGGAAAAAGGACAACACCGTGATAAACAATTATTAGAAGAAGTTTTTCGCTTAAGTTGTCGTTATATTGGACAAACGCCCCAAAAAACATTTTTCATTGATGAAATCAAACGTATCCTAAATGCGCCGATTGATTGGCAAAAAACTTTGAATTCTTTAAACTTTTTGGCAAGTACCTTATTACTACGTTTGATTGAACCATTAGAATTACGCTTAAAACGTCGGCGTAGCACAGCTAAATTATGCTTATGTGATCATGCCCTACGTGCTAGTTGGTTACAAGAAATCGTCCCCCTCACCGAAACTGAACTGTCTCTTTATCCGCATCTTTCTGTTTTAGCTGGACATATTGCGGAAAGTGTCGTGGGTTATTTCATTAGTTCCTTGTTAAATTTAGATGTGGCGCATTTTCCTGAACGATGCAATGAATCCGAAGTGGATTTTATTTTAACGGTGGGATATCAACGCATTCCTATCGAAGTTAAATATAGAAAAAAGATCGACTTTTCTGATATACAAGGATTACTCCGTTTTATTGAATGTCCAGTTTACAATGCGCCGTTTGGCTTATTGATTACGCAAACTGAATCAGTAGCAATTAATGATCCGCGCATTGTGCAAATGCCGTTGTCTTCTTTTTTGCTGATGCGTTAGAGTTTTATTTGTTAACTGATGTTACGCACTTCGCTTCTAAAAATATGGTAAAATGGCTCAACTCAAAATCACAACATACTTATCAAATAACAAGTCAACCACCACCTGCTAAAATAATATACATTATTGTTCTGGTTTTTGGCGGAACACGGTTTACCACAAATTTTTCAGTCCATTCACTAAAACCATGACAATCCATCGCCTCAGACTTGTAGGGTGTATTAAGCGAAGCGTATCCACCATAATACCTTTGAAATTAGGTGGATACGCGGGCACTTAATCCACCCTACATGCTCCGTGAGGTTTTTCCATGAACCAAAATGTTACGGACGGGGTTGTATACGCAGTGGCGGAACGCCCAACCCCGTCCAGTGCCTAGATTACCAAAGGCGGTATTGGTCCAATCTCAGTCTGAGGTTTTTGGCCGCGGATAATTGCCAAACTGTGAATTAAGCCAATTCCTAGTTGTAGATTCCGACTGTCGATTAAAACCAACCCGAGGATTAGAAGAATTGTCATTAAGCCAATTCCTAGTTGTAGATTCCGACTGTCGATTAAAACCAACCCAAGGATTAGAAAAATTGTATTTTGGCGTTTCGCGCCATTTCTTATAATCGGCATACCACTTTTCCGTGTTGCCATTGTAGTCTGTTATTCGTGGCATTTTGGTGATGGGTGATGAGTTGTGGCTTGATGCAGTACTCCGCTTTCGATAATCAGCAAGCCATCTAGGTGTATCTCCATTGTAGTCTTCCAATTGTGGTATCTTAGTAATGGGTGTGGAACCATACTGAATTGTTGGTTTACTAACAGAGCTTGATGACATGGTTGAAGGGCTAGAATTAGGCGTTTTGTTGGAATTACTTGCTATAATTGCAACAATAAAGCCAACAATAACTAACCCAGCAACAATTCTACCAGTATTTTTATGCAGAGATTCTGCTATTCCTATGAGTATGAATATAGGACTAAGTAAAATAACAAACACAAAAGCCATTGCTTCTATCAACAGTGGCAAAAAACATAAAGCCAATATAGCGCCCATTGGTATTACCTCATATGCTAACGCCAAGCTAACCGGCTGCCGCGGCGCGATACGGAGCACAGCAGCCCTAGCTTGGGATAAAAAATAAAAAATAAATGAAAAATAAGTACTATCCGCCCGCCATTAGCGATCATCCAAAACTACAGTTTTTCTCGCAATATTTGAGCGTATTGCTAAAAAACTGTTCATGGGGTTTGAGCCTTCTTTGACATAGGTGGCGTAAAAGGTGTAATTCCCGCCTAAGCCTGATGGGACAAAAAATTCTAACACTCTGTGTGTAATTTCTGTGGCTTCTTCTGGTGGTTCTAAAGATAAGCTAAAAGCTTGTGGATTAACACTAAAAGGTTCAGATTCGTCCCCTGTCATAAACACATTGCCGTCGGGCAATTCAATAGCCACCCATAAGTCAACAGGCTCGCAGCGAGGCGGATTTTGCAAGTTTTCTATTAAGTCCAATGCAACAATGTCGCCAACGTTGTAAATTGGTTTAACTTCCGAAAATTGTAAGTTAGTGGTGATCTCTGCGGGTGTTTGGTTATTGTCATTACAAACGCTATTATCAGGAAGAACGCGAATGTGAAAATAAGCATCATCAAAAACAATTGATGCAGAGTCGCTAGTTGTTCCTTGAATAATATACGTTATTGTTCTTGTTTTTGGTGGAACACTGTTTACCACAAATTTTTCTGTCCATTCACTAAAACTATGACAATCCATAGCCTCTGATTTGTATTCAGATAAATGGGAACCATTTTCATCAAGGTACTGGGCTAAAAAAGCACAATGGAAAGTACCCCCATTTTTTTTAAAATGGGCTCCAATTTTGATTTCTGCATCACCATTATCAATAGCAGAAGCATAATCATAAACATCTAGAGTTTGAGATATTTTTGCTGAATAATAACGTCCATGCAAATAGAACAAATAGTTCCCTTTATAAGGAAAGGTAGCACCAGAACTAACACTATACCCAAAAGAACCAGTCCAAACCTTCCAACCAGACCTATCTCCTTCTTCCGCGCCGGGGTTTACCAGTAAATTTTGTGACCACTGAACAAGCTCAGCAAATGTTGGAGTAGAAAAAGTTAGCATCATAATCATAGCGATTAATGCTGTTTTCGATTGTCTCATAATTTATCCTTATATAAATGATGTTACGCACCGTCATTCCTATGCTACTTTAAACAAAAAATCAGTTTACAACAAGGGGCATGGGAACGGTGTCACATCGTTGATGAGTTGTAGGGTGGGCAAAGTGTTTGTTTTGCCCACCTGTCGGGGTTATCATTTGTTTAGTGACTGAAGCAGCGCGGATTTCCCGAAACAACAGCCCACAAATCTTGGAACTCCAAAATACCATCAAATTTGTGACTGGGTACTTATATCTCAATGCCATTAAGTTAAGCAGCTTTATACTGACTGGGATTTAGCTGTTTCGGGAAATCCGCGTAGCTCCATTCCCGAAACAACAGCCCCAAAGCGTTAATTGTGTTTGTTTACTTTACGTTTACGTTTCGGGAAATACGCTTCGCTCCATTCCCGAAACAACAAAAATATAAAGTGTAAGGTTGGTATTGGAACCTGCACAGAAAACTACCGCACCCGTTTTAGGCTGGTTTTTGTAAAGTCTCGACGAGCCAGCCCCGTGCGAAAACGATAATTTTTGAACAATGCTCGGGTACTTTTACCAGTTTGATGGTTTGTCATAATTGTCTCATCAGGCCGCCAATACCGCCCTAAATATTGTCGATAATTCTTATATACTAAGGTTTTAAGAAGCGCATTTTTCCGATCATAGTAAACTATCTTGACTGGTCTAAATATCGTTTTATCAACCCACTCAATTCGTCGAATATAACCTGAATTGTTGTAGGTAGGGAAGTCTTCTAGCACAAAGCATTCACGGCCTTCAAAAACCTCATCACGCAGATATTTAGATTTGTACTTTTCCATTTCCCAAGCACTTACATCTTCATAGGCAAACTCGCTACCCACAAACGGACCAGATTGGTTATGAGAAGAAATGCGTTTTACGCGCTTTACAACAGGCAGATAAATCCACACGTCATCGTCATCTGCACCATGAGAGACGGTAAGAACGCCTGTTCCCTTGATATCCCGTGGTTTGTCAAAAACATTGATGGTTTTGTCTCCACTACCTGGGTCCTCCAAGTATTTCCGGTGGAAATAGCGGAAGCTTTTTTTGCCCGCACGATTCTTTAAAATCATGGTAACATCGACAGTTTCATCGTGAAAACCAACATTGCTAGAAAAGACCAGTGCGATGATGTTTCCCCCTTTTGTATAAGGGTCTTTCAAATTTTCAATATAATCCAAGGTATCTGCAAATAACGTCAACGGTGCAAGAGACAACAACAATGTTATCCACTTCTTCATCTGTTTTTCTCCTCAAATTTTAGAAGTAATGATGGTAAAAAGAAAAAGTCTGCCAAAAAGGCTATAAAAAGAGTGATGGCTGTTAATAAGCCCAGATCAGCATTCACTTTAAAACTAGAAAAAGCCAATACTGAAAAACCCACAATCAATGCGACAGAGGTAATCCAAAGAGCGGTGCCTACCGTCGCAAAAGCATAACGTATCGCATCTTCTGCGTTTCGTCCCTCCTTTCTACGTGCATGTAGATATTTACTTAAAAAATGTATGGTATCGTCCACTACAATACCCAAAGTAATAGCGGCTATGACTGATACCGCTAATCCTACTTCTCCCACAAATATTCCCCAGAGTCCAAAGGTGATACTTGCTGGTATCAAATTAGGTATTAAGCTTATTAAGCCTATTTTTATTGAGCGCAAGGCGAATACCAATATAAAAGAAATCAGTACCAAAGCGACTGTCGTGCCGAAAAGCATACTTTTAATATTTCTTTGTCCAATGTGGGCAAACATAATGGTTGGACTGCTGCCATCCGTTTGCAAAGTCGGCGCGTTATTCTCAAACCATGTCTGAGCGCGTTGCTCTAAGGACAAGATTTGCTGACTGGAAAGATTTTTCAAAGTTGCCGTCAAACGAGTCGCTGACTTGTCAATGTTATTCTGATTGTTCAAATCCAGCCCATACGGTAAAGACATTTCATAGAGAAATAGGTATTGACTCGCCATTTCCCGACTTTCAGGTAATTTATACCACGCTGGTTCATCTCCATGAATATTCTTGTTCAAGCGTTTTAGCGTGTCAGTAATAACACTGACATGTAGCACTTCAGGTTGTTCTCTATACCAATTAGCAAATGCTTCTATCTTGGCAAGAAACACTGGCTCAGTAATGCCATCCGGCTTACCAGAATCCAATGAGTAACTAATGTAATAAACGCCTGTGAGGTTTTCCGTAGTGAAATCTGTCGCTTGTCTAAAATCAACAGTTTTATCAAAGTATTTAACAAACTCATCGTTTAATTCATTTCTTGGAATAAAAACGACTATCCCTACAATGATTACAGTTATTCCCAAAAAAAGTGTTTTATGCTTGCGAATGACTATTTCTGCTATTTGGTTGATAGCAAGCCAAGTCCTCTTTTTTTTCGTGCGTACAGGCAAAATCATCAATGCCGCAGGCAAGAATGTCATCGAAAGAACAAAAGCAATGCCGACTCCCATGGCAGTAATATTGCCTAAATCATGGAACGGCGGAGCCTCGCTAAAGTTCATCGATAGAAAACCGATGGCTGTTGTTAAACTGGTCAAAAACACCGGTAAAAAATTAATACGCAAGCTTTTTATTAAAGCAGCACTTTTTTCCATCCCCATTTTCAATCCATGAGAAAAAGTGACTAAAATATGTACACAGTCAGCTACCGCCAAAGTTAAAATAATATTAGGCGCGGCGGCACTCGGCGGAGATAGAACAATGCCTAGCCAGCCAGCAAGCCCCATGGCAGATAATATGGAAAATACTATGACAAGCACTGTGATAACCGTTCCCGTAATAGCACCTAACAATAGCCCTATAGTGACAATGACTATAAAAAACATAATCGGCATTAGGGTACTCATATCCCGTTTTGACGCTTCGGGAAAAGCATTATTCATTATTACAATGCCAGTCAGGTAAATATCCAAATCAGGAGATTCCATTTGTATATCGTCAGCCATTTTTCTCACAAAATCAGCGACTTCTAGTGCTTCAACTTGCTGATTTTTGCCCGGTAATTGAATGCTGATGTTGACACCGGTTACGTCTGCTTTTTTTGAAATTAAGCGATTAAGCAAAAGGGGTTCATGGAGAGCAATCTCACGAACACGACTTAACTCTTCGGCTGTCAAATCTCCAGCATTCCGCACCAGATCATTCACTATTAAATGATCAGCTTTTGCGTATGTGTATTGAAAATTAGTGATAGAATCCACACGAACAGAATAGGGCACTTGCCAAGCTTTTTTAGTCAGCTTTTCAACCGCCGTCAGCACTTGGGGTGTAAAGACTTGTCCATCTTTAGGCGCTAAAACGATCAACACATTGTCGTTGTTCGTATAGCTCGCTTGTAGTGCCTCAAAAGCGGTGAGTTGTGGATTTTCTTCGCTAAAATAAATGCGATAGTCAGCTTCAAATTGTAAGAAACGGATTCCACTCGCAGCTCCGATTATTAAGGTGAGCATAACTAAAATAACCAAGTAACGCCAACGAGTGATAAAAAAAGATGTTGTCATTTTAGTGCCTGTTCAGTTTACAAATGTTCGATAATAGTTCTTTTGTAGGGTGGGCAAAGTGTGTTTTTAGCGAGCGTGCCCACCTTTTCTGGGCTGGTGGGCAACAAAAACACCTTACCCACCCTACGATATCTGGTGGGCAACAAAAACAAGTTGCCCACCCTACATAAAATCCTTCTCCGGCAGAAGTTTTTTAGTTCTTTTGTGGGGTGGGCAAAGTGTGTTTTTAGCGAGCGTGCCCACCCGAGGGCTGGTGGGCAACAAAAACAAGTTGCCCACCCTACATAAAATCTTGGATGTCCTTTCGACGTAAGGAGAAATCTTATCTTGGACGCCTAGCCGACAAATGTTCGATAATAGGGCTTATCTGCTATCGCCAACATTTCTTGATCGCCTGAGCTGTCTCCATAGACATACAGGCGATATTGAGTCAGCTCCCCTAACAGTGAATTTAACCTATTAACTTTTTCCATTCCTTGGCAGTGTGTTCCCTGTAAATGCCCAGTTAGTAAACCTGAACGTACTTCAAATTGAGAGCCAAAAACGTGATCAAAACCCACTGTTTTAGCCCATGGACGTAAATAATCTTCTGCTGAATTACTCACCAAGATGGTTTTATGACCTTGGTTTTGATGCCACTGGAAACGCTGCATTCCATCAGTTCGCAACCAAGCAGGTATATTCTCAGTCGCAAACTGTTCACCTAATTGTTGCAATTTGTCTTCTGGAAAATTTTTCATACAATAAAATATTAAGCGTTCACGCGCTTGCATCAATAAAATTTTGCCAAAAGCCAACTTTATTAAAATCGGGAATAGGCGAATAACAACATAAACAAAACGCGCCCTGCCAGTGGCTAATCGAAGAAAACGCCAGAAGGTATGTTTGTTGGTTAAAGTACCATCGAAATCAAATACTGCCACGATTGGCTTTTTAATTTTCTCCATGAGAAACTTTCCGTGCCCTTATCCTATTCAAGGTTTTTTGGTTGATGCAGCTGCCAGCCACCCTGACTTCTGCCACTTTCAAACCTTTTTGAAAGATTAAGGCATCCATCTTTGCAGCGAGCCAATAACCCTTTTTATGAAGTTTTACGTCATGTGGCTGGACAACGAAATTAACAGGAAAGTCCAGTTCCACATAATTATGGAAGTTTGCGGCTAATTCTGTTAGCATCATGCAAGTACCTTTGGTCGGCACTTTACCGTAGAGGTGAAACCCAGCCACCCCAACTTGACGAGAGGCTTCTAAAAGAAGCAGCCCTGGCACATGATCGAGTTTGTGCTCAAAAAAATATGGATGCCTTGGGTTTGCATACAGGTTTGCAATAAAGGCGTTTTGTTTTTCCAGAGCATTGACCTTTTCTAGGATGCCTGCCAGTTGCTTTTTGTCATCGTCACCAATAAGGTTGTTGCGCTTGAGGATATTTTGAGCGCACCATTGTTCTTCTGGCTCGGTAAGCTCTGGTTTTGGGACATATTTTTGAGTCTCAGGATCAAAGACGTAACATGTGTTAAAATAGTCCCATTCAGGCTTGCTCAGTTTAGCCACCTCTGTTGGCGTAATGTCGTCGCTATCTTGTCGCAAGATGTAAACTGGATCAGGCGAGTTGTGAGGTATTTTCTTTTTATAAAAACCTGACACGTAGTTGTATTCGTTTTCAGTTAAGGATAAAGGCATCTCGTTTTCAAAAACGGAGGCTTTTATTTTGCGACAAAGTGTACGTCTCAAATTGTAGATATGCACATTTTCCTGTCTGGTTTTGTGGACCAAGCCCTGGTCCAGTAATTGGGGCATCTTTTGCTGTTGCATTCAAATCCTCCTTTAAGGCAAAAGGCTGAGAAGCCTTTAAGTTCTTTTGTAGGGTGGGCAAGGCGTTTTTTTTGCCCACCAGCCCACGACTATACATTTTTTCCACAGTATCTACATGCAGCCGCTTCACCTTTAATCAATTCCGCACAAAAAGGACATTTTTTCATTCCTTGAGAGATTCTCTTTTGTTCAATTACAGCATCTTCTGCTTTCATGACTATTGAGTGGATTAAGGCGACTATGAATATTAATGTTCCATATATCCACCATGGAAGAAACTCCTTACCCTTGCTCTCGGCAATCTTAGCAGGAATGAGACCAAGAGCCATCCCTACTATTAGCGTTATTAAGAACTCCATTTTCTTTTACCTCTTTAGTGTTGGTTTTATCGTTCCCAAATAACTGACTGCCGAATCATGAATTTTCATGCATTTCGTCTGAATCAGAATTTACAGAATTTTAGAATTTTCAGAATTGAATTAATTTACATTGGTTTTATTCTGCAAATTCTTAAATTCTGTAAATTCTGATTCAGACAAAAAAATTTTAAAATACCCGAAAAGTCATCATTCAGTACTTATCTAAACCTGTTACTATCTGAATTCTGTTTTGCTGGAGCAGGTTTGCAACCTGCTCCGCGACGTTTTTCTCCGGACAAAAACGTTACCGACGGGGTTGCAAACTTTGCTGGAGCAGGTTTGCAACCTGTTCCTTTGCTGGAGCAGGTTTGCAACCTGTTCCGTAACGTTTTTCCCTGAACAAAAATGTTACGGACGGGGTTGCAAACCCCGTCCAGCACCTAAGTGGATTTACGCTCGCTCACTTCAATGTAACCGCTCCCTCAATAGGCATATCCTAAATTCAAGGTTATTCCGCCCAACTGGAATTTGTCATCAATATCTCCCAACTCTGCCCAAGTCGCCTTATACAACGCCTTAACAAACCAGTTCTCAGTCGCATCCCATCGAACGCCTGCACCCAGCGTGTAGTATAAGTTTGTTTCTGAAAAATCAGTGCCAGTATTACTGCTAAAATCACCAGAAAAATTGAGCCAGCCGAAGCCTCCTGTTAGCACTGGTGTCAAACGGGTATTCAAGATGTTGTAATCAACATTCATGCCTATACCCCAAATATCCGTGGAATCTTTGGTTTCGCTAAAGCGGCGCTTTGCTACTAATTCCGTGTCTCCAAAAAACAATTCAAAATTGGTATTAAGCCTGTTGTTGAAATTACGCCCGATTCCGATACCAAAAAAGTCGGTATCGCCGATTTCAGCCTCAAACGAATCCGCAGGATTTGTGTCGCCGCTCATGGATTGGGCTATCATAAAGAATTCGTTTTTTCCTTGACGATTCGCTTGTTCTGCATAAGCGAGTGGTGTTGTAGCGGCTAACAGGGTGGAGGCTATTACTGAAGGCAGCCAACCAGCATTTTTTGAAGTTGTCATCTGTTTCTCCTTTTACGATCAAATTTTTTTGCTGGAGCAGGTTTGCAACCTGCTCCGCGACGTTTTTCCCCGGACAAAAACGTTACCGACGGGGTTGCAAACCCCGTCCAGCGCCTGGTGGCTTGGTTATTTTTCAAAAATCAAAATGAATTTATGACTGGCGCCACTAATATCACCTGCGTAGCGCCAACCAGCCCGGTACAAATCTAATATCGTGGTTTTTCCGTTAAAGCCTCCACTGCAAGTAATTTCGGCTGTTGGACCAACTAGATATGACGTACAAACCGTGACTTGTGTTCTTGCGTGTGCAAGATTGCTCATCGCGATTAAAGCTAAGGCAATAATCGCCAGCATTGCTTTTTTCATGATTGTGCTCCTCGTGGTTAAGTTAAAATTTGTATCAAAAAAGCCACAAACTGGATTTGTCTCTAAGATTTGAGATTTATGTGAGCGTATTGTGTAAAATACTGGCTCATCAAATAAAATGTGGCTTTTAATATATAGACGCTAGCCATCGCGAAAATGTCAGGGTCAATTTGATTACCATCATTCCTACGCTACAAATCCGTTGTGCTACAACAACATACCAGGGGCATATGGGAGTTGAGGTTATGTATGAGTACAGCGAATGCTGGACAACGAATAAAAGTCGCTTCAATCAGTTCATCCTTACAAACGGAGGGCGCAACCGGCCCAAATCACGCTTATTCGTTGTCTGCCATTCGCTGTACTCACCACCCACCACTGTAAAAAAAATTGAACTGCGAGTTAAAGCGTTACAAGCCAGTTTGGAGAGAGAACCTCTATGCGTAATATGAGTGATAAAGAAGCTTTGGCAGATATACGTAAGGGCGGGAAAACGGGCTATGGCGTGATTTTTAAGCGTTATGCCCCAACTTTGCGCTATCATCTGATGGGCAAATATGGCATCCGTTCAGAGGATGTGGATGATCTACTACAAGAGATTTTTTTGAAATTCTATAAAAGCATTCCCGCTTTTAAAGAAAAATGCAGCGTCGCAACGTGGCTTTACAAACAGATTATACCCGGCGTAGTTGCTGATTGGTTTAAGAAAATTAAAAACAAACCTGAAGGGAACCCAGGTTTGCCTCCCGATGACAAGGATGGGCAGGAAAACGATGACGCTCAAAAGGAGCTTGAATGCCAGATATGCATAGAACAAGTTTTTGAGAAGTTAAAGCGTGATAAATCAAAGTCTTTGCTTTATGACTGTTTAAAAGACCTGATGAAACAGGCACAGGGTCGGTCTATACAGGAGATAGCTAAAGAAATAGGGAGAACTCCCGGGGCAACAAGCACATATTTTTCGACCTGCAAACAAAGACTTAGCTTGTATACGCCCCTTCAGGAGTGTTGGAAATACCTTAATGATTGATTTTTAAAAGGAGTTTATATTATGTCCTACGATTCCGACGAGGAGCGTAAGGAACGCATTTTTGAAAGAGCATTGCTTTCTCATGCCGATAAAGAAAATGCTGACATTCCTTATCCTGATATTTTGAATAATGTCTTGCGCGAGTTAGAAAAGGATCCAGAGCGTCCTTATTTGCCATCGCGGCGGCGTACAATTCCGGAAATATTTGTCGAATTTATACGTGATTGTTGTAAACCTCCGGTTGTTATGGCTGCTGCTGTCGCTGCGGTTTTCACCTTGGCTGTAGCCTTGGGGCTAGTTTGTAAGATATATTGTTATTCTCCAACAACAATTAACGAGTTAATTGATCTGAGTTATAACGGGATTGAAGTTCGGTATCGGGAAAACCTTAGTTCCGAATTTTCTAATCTTCGATTTTCTGGGACATCCAATCCTTCTTTGGCGCTGCAAGCCTTTAATGCAGGCTTGTGGAAGGGCAAACAATTTTTGCTCCCCTCTTCGGAGGGCGTAGGGGATAAGCATTGGCTAAAAAAAGATTGGTCAAAAACCCAATGGGCAACTTATTATGAATTAGGACGCTGGACTTTATTATTAGAGAGTGTATGCCGTCAAGATGAAGTCCCTAATGGATTTTGGGAAAGACAAAAAACCATTTTCGCTCAACTGAATCAGGCGATTTTTGAGCGACAAGATAAAAAGGATGAATTGGAGGGCGTTGTGATAGATTGGGTGTTATCACAGTTTGAGGAAGAAATTGGGCCATTATTAGAGCCGTTGCCCGGTGATAAGAAGCCAGCGTATTATGCTAAGTTAGCGGAAAAGTTAAAATTTATGATGGATGGATTAATAATCACATAAGGCGATGCCGAACGCATGGGAGGTTATTTATGAGCATATTCAATAAATTATCCATGATAATAGCTTTACTATCTGCCGCCACCGTGGCGGCTGCGAACAGCGATATTATTAGACACTATGGCGGATTAGCAAAAAATTATCCCCATAAGTTCAAAATTGAAAAAATCTTTGAGCAAGTACGAAATGTGGCCCCCAAAGCGGGTGAAATTAGGCCGGAATTGAAGGTGGTCAATGGACGACCCAATGATCCTTTTGCGGTTGTTGCTTCATCGGATGGGACAATCGTGTTGTCAAAACTCGTTATTAATAGCAGTTATAGGGGCGTTTCTGAGAAACAGGGCAATGCGCGTCTCGCTTTTATTTTGGGACATGAACTCGCCCATATCGCTAATGGGGATTTTTTGCCCAAGGCATTTGTTGGTGGTCGTGTTAAGCCTGAGACAAGCGCCAAAGAGGTAGAGCTTGGTCGTCAAAAGGAAATTAATGCTGATAGGGAGGGTTTTGTATATGCAGCGATGGCTGGTTATACCGTGGATCGTTTGCTTTGGGAAACAGATGGCGATTTTTTTACCACTTGGCAAAAAATAACGGATGAGCATCGCCAGCCTGGTAGTGTTCATCCTCAGCCGGAGGTTAGAGCTAAGAAATTGTATGAGCGTTTGAAACACTTATTGGCGCATTTACCTTATTATTATTGGGGCGTGCGTTTGACTCACTTCAATCGATGTGAAAAGAGTATTTTACTTTTGAAGCATTTTTTAACTGTATTTCCATCGCGTGAAGTTTATAACAATTTGGGAATTTGTTTTTTAGAAAAGGCTCGAAGTAAATTGGGGTATTCGATTTACTGGTTGCCTTCGCTATTGGATATGAGGACGCGGCTGGATGATTTTAAATTGCCTCCAGTGTTGAAGGGCGAAGAGTTGAGTGAAGCGGTTAAACAATTGTTAATTAAGGCAAACAGCGCGTTTCAGTCGGCTTATGATAGGGATCCTTATTATGCGCCGGCAAAAGTGAATTTGGCGATAACGGCGTTTTTTCTTGGCGATTTGGAAGCTGCAAAAAAAATGATAGAACAGGCGCGTAAATTGGCGCCTGATGATTTGGACATTCAAAGGTTACAAACAATGATTTCGTCTGCTGACAACTCGTTGAGTTTGGCGCCAAAACCGTCGCCGAGTCAGGCGGCTGCTAAGAAAACCTGGAAATTACCAGTAAAATTGGGGGCGGATACCAGCGAACTGGGTCAATTTGAAAAACATGGTGAAGTGAGATTGCATGATTTATATGAAGAATTTTTTCGATTGCCCGATGGCAGTGCTGAGGTTTTAGGTTTGGGAGAAGAGGTGGAAATGGTGGTTTTAAAAGCTCCCGATGTCACGGTTGATGAGTTGCCTGATTATTGTGGAAAGCGTTTGGGTGAGCGTCGGGTGATGAGTGGGAAATTGTTGTCTTGTCAGCAGCATTGGGCGGCTTGGGTTGTTGATGATGAGGTTGAGGAGGTTTGGGTTGAGTACAACTAATGCTCAACAACGAATAAAAACCTTCAACACTGTTTTCATCATTTGCGCTTTTTTTGTCTGAATCAGACAAAAAGGGAGAATAAAAAAAGCTCAGTCAAGGTGAGGGTGCTGAATATAGCATTGTACTCCGCGAGTTGTAGGGTGCATAAGGTGCGTCCAACGCGCCTATCGTCACGTAAAATAAAAAATTTCACTAGGAGGAGAGGAGTACAATGGCGCGAGCCCAAAATACCAGAAGTAAAAAAAGGAAAAAACCCGATCCAAACCGATTCAAACATGATCAGAGCTATAAACGGCTATTTTCTCACCCTAAGATGGTTGAAGATTTACTACAAGGATTTGTCCATGAAGATTGGATAGCACAAGTGGATTTTACCACGCTGGAAGTTTTTAAAGACAGCTTTGTTAGCAACAATTTGATTGAGCGGCATGATGACATCATTTGGCGAGTGCGTTGGGGTGAATCATGGTTATATGTTTATTTGTTATTAGAGTTTCAATCCAGCGTTGATAACTTTATGGCAGTTAGAATTATGGTTTATATTGGCTTGTTGTATCAATACTTAGTTGATACCCAAGAAATGACGGCTGAGGATAAACTGCCTCCGGTACTTCCTATAGTCATCTATAACGGTAGTACACGTTGGAACGCGGCTCAAGATGTCAGCGAATTGGTAACAGAGGTGCCGAATGACTTGGATAAATACCGTCCTCATCTGCGTTATTTTTTAATTGATGAAGGCAAATGCGGAGAATCACAGACGCTACCATTACAGAATTTGGTCACGGCTATCATTCGTCTGGAAAATACTCGTACCCAAAAAAACGAACAGGAAGTTGCAAAGGCGATTGCTGAGCTTGTTAAATTGTTAGAAGATTGGCTAAAAGATTCGGAATTGGTTCAATTGCGACGTGATATTGTGACTTGGTTATTACGGGTTTTGTTACCCAAAAATGTACCTAATGTACAAATACCTGAAGTCGTCAATTTTCAGGAGATGGATACTATGTTATACGAAACTATGCAGAATTGGTATCAAACCGCTGAGGAGCGGGGCGAAAAGCGGGGCGAAAAGCGGGGCGAAAAGCGGGGCGAAAAGCGGGGCGAAAAGCGGGGAGAAGCGAAAATGTTACTCCATTTATTAACGGACAAATTTGGGATGGTGGATAAGCAGACAGAAGCTATCATCCATCGCTTGGATGAAAAAAGTTTGTTTGAATGTGTCGGGCGACTCTCAACCGCCCATTCGCTGCAAGATGTTATTAAGCCTGTGCAAAGTTCCTTGACTTAATGACATCCACCCGTAGATTCAATGCCATTAAGTTAAGCTCATGTAGGGTGGATTAAGCGGAGCGTATCCACCTAAATATCACGATTAATCAGGTGGATACGCTATCGCTTAATCCACCCTACATCTATGGATTTTCCTTAGATCCCTCCGAGGTACCTCCTGGCGTCGGGACAGGCTCGGGACAGGCTTAATGGCATTGACCCGTAGATTGGGGTTTTTTACTTTCCCCCAACCTACGAGCCTAGACAGCCGGACGGGGTTAGACCTTATCCTGTCCGATAAATCCTGCACAACCCCGTCCGTAACGTTTTAAGTACTGGAGCAGTCAGCCCCTTTGATTGGAAAAAAATAAGCTATCCAAAATTCAGGCTGAGTGTCGGAGAGAGTGATTTGAAGGCATTTTTAGAAAACGTAGTAAATTCAAGCCTTCTGCGTTTTTGAGGTGATTTTCATTTCAAGGGCAAAATCACTAAACATAGTAAAAATAAGGCAGTGTTGAAGATTAGCTGTACAGGCGGCTAATGGCATCAAAGTCGGTCATAACGTCAGAGAAGGGTTGCGGTTGAGGAGGTTTGGGTTGTGAATCCATAGCAAGCACGTTGAGTCAACATGAGAGTGCTCGAAAAAGGCGCGTTCAACAAATCGTTTCAGCCGACTGACACGCTTTCATTAGCTTTGATGACTTCCCTGCAGTTTTCAGGTTCGGTGGCTTCGGGCAGCGTGCGGCTCTAAGGTTTTTTGTCAAAAAGGAGAAATGTAAATGCGAATATATGTTCAATGCTTACTGTGTTTGATAGCTTTTGCTGGCTTCGCTCAAGCAGAATATATAGACTCCATCCCCACTGATAGATACAAACTAGCATATCAAGCTCCTTCTACTTGTAATGACAGTTTTGTATTAAGTGGTGGGCAAGTATTAATCTTTGAAGTTAAAAATGTAAATACTTTAGGGACTATATTTTCTGCAAGTGCAAATGTATTTTCTGCAAGTGCAAATGGGCAAAGCATGAAAAATAACAGCATGAAAACTATAATTATTCCTCAAGAAACAAAGCGGTATAGAATTGACGGAAGATTTGGAAACGAGCCTATGCGCTGGCAAATAAAAACTAGCACAGATAGTGATGCTTGTGTTGTGTTATTGTCAATTTGGAGCACTTGGGCTAACGGAATGCCACCAAATCCGCAGCCTTCTGTCTCTGATAAGCTGGATATTCATATCCCCTACGCAATTTATAATCCCTTAGATGGGAATGCGATGAGTTTATGGGCAGATTTTACATTTTATGGTACTGATTCATTGGGTAACATGCTTTGGATGCTCAGTCAGCATGGGGTTAATGGTATTGAGTCAGAATTTTCGGTTAGCTTTTCCGAAGATATTTTTACGCTCAAATCTGCCGCTAGTACCCTCTGTAGTAGTAGCGTGGGCACTACAGACACGCCATATTGGCCTGACAATCAGTATGTAATTGTAGATGCTCAAATTGGTGATGTTGATGGGGATGGGACAGAAGATGTCGTTACCATTGCCCATCATCGTCAATGGTATCCAGGGCAGGTTGCAGTGTTTGATAAAAATTGCGAACTTCAAGGGCGATATTGGAATCCTGGCTTTGTGTATTCAATGCAGCTTGCGGATATAAGAGGTGACTCATCACTGGAAATTATTGTAGGCGCAACGAACAACGATTACGTTGGTGGTAACTTTAATGTGCCTACAATTTTTGCTCTTTCAGGCGACAATATATCAGGAGAAGCACCGCCTGATAAAGGCTCTTTTCCTGCGGGTTCGGAAATTTGGTATACCCCTGTAAATATGTCCACAAGTGAGGGAATTCGCAATTTATCCATATCTGATGGCAAGATAGTAGGTAATACAAAATCAGATGGTTCGGGAGATAGTTATTGCGTGGATTATACGGGTAACATAATTGACTGTGAGGAGAAAAAGCTATTTCAAATTACTAGTACCAGGATCAGTATGTCAGAAAACATGGATGCTGCTTGTGTAGAAGAATTTGGAGTAAGTTATCGCATGGCAGATTGGAATGATATTCAAAACAGTTACACTAATAATATTAGTGCTGATTCTATCATCAAGTATGAAGGTTCAGGAGATTACTTTAGCGCTTGGGTATCTCGTAACGGTAATGGTTTTTATAGTAATACGAGGCATTATTTTGCGAGCCGTCATCAGGTTGATCACAATAAACCAAGTTATTATTTAGCTCATGACAATATTAATAATCATCTAATATCACTTGGCTCTTGGTATAACAATGAACCTGTCCTTTGCTATAAAGGTAATGGATAGGAAAATGTATATATAGCTAGTAGGTTGGCGGTGAATGGGAAATTGTTGTCTTGTCAGCAGGATTGGGCGGCTTTGGTTGTTGATGATGAGGTTGAGGAGGTTTGGGTTGAGTACAACTAATGCTCAACAACGAATAAAAACATTCAACACTGTTTTGTTAATCGGTGTTGTCGAGTCCTGAGTGATAAGAACAATGCGCGATTTTTGGCTCAAAAGTCAGTATGAGAGGACTTGATAGCTTTGATGTTCTTGAAGGTTTTCATTCGTTGTCGAACATTAGTTGTACTCCGCGAGCGTAGAAAGTGCATTGCACCCTATGCTCGCTTAATTAACAGGAAAAATGAAATGAAAAGATTGCTTTATTTAATCACTGGAATTCTGGTATCAGGACATTCTAGTATTAGTCATGCTGATTTTTTTGAAGATTTCAGCAATGGTTTGGGAAATTGGTATTTGGTAGTCTATAACCATGCGGGTGGCTCTGAAAATGATGCCAAGCCAGTAATAGATACCTTGCTGGACGGGGTTTGCAACCCCTAAGTAACGTTAAATCCCACTATTTCCGCGATCTAAAACGTTACGGACGGGGTTGCAAACCCCGTCCAGCCATATTGTACTCAGCATTTCGAAAAAAAAAAAATTTGAATATGAGTGATATTAACGAAACATAAGGATAAAAAAAAATGGCATCTGTCTATGATATTGCCAAAAGCTTTCTTTTGCTTGATGATAAAAATGATGGTGAAGGCATCACTAACCTTAAGCTTCAAAAGTTAGTTTACTATGCACAAGGTTTTCATTTAGCCCTTTTTGACAAGCCACTATTCGATGAAGAAATTAAGGCTTGGAAACACGGTCCAGTCGTGCTTGATTTATATCATGCGTATAAAGAGCATGTTAAAGATTGTTTACCTTTGCCTGATGATTTTAGTCTTGAGCAATTGAGCGAAGATGAGTTTGAATTGGTTGAAGAGGTTTACCGTGTTTTTGGACAATATGCTGCTTGGAAATTAAGGGAAATGACACACGAGGAACCGCCTTGGAAAAATCATGAATTTGATATGGGTGTTATCCCTCAGTCTGAATTGAAAGAATATTTTAAGACGAGGCTTAATTAAAGATGGGGGATAAAAAACCAAGCCGATTTAAAAAAGCCGGGGCAAATAAGGGTAATAGGATTTCTGCGTCGGAGTTGTCTCCTGACTATGATAGTATGCCTCCCCTATTTTCACTTCAATGGATTCAAGACAACACAAAATATGGATTTTCAGAACTGACTAAAGAGGATAAAGCTTCTTTTTCTGATGCGATTTATAAAAGGCGGAATATTTCTTGGAAAGAACTCAAGCAAAAGTCTAGGCATGGCTTAGGATTTGAGAAAATTAACAAAAACAGTCTAAATGCGCCATTCCCGTCGTTTATGAGTGACGATGTTGATCATTTTTTAGCATTTCGATACAGTGGCAAAAAGGCTATGGTTGGTTATCGTCAAAAGGAGGTTTTCTTTGTTTTCTGGTTTGATCATGATTTTACGTTGTACAAACATTAGGATTGAGTACAACGGATAACAAAAGATCACAACGGATAAAAAAATTGGAGTGTCCACAACAAGTCATCATCACAGCTAAAGAAATCCGATTTTTAAAAAAAATATGATTTCTTATAACAAGATTCGTGGAATGTTGGATGAAATATATATTTGTTATATTTATATTTATAT
>Ga0209780_1000464_pt1 | contig 21602 bp, 11 predicted proteins | sample WorMetexBAHAMAS2_FD_187384 | JGI IMG/M metagenome (GOLD analysis project Ga0209780, IMG submission 187384) | Marine gutless worms symbiont microbial communities from Max Planck institute for Marine Microbiology, Germany - Inanidrilus exumae... | ecosystem: Host-associated > Annelida > Digestive...
ATGTAAAAACTGCAGTTTATACACACTGTTAACGGCGACGGATCGAAAAACGCAAAAATCATAAAAAGGCAATGTTAACCACACGAACATTGACATTCAGGCTATGTTAGTGTGGTTAACATTGCTTTTACAAAATTGGGACTCCGACTCCGACTCCAGCCCTTAGAAATCCTCCGACTCCGACTCCAGGGTTAAAGGCGGACACCGACTTCTGAATTTGTGTGATTGTGACAGCGTACTGAGTGAACGATGCAGACAGACAAATTCTCAAGATTTAAAAAAATAATAATCCCATATTATTACGAAGTTATTAAATTTCATTTCAGTTATAGCATGCTCTGAAACGGTGCACTGTATTACACAAAATTTAAATTAGTAGTATATGTTCAAACGAAATGACCTGTGACACTGGTAGCTGGTTACCTAGTTACGTCCAGTTTGAATGTCAAGATCATAGGTCAAAGTGATATTTAGGCTTATAGTACTGAAAGTGAAAGTGAAGTTGGGGAAAACCTGTTACGTCACTGATGCTATAAACGGACCTGAATTTGAAACTGAAACTGTAAATTAGAAACAGCGGGCGAAAAAAATAATTCGCGGTCGGCTAAAATAATCAATTCACGGTCGGCTGAGATGTTGCTAACGTGGTCGGTGCGACCTCGAGCGATGGCTTTCTAGTTTACTCAGTATTTTTCCAGAACTGTTCAAGGGCGGCTGGTATAAGGGTTCTCTTAGATACGCCACCGGTGTTAGCGCAACGGCAGGACCGGGCTTACGGCGCATAGTGACTGTTGCTTTTTTGGCCATGTTCAAATATTCTTACTTACTTACTTACTTGCGTTGCACAGCTACGGCTGAGTAGATACCGTTGCCTCTGTCACCAAGCAGTATGAACGCGCGACTTACGGGCGGTCTTGAAGCATCGACAGCCGGATGGGAGGGGGCAAAGAATTGTAGCTGATACCGATAGCCACTCGGACAAAACGTTAACATTGTGTGTAAATATCGGCTATATTACGAATACTACAGGTTAATGATACTTTGTTCTGACGTGACCGCTTTAAACCAGCCTTTGAGTTGTGGCTGTACTTCAGCGGATGTATGATTGGTATTTCGTGTAGATTGCATCGGTCTTTGTTGTCGTTTTTGTTCTTCCGACGTCGCGTTGGTGACAGTGAATACTTACAAGTGTACAAGTCGGTCCTCGTAATAATTAAAATGCATTCTGCAGACACGCAAAGTATATTTTGAAACTTTGCGTGATCTTGACCGTCACGCGATACTTCTCTGTATGGCATTGAGGTACCGGTACAGTGATGTTAATGCTTATCCTTTCTCTTGACATCTTGACATCTTGACATAATGAAACCACTAAACCAGTAAAGACAGTTTAGGACAAGTGAAATTTCTCTCAGTCACAGTCACATCTCACAGACACGGACTACATTTGACAAACACCAAGTAGTTGGCTAGATAACTGCATATAAACCTGGAGAATTTCTGATAGAAAACATGCAGTAGCATGTTTTCTATCAGAAATTCTCCAGGTTTATATGCAGTTATCTAGCCAACTACTTGGTGTTTGTCAAATGTAGTCCGTGTCTGTGAGATGTGACTGTGACTGAGAGAAATGTCACTTGTCCTAAACTGTCTTTACTGGTTTAGTGGTTTCATTATGCTTCTCGTAGCTATTTAAGTCATTGCAGTCTTAAGCTTTGGCTTTGGCTTTGGGCTGTATCGTTGTACGTACATGTTAACATCCCCGGGGCGGAAATGCACCCAGATTCATTTGTTTATTCGGCGCTATATAAATTGTTTGTTTGTTTGTTCAGTTAACTTACTTCCTTACATTAGTTTTTTTGTGTGTTAATTTTAAGTCAAAACACACTTCATCCGGCTCCGCCCGTGTTCAAGTTATGTGATGTTGAATGTTTATTTATTCTGTGAAAAGTTTCATTAGGTCAGCGACTTAATATGAACTAATTACTTTTATACAACCAAAAAAACTTGGGACAAGAGTGATAGAGCGTCGTAAAAAGTGGATCAGGAGCCTTCACCAGAACAGAAAAGACGAGGGCAGCAAGTATAGGCAACAAAATTGCAATCACGGATATCGTGTGCAACGAGAAACTACGGGCGTAGAATGGGCCGAGTCCATTCAAGGTGGGCTCTGAGACTACATAGATCCTTAACAGTCCTACGGCGAAGCCGGTTGGAGCCAAGAAAATGAGCCCAGGCCCCTTCTCTGAGTATGACAATATTATGTATTTTGACTAAATTTTATCGTTAAAAGTCGCATCATGACAGCTGTAATATTCAACTGAAGAGCACTAAGTTGACCATAAAAGCGAACAGATTTTTACGAGTCTAGATTTCAGTTCATTTCTATTTTATAATTATAACAACAACAACAACGACAACAATTTCTAATAATAATAATAATAATAAATAACTAGATGGCTGTATTGTGTGGAATGCCCACAATACAGTATTCTGCTCGAAGCGCTCGTGACTCAATAGTCGATGGTGATTGGCGACGGAGTGATGTCAGCGTTATCTGCCGTTTTGTCAACCCGCGTCGGACGTGCAGAAAATTTGGGAAGGTTTCTTGTACGGAGTGTACAGGCCAGAGGAATGACTTTGAATTGATTCCAACGGTAAAAATGGAAACTAGAAATCTCGTAGAGGGTTAATTTTGTAGTGAATTTCCGGCGATCTGTAATCATTGCGGAGTTATGGCGGCCTGAAGTCGCAATATGTTAAAAATGTTTGATAAGTTTCTTTGCTTTTTTGAAAAAAAACGACCGCTTACGGTAAAATTTTCAAAAAAAAAATTCTGTTCCGTAAGTTTTTCATCGCTACACCAATCGACGTCGTGTTCAAATTATTTTGTCATATTGTGAAATTTGGCCGACGGCATATCGTGCATTGCTTACCTGACAAAAAAAAACAAAATTTTGCCTGGCTCTGCAGCTGTCACTAATGCGCGGATCGCGCCCAAAATGTGCCAGGGCCAGCCCTGACAGTGTACTCAGAGTGCTCCAGTATTCATCCAAATCGGGTTAATTGCTATCGGCGGAGTTATAGCTGAACGCGTGAACATCGCCAAAACTCGCCGTAAAGTAAATCCAATATTCGGCTGAAGCCTAGCTTCGAGCCGAATAATAGCATAATAGTAATAATAATAATAATAATGACGACGATGATGATGATGATAGTGGTGCCGTCGTTATGCGATGTTTCACGCGCTTTATTTGATCAGTGAAAACTCAACACCAGGTGACCGCCAACTATTAGCTCTCAGACCAAGCCAACCGACTTCGACTGTGAGTCTATCGCCATCTATTATTATTACTGAGTCAGGAAGCTGATTCCAGTAGGCGGTACGCTTTAGCGAGTTGTCTCGTGTGATGTTATGTCTAGTCATGTGTCTCTCTCTGTATGCGCTGGTGTCTGTACATCGTGCGCTCTCGTGCCGTGTTGGACCACCGTGCTATGCTGTAAATCTAATGGATATTATGCGTATTTTGTTACTTCATTACTTCGCCTCCTGTAGGGATGCGAAATGTTGCGACCAGCATGTCTGTATGTCAGTCTGTCTGTCCGCTCGCATGTCTCAAACAACACATGTCCAAATTTCACGAAATTTTCTGTACACGTTACCTGTGGTCGTGGCTCGGTCATTTTGTACAATACGTTGTTTACCAGTTATGTGGATAATGTCTTATTTTAACAGAATGGAGCCAATAGGCCAAAATCAAGGACGACATTATGTTTCGTCGAGTTCGCCAGGTGTCCGCATCAAGGGCGAAATTACTGTTTACGATTGCCGGCTTGTTTCGAATTAAGTGATTAACAATTTAACGATAATTAACTAATTAATGTGCTTTCAAGTTTACGGTTCATGGGCCTCTACTGCTGTTTGCAAGCATGAATTCACATAATGTGCATAATTATGTTTTTGCTGTTGTTCCACAGACGCGTTGTTTCATTAATGTCTTGTATGTGTTTGCATTATGCTGCTTACTGCCTGATAGTCTTGTGTGATTAAGGAAAGACAATATACGAACATTGTAGCCAATGTACTTTCTGAACTGTTTAGCACATACATAAGTCTAAATGTAAACTAAATAAAAAATCTAGAAAGCGCTCAGAGAACGCAAATCTTCGCCGGGATAAAAGTGGATCAGAATAATTTAATTTGATGTTGAAAATATGTACGGACAAAGGTAATGTGTTTTCCGACGTTTGGCATTCGTGCTTTCGATGAAATCTATGAATCAAAGAGGTCATATTTTATTGCAGTTGTGAGTGGTTCTCTGCTGTCTTTTAGCGCAACGCACAGCTGGCAGGTGAGCCGTAATTTAAACGTTTCAACCATAACAGGTTTCGGACTTTCGGTGAAGTAAAGTAAAGTAAACGTCGATTTCTATAGCACATGGTCGTAAACCACCTCTAATGCGCTCAGGAATGACACGTGTTAGAGGGTTCACACAGTTTTACCTGCCACCCACACGTTTATCCACGAATGGAATGAACCATCCTGTCTTTACTCCGTAAGTATTCATCAGATGGCGCCGCCCGAGCGAGGTTGCGCACATCCGATTACAGCTCACTACTCATTTATCGACCTCGAAAGGATGAAAGGCTGAGTTGGCTTAGTTGGCTTACCTTGTAGCGGATGGTTTACTCACATAAGTGGTCACCCATCAGCTGCAGGTCGAGCCCATGGACAGGGAAAGTTCGCCGGTCACAGACCGACGTTCTAGCACTGTGCCACGCAACTAACTCAGGCCACTACCACTCACCGGTCTAGTCTAGAGACTCTTTACCAAAAAATCTCGAGAAAATTTATCTGTAACTTTTCGAATGATCTACTGACGAACAGACAAAGAAAGCGAGGTGAAGACATGATTTTGTTGGATGAGGTATAACTTACTCCCAATCACACCTGTCGGGAATTCAAAGGAATCTGTTACTATTGTTAGTACTCTTAAAGATTTAACTTCTTCCATCAGATTGGAATTCACAACGATTAGCCCACCATAGACTAACCCGTGACAGGTACAACATGGCTTATTGATGTCAAACATTTAACAAACAAACCAACAATTTTGACCTGCTAAATCTTTCAGCGCTGAAAAGTAGAGCTCTGATGATGTACCATCTCATTTGTAAGCGCTTTCTGTCGTCTAGTAATCCTGGTTCTTTCTGTGGATTACATACGCTAGGTCCTGCTTGTGTTAGGCTTTTTCTTGATTTCATCGGTCGGGAACTCGTTCTAGCGTGCTTCAACTGATGGCACAAAAGATGTAAATCGCGTTGTTTGTTCCTGACTATGACCGGGTGATGCAAAATCGTCCGTTCTGGGATATATGAGTATGTGATATTGTTGACGACATTGCTGGACAATAATTTCGTGTATAGTTCTCTGCTCTCATAAAGGATACAGTATATTCGAGGCCGTGAAAGAGCCGCATCTCGATCGGTGTAATTTGTCGTCCTTGCTTTACGAAAAACCGAAAATCAGACTTCAGAGTAAATAAAAACACAATCCCGAAGGAAAAATTCTCTCTTCGCAATTGTAGCAGATTTTTTACTAAATTTATAATTTATACAGAGAATGATTCGGGTCATATATGCAGCAAATTTCGTTACAACATTTGGTTTGACTTTGAAATTATAACAGTTTGAACTTAAAACTACATTTTCTAAGTGAACACTAAGCGTGCAATTTTATTGGCATTTGTTAGTTTTTATGATGGGTGAACTGAGTAATGAAGACAAAATGCGTATTCCATCGCTTCGCGAATACAGATTTGTTACCAAAGCGAAAAAGGTCACATATGTGACTGAGAGAGAGACAAACGCATTACAGTTATGAATATGATCAAGCTCTCGTTAGGCCCCATTATGAACTGAGAACTGTCGTGGTTAAGTTATATCAGAAAAAATCGCATTCAACTCTTGGACATGTAGGGCTATGCGTCTTAAGCCTCGGGTTGCGTGAGTGAAAAGTACACTGTATTTTATTTATTTATTTATTTAAAACTCTGTACATAAAAACATAGTATAAACAGTCATAGAAAATATCATTTAAAACAAACACACGAGAGTAACACGCCAAGGCCGAATGGCACTAACAGGCGTTAATGTACAGAATAGGCCTACCGCAAAATATTAGAAACAACTAAGAACAGCTAGGATTAGTTTCCGTAATCCATTAGCAAGTATACGTCTGGTGCTCATCGCTCTTTCAAAGGTCCTCAGTCATTTCACTGAGTCTGAGACGCAGGGACAGTGCGACGTCTAAAGCCCCTTCCACACCGGCAACAATGTCGAAGCAACATTGTCGAATGTTACAAGTCGAACAATTCTTTCAACAAAGTCGAATGTTGCTTCGACATTGTTGCCGTTCTTGGCAACAATGTTGCCGGTTTCGGCAACAATGTCGAACGAAATTTCGTCCCTTGGCAAAGTCGAAACACATTGAACATGTTCAATTTGTTTCGATTTTGTCGAAAGGACAAAATTTTACGATAAACTCGTCAGACATTGTTGCCGTTTTTGGCAACAAAGTCGAATGTTGCTTCGACAAAGTCGAACGTTGCTTCGACATTGTTGCTGGTGTGGACGGGGCTTAAGAGTGGTGCATTGCAGCGCGCTGTATAGGCCTAAGTGAATTAAATGGAAAACGTGGACAGTGCTGCATTTAGAGCATTGGGATTTGGCTGGCAGTAATATTGATATGTTTTGCACTGCTTGGCGTTCTGGTTTAAGGCGCATATGGAATTTGCCAAATACTACTCACGGCGATTTACTGCATGTGATCAGCAGCGATTTGCCTATGTTTGATGAGATGTGTCGACGTTCATTATTGTTTATCTATAAATGTTTCTTTCATAAATCGAATCTGGTTAAATTCGTTGTTAGATACGGAGTTTGGTTTGGACGATATAAGTCTATGATAGGAAGTAATTTTCACTTTTGTGTAGCCAAAGCTATAGGTTTAGTCAGTCGGCATTTTTAACGGTTGTGTTAATGTTGATAGTATAGTTAGAAGATATTGTTCTTGGCTGATAGACGATAAACGTTTTGCTGTAGCACAGTTTCTGCGAGACTCTATATTATTGCGCGATACTGTTAGTAAAAACTTTGGCTGTTATACATTAACGAGAAATTAAATTAGCTGTATTGTAAACTATCTAGCAATTGCGTAACTTTTTTTCTTTTTTCTTTTGTTTTCTTGTACTATATGTACGAGTTCATAATACATAAATAAATAAATAGAATATCGCCGTTATTTGGCCGGTACCGATACGCATGAAGGCTACTTACTGCTTGCTGGAACGAGCACACGCATGTGAACTATATCTGTTCTGAGTACGTTTCGTGATAACTACAGAGCCGGGAGTCGAAAGTGCAGCCTTTTGATCGCGAGTCCGACGTCTTACCGATAAGCCGGCACGCCAAGCTCGTTTACGCCACTGCGTGATCAAATTACATCCGCCAAGTCCAGCGGTGTCGGCTAATTTCCACGGTGACGACCCGAAGTGACCGCTGCCGGTACAGCGCTGGGCGGCTGAGCATCACGTTGCTATGGTGAGCGGCGGCGAGCTGACATCACTGGGTCCCGAGGCGTACGCAGGATTTCAACCTATAGAGGAGGCAGCAATTCCCCACAGTTACTGTCCCTTCATTTCCCCTCTCACCCCTTCTCCTTCCTCCTCCTTCCCCCTTCCTATCCTTTATCCTTTCTCACTCAACTACAACAAATCCATTTGAGGCCTGGCAGCGCTGTAAGTTCCACCAGCGGGATCGCGCGGAGCCTGGCCGAAAGACGTATTTCGATTCAATTTGAGGTTAAAATAACGCATCGTACAACAATAGCTTTGACTAACTGTTATGACGGTTAATTATGAAAACTCCCCTTGCAAGATTGTCAGATATTTTTGGTACTACATGCTCGTGTCATATGTTACCTCGTAGCAAAGAGATAAAATTTTGGTCATTCACCGATCACCTACGGGAAGACAGTTGCTACTTACTGCCCCTTGGGTACGCCACTTGCTGGGTCCGCGGAAAATTATACGCATCGTAGCGTCGCATTACTTTCGACGCCCCGGCTTGATTTGACGATGCCAAATCCGTATTCGAGTAAATTATGTAACGCGGCGAGAACCCGAAAATAGCCAGAAAACCGCGCTTAGTTATCATTCTTCTACATGTCACCAACTGCTTAATGCGGCCTCCAGTTCGACAACACTGCAGACACATTCGGGCGTGATGCTGCCGTTCGCCGTTTGTTTGCTTCCCCCAATTGTAACAGACTTAACATCAAAATATTGCCAAATTGTCACGTGACGTCAGCGAAATTGCAGCTACTGAGCGCACCAGTCGCCGCCCTGGCCTATATACCGCGACAAGAAGCTCAGCTATCGCCGACAGACCCGCGCGACGCTCTGTATCAGTTGAAATATTGCCTTAAGGATAACGAATAACACAAACAAATCACGTGATAACCTGAGGAGCACTTTCAGCAACTGCCACGTTTTATTGCGCTACCTGCATAGTTTTGTACACGCATCGTTGCATTAGGCACAACTATCGCACGGCGAGCATGCGTGTTATCAACAGGCGTCCGTACAACCAATCTTAGTGATGTTAGCTGGACTGTAACTGTGATCAACCAACGTCGACTACCAGTGAAATTGTTGACGTCACCGCGTATTACTCCGCCAGCGCACCATCATGGACGCAAACCACTTTAGCGGATTGACACAAAGGTTTCAAACAGCAAAAGTGACCTTCATGGTCACTAAAGGTCACTCGTAATGGTGCCATTCGATAGGCCACATACGATTTCCTATTATACTTCAATTGCAACGATGTGTCTATCTTGCACCGTTTCCGATATTTTACAACTTATTTCGCAAAATTAAAAGAAATCACATGACCCTGAACACATCTCTTTCGGGGGTAATCTATCATGCATGCACTAGTACTGCTCTGTATCAATCAGCATGCGAAATTTGAGGTGCCAAGCTTCACCGATTCCCAAGATATGGTTGGAGGCCAAAATTTAAAAAACGGGTCACGTCACTCTACCAGACCCAGTATGGGGTAGTTTCAAGTTTGTCATCCGAAGTCTAACACTTGATACATTCTACCTGCATACAAAATTTAGCGACTCTCGCTTTAGCGGTTCCCGAGATGTGATTGCGGAAATCGATTTTAACAAGTAGCTCAGCTGTCGCTGACGAACCCGTGCGACTAGCTGCACTACGGCAAACGGCAAAATTTTAAAACAGTCATGTGACCATAACCACACACATTTAGGGGGAGTGATATGTCGTCATTTTGGTAACACACATATATAGCCTACCCTGTAAGAATTTTGACAATTCTAGATTCAGTTATTCCTTAGGTATGTTAGGGGCGCTGAAAATGAAGGACCAGAAAATGCAGGACCATTTTCAGGTCCTGCATTTTCAGTCGACGGGTATGTTTAAGGCCTTGAAATTAAAAGTGGAGCACGTAACGTGACCTCGCCCCCTTTCAGGGACAGTTTGTCGTCCGTAGGCTGGGACTTGCTATGATCAATCTGCATATCAAATTTTAAATGTATAAGATTACCTACAACCCAGATATAAAAGGCAATACGCAAAATGTAAAATTCTCGTTTGAGCCACCCTTTGGGCACCTTAGGGGTAACGCACAGGGTTCTATGAAAAGCGCATCGTCGACTTCCTATTAGTGATAATTAAACTTTCTTCGCTAGCTCTCACAGCCGCGGCACTATTAAGCGAAATCTGTCGAAATCGGCGATTCTGAAGCGGTTAGTTACTTCGAGCGCAAAATTTAGGTAGATGGGGACGTAGTTGACAGTACTACATTTAGTAATAATTATTAATCGAACAAGTACTCATATTACAGTTTCGCCATAGAAATGAGGAAAAAGCCAATTCGTGAACTAAAACGACTTCAGTTTCAGACAGCTATTATTAGTATTATTATTATTAAGATCGTACAGTAGTACACAATAAGAAATAAAAGGACTAACACACACAATCAATAAAAAACAACTCAATGCAACAATAAATAAGAAATAAAAACGCTAATCCTAACCAGTACATACAGCATCAATAATAAAATCCAGCTCCTCCGATGTATTCAGAAGTTAGAAGGCTGCGTTCATATCGTCGCAAACAGGCTATGAAAGCGGATTTGACGAGCTGCGAAACGACTGTGAGCCGGTGCAACACCGAGTGATGTACGGCTTACTTCATCAACAATGAAGATATATGTACGCATTTCACGGGTTTCTGGGTACAAGGCACTTCGATGGCAATTATTTTGCACCTCTAAAAAATAGATACAATCAGTTAAGAGATATTTGTTATAAAAATGGAACTGCGGTAATTACTAGGCCGCATCACACGCATTGTACAAGACGCCGGCTATTGCTACAGACGGAGTAGCGTGGTCTGTCTGTGTGTATGTGTGCGTGTGTGCAATCGTCTTGTTCGTGCGCCCTGCAAAATACTGAACCAATCGAGATGCCATTTGAACACCTGACTCGGGTGGGCCCAAGGAAATATGTATTAGATGGGATGGGGTCCACATCCCTCAAGGGAAGAGGCAATATTTGGGATTTGTCCGCCCAATTGAAAAGCATTGGGAGTTTTTGCTGCTGTGTACGCAAAAATGGCTGTATAGATCGAGATACCTTTTGGGGTTGACTTATGTATTAGATTGAGTTAAGGTCTGACGAATCCATTTGCCGCCATGAGGGATGACAAGATAGTGATGCGGCCTTTCATCTAAATTCCTTCACCACTTGTTATCAGTATTCAAGTGCACCAAGTTCGAGTCCGACTTCAAATCCACTGCAGATTTCAAGGAGTCCAGTTTAAAGTAGGCCTAAATGACCATAGTGTAAATATTAGTGAAATGGGTGTGCATTTATATACAGACATAGCTCGATCCATACGCACACGGCAAAATATCGTAGCGGTACCACTGATACGTACGTACGTTTAAAAAACAGCATGTGTACAGTTCGTACGCTCGAATCATACATACTGCCCCACTTGAAGCGAGGCTAAAATTCAAATCTGTATAAATACAACTAACTCAATACGAATACGATACGATGCGCTATATTTACGTGCGCTCAAAACCTGACGCGATGGCCAGCTTAATTTAGCGCACGGCACAGCAAAGAAAAAATATGGAAAAAATAAAAACAAAAACCGAGTACCGGGTATCTCAGAAGAAACGGTCCGGACAATAAGCCTAGTCCGTGAAGGCAGTCCGAGAGGAAGAAGTGAAACTACGGGGGAATGATTTGTGAAAGAGGTAGGTTTTAAGCCAGAAGACTGAAGTGAAGAAGAGAGGGAGTTACGGACGAACAAATGGTGAATCAAAAAGGAAGAAGTGATAGGCGAAAGAACAGATATCAAAAATAGAGGAACTGGTACCAGAATGAGGTTGACGAAGAGATAAAGGCAGTTGATTCCAGATACAAGGTGAAGCCTAACAAAAGGAGCGACCAGTTACTTTTGGACAGGATGATGTCGCTGGCCGAGTAAGAGTAACGACGGATGAAGAGCGAGTAGTTCGAGGACGCTGAACAGAGACGAGGTAATGGAGGTATGGAGGTTGGGTAGTTGTGAGAACTTTGTAGGTAAATGAGAGGAGCTTGTATTCGATGCGTTCAGTGATTCTGAGTCAGTGGAGAGAGCGTAGGATGGGTGTGATATGACAGGACTACACTGTTAAGCCGCAAATCTAAGACGGCTAGCCAGCCGCAATTTTGCTAAGCCACAGCCGGTCGAAAAATCCAGCTTAGCCGAAGTTAAGCCTAAATTAATAATTCTGCTAAGCTGTCAGAAAAAAAATCCGGCTTAAATGCTGCTTAACTGTAACGCTGCTTAATTCTTTTTGCTGTGTACTGAACATTGCAGCATGCAGGTTCCAACGACACGACAATCAGCGAATCTCTATTCTCTACGCATCAAAGCTGAAAGCTATATCTGTCGCAGCCTACCAGCCTACCTGCCAAACCGAATGACTTCAGTAGCATCGACCGGTTTACTCGCTTTATCAAAAGCGCAGACTTATCAGAGTTTTTATCGCTCGGATACTAATCCTAGCTATTCTTAGTTGTTTCTAATATTTTACGGTATTCTGTACATTAACGCCATGCTAGTGCCATTCGGCCTTGGCGTGTTACTCTCGAGTGTTTGTGTTTTAAATGATGTTTTCTATGACTGTTTATACTATGTTTTTATGCACATAGAGTTTTAAATAAATAAATAAATTGTGAATCCTCAACAAAAGAGCGCTACTCTAGCTACCCATACTTCCTCATGTGTTGTTCCCTAAGGCTCTGTTCTGGGCCCTCTACTTTTCATTATGTACACTATTCCTCTCAGTACTCTGATCTCTTCGCTTTCCTTTGATCACCACCTTTATGCAGATAACACTCAGCTGTTTTTCTCTTTCCACCCATTCCACTTTGACTGAAGCATTTCTCACCTTCAAAACGCTCTTCAACAGATATCTTTCTGTATGACTGCTAATCTTTTTACTCTTAACTCCTCTAACACTGAATTCTTGCTCATTGGACTAAAAACTAACTTGCCGAAATACACAACGCCTCACTTAACACCTCCCACTCTGCTCGAAATATCGACTTCATCTTTAACGAACATCTTACCTTCTCTGACCAAATTTCATCTCCAAAGTTTGTTACTATCACATTCGTCAACTTCGCTGTATCCGGCCTTACCTCGATTCCTCAACTGCCTGTACCGTTGCTACCTCTATCGTTTACTTCAAACTTGACTACTGTAATTCTCACTACTACAAACTCCTAGGTCTCAATTATTCCGTCTCCAGCAGATCCACAACTCTCTTGTTCGTACTGTCTTTAAAGCTCCTAAGTCTTGTCTAGACTGGTAAGCCGCCGCTCGGGTTTTATGGCTCCGCCTCGGTTGGCCACGGTAGCCGAACTCAGCTCCTCTCCTATTGTGGTTGAAGAACGAGTGCTTCAGAGGCTGAAATTTGTACGAGAGAGATATCCACCATTTCTACAGATAATTTCCCTGGCGGGGAGATGTCCGCCCGTACGCTCGGTGGACGTCTATGCCTGCCCCAGACTACCACCATTCTCCGCCCTTACACATGTACCAGAGAAGAGTTGATTCAATGTTGGAAATGATCCGGAATTAATTCACAATTGTTTTGCGAAATTTAGGATCAGCTACGGTGCGGCGGACAACTACCTATGCCGTCTGATATTTGCTAGACGTTGAACTTATTCTGACTGTATTGTTTCTTTTCTTGGCTACCGTTTTTTGGCGGTGAAAGAAAGTTATATACATATATATTACCGATGCCAGTCAATCGACGATCGAATATGCTGCCATGCACACTGCGATTGCTGGGCTTCGCGTATAGAACGGGGCTACTGTGTACTCTGCAGCTGTACTGATACAACAGTCAATACAATACTAATCTACAGTGTCAGAATCGACCTACTTTTCAGAATATTCTTGGCCCATATATGCCACCGTACTAACCTACTTCATTTACATCCACGCACCTGCTGCTCACTGACAACGACACTGCATGTGCCAGTTTCAACATTAGTTAGACATGCTAAAAATACACTACACATGCATGCTGCCACTGAAAATTGCCAATAGCTGATTGGACTTTGGCACGATAAATTATACTTCATCCGATTTCCCACCGGCTGAATCAAAGGTGCATCGACTTTTCTAACGCACTGCAATTTCTATTCATCTACAGTTCATTATTTTCGCGCCACATCGTCGACTGCAAGCCAGCGCTATTGTGATATTTCCGTGAGCAGTTTGCTGTTGCAGCGCGGTTATACAGTATCGGAAATAGGATATTTTTCTTAGCGTCTGTAATTGTTGTTGACGTGTCGGGGAGTCGACGGAATGATACCAGCATCGGCAGCGTCTAAAAGGGTCGCGTGTTCGCTCGGACTTCGTTGCGTGCCACTGCTGCTGCTACTGCTGCAAATGCATCACTTAAGTGAACGGTGACGTCTGTGTATGGCTTCAAGCGGACTGGACGCCGTCACTAAGTCGACTGACATCAATTACGCCCAGAGACGATGTCGCGTTCTATACCTTAGCAACCTACCTGCACGACAGCCTTCCGCCGCATTCAGTCCGCTTTAGCAGCCTAAGATGCTTATTACACGTGACGCCTCAGGAAGGCTTTTATACCATACCGAGTAATGCCGACAGTCAACATCCATCATGTAAATGGAACTTATTTAAATCAGATCACTGTCGTCGATCACTCCTTGTACTACACTGTAGTCAAAAACACTTTTTTATTTTCCAATAACTCAGTAAACAACAAACTATTTTAATAGTTATTGGTATATTTATACAGAATCGTGAGAAAATTTTACACTAGAATATTATAAGCTTGGACACACACATCTCACATGTAAAATGTAGCCATTGCAAATTTGTACCTTAAAAATTCGAAAAGGTCATTTTCCAACAATAAGTCGTCTTGAGCATTCGCAGCTGCAACTAGGACAAGTTCTGGGAGCGTATGACTGTAAATCAGATTTAACAGGAACCGGAAGTCTACCTGTTTGTGCTTAGTGTTATGTTATTTGAGATGCGAGCAGAGAGGATTTCCTGCGCCCGTAACATCATATTGATTGGATTGGATTTATTTTTTTCAGTGATGAGACGCACTGTGGCTGCCCTGTGAACTCACAAAATGATCTTAATCTGATATGCGTACAGGTAGCAACTAAAGCCCCGTCCACACCAGCAACAATGTCGAAGCAACGTTCGGCTATTCGACTAAAAACGGCAACATTGTCGAACGAGTTTATCGCAAAATTTCGTCCTTTCGACAAAGTATAAACAAATTGAACATGTTCAATTTGTTTCGACTTTGTCGAAAGAATCGTTCGAAATTCGGTTGTACCAACCTCATTTTCGTGGAACCTGGGGCTAAAATGAACAGGCGGTATTATGTGGAAATTCTGGACGTACTACTGATACAGGAGCATTGCTGGAGACGTGTTTGCCTCCCAACATGACAGTGCACCAGCATATCGCGCTTGTAACACAGTCGAGCTTCTGTGCCGCGAGACACCCCGTTCGTCAAGCCCCATGTACGGCCAGACAACAGTCCTGACCGGTCCAGTATATTACCGTATCTAGGACACGATACAACAGCGTGTATAATATCTGCCAATCCATGATGTGGACAAGTTGCGGCTGCGGTTTGTTGCGACACCGTCTTAATGCCAGTACACTGCACAGCTTGGTGGATGGTGCGATTGATCAACGGCAAAAAACTGTTCCTTTGATGTTGCTCGTCTGGAATTCGCACTGTTATACAACATAACAACCGCCTGTTCCTACAAAGCAATCCACGTTTGAGGATAACAGTATAACTTCGTCGGTGAATGTGTTCTGCACTTCACAAATTAGTGCGATTACATTGTTCAGGTGTGGTGGACTACTTCTTAAATACTTATGTCAAATGTCTTCAGAATTCTGTTATTAAATATTACTAAAGTCGGTATATTTTAACTGAATTACTCAAACATAGAAAAGGTAAAATTTTCTGGACCACAGTGTATATTTAGCGTTATAGTCAGAAGAAGGTCTGCCTGTTAAATTCTGTCGCATATTTTCCTGTTTGTCAAAATGCATGGAGTGGAAAACGAAGGACTGGCATATAAAAGAACGGTAACGGTCGCATGTTAGACTTATTAATCAGTTTAGTCCTAACACCTGAACAATGTTAAGCAATTTTGCCGACGAAGAATAGCTGCTACTGTCGATCACAAATTACCAACTTAAAATCAACCGTACAACTTGCACTTAAGCCGATAAGCCATCACATCTGCACACATAAAATACGAAGTACTGTACTGCAAGTTTGCCACCTGTTTAGTGACTCAAAAGCAGCGTTCTCAGACAGTCATTACAGTCCTCCGTATTTCGTCGAGTTGAAAATCTATTCTCATTTCCGGGGTACTAGCGACGCGCAGCCACCGATTACGTGTGCGTGAACAGGAGTGATTGCCATACAGTGTACGAGGTATAGCTGCAGCGCCTCTACAGCGACTTCTCTATAGCAGCGTTCACACGGCATCCGGCGCTGCGCGGGGCCGTACGGCATTCGATGCAGAAATCAATCGTCTCTTAATGTAGATTCAGATAATGTCACGTTGTCACATAATGGAGCGAATGGGCCAGAATCAAAGACGACGCGTATATATCGTCCAGTTCGCCGGGTGGCGGCACCGTCTCCGACTGCATCTTGTTATGAATTGTTACTTCGTTACTTACTTGCTGTGTTCTTCGCATTGCAGTCACACGAAGCCGGGCAGTAAGGCTCATATCAAGCACCAATAACTGCCCGAAACCTAACTACTGATCTTTTCTGGGCCTCCACTTTTCAGTCCTCTATTTCAAATGGACTGATGTGGTACAACATAAAAACAGAGTGATAGCTAAATAACGTTCACTAGCCCTACTCATAAATAGGTAAGTGTAGGCTACACTTATGTAGCTATTTAGCGGTATATTTTCCCTCGCGACGCTATGCTAGCACGGTGCTATGGCTCTGTGTTCGCCTGTCCGTCCGTTTGTCTGTCACAAGCCGGTGTTCTATCAAAACGGCTATAGTTGTCATACGTAAACAAAGTCGTATGATACCCAGGGACTAGTTTGTTGACGCCAAAGATCTTAATGAAATTCTACCGGAGTAAGTTACCCCCAACGGAGATGCCAGATGCATTGGATAGGAAAAAATTGCGAGTTTCTACAGCTCGCTATATCTCGAAAACGGCACAATACGAAAGGTGAATAAGACGTCGTATAATACAGACGGGCATACGGACGGACGGACTCCAGTGCCTAGCAAATGGCGACATTTCTGATGACCCCGAGGATGCTACCACCAGAAATTACCCCTATTTTGGTATTCCTTTATATTTTTGGAACGTTTAAACTTTTAAATGCATGCATCCCTGGATGTGAACGAACTTTTGCGGCGTCATGCGGCATCGTGCGGTATGTTGCGGAATAAACGACACAACATGCCGCACCACACCGTAACGCAACGCGTCCGGTGTGAACATTCCCATTGGATTTTATGTATTTGTTTAGTGTGGCATTGCCTTAATGCAACGCATCGTATCCGGCGCGAACGAACCTTCAGTCACATAGCGTTACACCAAGAATTCGTCCGTCTCTTGGCAGCAGGGCGCTTCATTTCGTTTGGACATATCGTGACATTATTGTAAATATGCATCGAATGCAGACGACACACGAAACGTTTTACTGCACTGAATATTATTATCGTTTCACGGTGCACGTTGTTAACGGCACTGCGACAGAAATTTGCAACAATTTTTTTTCGCGCGACGCTATACCAGCGCGGTATATGTGCTACGGCACTTGAGTCCATCCGTCCGTATGCCCGTCAGTCACAAGCCGTTGTTCTATCAAAACGGATCTACGCGTTATAATCAATGCCGCACGGTAGCCTATGGACTCTGGTTTTCTGACGCCAAGGATCTCGATATGAAAACACTTGCGGATTTAGGAGGGCAATGGGGCCTCAAGATGCCAAGACTCCAGGTTGCCATAGTGCTATGTACGTTATTGTTAATAGCACTGCAACGACAGGCGTTTTATAACACTGCAGAAAGCGCTAAAATCGTAATCATCTGTATCAATCAGCACACGACATTTGAAATGCCTAGCTTCATCGATTTCAAAGATATGATAGGTGGCCAAAATATATTTTAAAACAAGTCGCGTGACCCTGACCACGCCCATTAGCGAGTATTTTGTCATCCCAAGGCTAACACTTGATATATTCTATACCTTGGCGACTCTTGCTGCAGACGTTCCAGAGATATGATTGCTGGCGTTAAAATTAAAAATGGGTCACGTGACCCTGACCATGCTCCTTTTACGGGTAGTTTGTCGTCCGAAAACTACAACTTGATATAGTCTACCTGTGTGTAAAATTTGATGACCCAAACTTCAGCCGCTCCAGAATTATCATTGGGGCCCAAGAATTTCACATGAGCACGTGACCATTACCACGCCACGTTTAGGGGTGATTTGTCGTCGGTATGCTGGAACTTAATGTAGCCTACCTGTATACAAAATTCGACCACTGTAACTTCAGCCCTTCCAGAGATATGGTTGGTGCCCACCAAAATTTAAATGGTTTACCTGACCTGACTACTCCCTTTCGTTACCACTTTTTATTCTGGTGAACTATAATAACTAATAATAACAAATGGTGATTGACCTTTCTCAAGGAATATTCATGAAATTCCAAAACAAGAACTTACGTCAGTGGAACTGTCATATATTCACATATGCCGATCCTACGTCCACACGCTACGCGATTTCGCGAACGGCGCATCTTTAGCGTGAGGTTTACGTCGGCGCATCTCTACGGTAATGTTTACATGCGGGTGGGCCTGGCCTGCGCGCTCGCCGATTCGTCCGATTTTGAGCTTCTGGGGGAGCAAAGTTCACAGAAATGGGAGATTTCTAGCCTTGGAGGCCGATGAGTCGCCGTGCAAAATTTGACGCCGCTAGCCTTATCCTCGGCGGAAAAATCCGTAACCGTACAAAAACACACACACAAACAAACAAACAAAATTACAAACAAATACGTCAGTCAGTGGGGACTGACCTCTATCCACACATGCCGATCCTACGTCCACACGCTGCGCGATATTCTACGAACGGCGCATCACTAGCGATTCTATTTATAGTTCAGTGCGCGCAGGCCGATTCGCCGGTCGATTTTGGGCTTCTGGGAAGCAAAGTTCCCCAAAATGGGAGATTACCTGCCCAGGACGCCGATGAACCACCGTGCAAATCTTGACGACACTAGCTCTATCCTCGCCGAAGAAATCCGTAACCGTACAAACAAACAAAAAACACGCAAACAGTAACCGATGTATCCACACCTTGCCCATCGGCATGTGTGGATAACAAGGCTAAGAGCCTAAGGTTTGTTTACTTTGTTTGTACTGTTGTCCTAACGTTACTTAAGGCCGCTTTGAATTAATACATTGATTATCTAGTATCTACTACTACTACTACTACTATTTCTATTACTAATACAACAGTAGTAGTAGTAGTAGTAGTAGATGTTGTTGTTGGACTTAAGCCCCGTCCACACCAGCAACAACGTCGAAGCAATATTGTCGAATGCTATAAGTCGAACGATTCTTTTCACAAAGTCGAAACAAACTGAACATGTTCAATTTGTTTCGACTTTGTCGAAAGGACGAAATTTCGTTCGACATTGTTGCTTGTGTGAACGAGGCTTTACAGCCACAGTCAGTGTGCTTTCCTGGTCTGAAGGTCGGCGGCCACCTGCTACTTATCAAATGAACCGGATGAACTTTGGCAGCGGCTGTACTGGTTGTACCATGATGAAAGTACAATCAACATTTGCACGGGTACTATTATTAGGCCGCATCGCCTAGTACAAAAGGTAAAGGCTTTCCATACTCGTTACTAAGCGTTGGGCCGGAAATGATCCGGTGCACAGGTAGTCAGCCTGCAGTCATCCACCCGGCGGTAAGCTGCCATTACTTCCGCGAGGCCTGCGGTTACCTTCCCAGCCCCAGAGTATCACCGCCCCTTGGCCGGTACCAAGTTATACTGCTTGGTGACAGAGGCAAACGGGTGTGAACAACTTGCCCAAGGTTGTTACGCAGCTTTTGCCCCGAGTAGGATCTGAACCCACGACCTGTTGACCTGTTGATCGCAGGTCCAACGCTCTACCCGTTGCGCCACCTCGCCACCTGCATCGCCTGGACGCAGTGCATTAGATGCGGCCTATTCAGTTGCTACAAATGTCGCACGTAGTCTGTGTGTCTGGCACATGAGTGAGCCGTTGAGGGGTTTGACTCATGTGGGTCCAGGGAACCATGTATAAGAAGGTATTAGATGGAGGTCCAGATCGCCCACGGAAAAGGACACTTTTGGTGGAGATGGAGACATTTTGCCAGCCCATTGTAACGTAGCTACCGCAGGCGAATGTGCCTGCCAAGCGCACGCGGCGGAAGAATGCATAGAGACGATATCATGTTCACAAAGACGAAAGGTTTTGTATATAACCAAAAACAAAACGCAAAAACAAAACTCAAAACTCGAAACAACCAACTGATAGGCGTTTTCGTATTGTGTTTCTATTATGTCGTCTGTAAGTTGAAACTCGCCATTTTATAACGCTTTTATGCATTACACAGTATACCTTATGCGAACCAACCTGCCAATAATTTTTTTCAGTTACCAGAATATTATGTCTATAGAGTTGCTGTTGACAAACATTGGTCGTGATCAGTTACTGCAGTAATAATACCATCTCAAAGCGTAAAGTACAGTTGACCGACATCGTATGATTCATCACAAGCCGATTGATTCGGCGAATAGGCCAAGTAACCCATCCTCCAACTACAGTGTGAGTCCAAAAAAACAATACGCTTGACTTTTGATCATAACTTCGGCAAATATAGACCGATTTACACAATTCTTTTACTGTCAGATTCCTGAGGAAATTTTGTACACACATAATTCTCCGTCTCACCTTTTAAATATGTTTCTACACTACCTTGTGAAACTTGACAAATGGAATTGCTGCTGATTTCAATAACATATTGCATGTTAGATCTCAGAATTCATCTTGTGCGATATGAAGCCGCATTGATAGCTCAAGTTTGAATCCTGTGACCATAAAATCTGGAAAACATTGCAGCAGTGCTTACACTACTTACTGCTTGCTTGGCGGGACTCTCACCTCTGTCGGATGGCAGGTAACACTGTGTGATCCAATATGGCATGTGAGTTTCCCGTAGCGGTGTGGCAGAGTTTCTGCGAACAGCTATGCACTATACTTTACTTTACTTTACTTAAAGAGGATCCAAAAAAGTCTGCATCTCTGCCCACTACGAAGATATGAAATTGGATACAAAATTTAGAAAATGGGGTTGTTTGGGTCGGGGTAGTTAGGTCACTGAAAATAGCGCCATTCGATGGAGCGCACACGAGTTAGCCTTCCACAGTAACTATGTCCCTATCTTGCACCGTTTCTAAGATATAGCGAGATATTGGTCGAAAATCGCCGATTGTAGACCCCTCCTTTATTTGGCGCCCCGTTGCGGGTGACCCCTTATTAATTTTGCTGCGATTTTTCGCATCAAAAAACTAGAGTCACTGGGCTATCGTATAACGCTGTTTGCATGATCCTCGGTTTAGCAGTCTTAGTAGAACACCGACTTGTGGCGGACAAACAGACGGACACACGATGACTGCATACCGAGCTAGCATAGCGTCGCGCACAGTGTTCCAGAGTAGGCTACTATTTTACGTTTTTTAAATCCTAAAAAAATGACTTTTTACGTTTTTTTGAGTTGATGAACACGTTTTCTCAAACACAGGTCGCGTGATAAAAACGACTTATGTAATAATAATAATAATAATAATAATAATAATAATAATAATTTAGCTTGTATAGTGCCAGTATATCAA